>LUMJ01001058.1_pt1 | contig 11459 bp, 16 predicted proteins | sample 729631 | NCBI WGS metagenome assembly LUMJ01 (sample SAMN03860266, study PRJNA289734) | marine metagenome | biome: seawater column; feature: ocean; material: water; isolation source: Red Sea water column Station 22 - depth 500m | place: Saudi Arabia: Red Sea | collected 2011-10-15 | depth 500 m | reverse complement strand
AAGGTAAACATAGAATTTTTAACAAAACAAATGAACAAGGCAGCTGAAGATATAGAAAAGCTCAAGGATGCTAACAGAGAAATTCATTATAAGAATGGAGCTCAATAATGGAGACGGTGGTAGCCCTTTTAATGTTTGTAAATTTTGAAATTAAGGAACACCGTATCCAACCCACGATGGGAATGTGCCTTCGCGGGAAGCGCGAAGCGGAACGCCAGTACAGTGAGACCGTCAGCTACAAATGTGTTAAGACTCAGGCTGAAGTTGAGATCAATAATGATGGCTCAAAATCAATCAAAAAAATTGTCTTAAAATAATGGCTAAAGCAGATTATCAGGAAATTATTGCTGAGTATAAAGAGCAAGTCAGAGTGCTCAAAGAGCAGGTCAATGAACTGACCGATGCCTGTAAGGCTAAAGATTCAGCCTTGAAAAGAGCTCTACAAAAGTTAGAATACACAACACAAGATTTAGACAAATTACAGGAAAAAAAAGATGATTCAAAAACTGATTAGATTTTATCGCAACATAAAACATAGATATTTAGTTAAAATCCCTAATGATTATCAGGGGTTAATTCTATTATTAATTCTTGTTGCAATTCTCTTAAAATAACATATATTAGTCATGGGTGCTTTGGAAAGGCCCACTTTATTAACTGTCTAACAAAGGAGGTTATATACCATGACAAATAGAGCATTATCCATATTTAATCAGTTAAGACCCGTATCGGTAGGTTTCGATAGCATCTTCGATCATTTCGAAAGAATGTTTGATAACGAAAACCCACCACAGTTTAACTATCCCCCTTATAATATTGTTAAGACTGGAACGTACACATACGACATCGAAGTGGCGTTAGCAGGTTACAATAAAAAGGAGATAGCTGTAACATTCGCAGAGGGTGTATTAACTATCAGGTCATCTAGAAAACAAGAGACGAGCGATAAAGACAAAAAAGATGGAGTAATCCATAAAGGAATCGCTAAAAGACTTTTCTCAAGATCTTTCACAATCGCCAACGATGTTGAAATCGAAGGTGCAGAACTGAAAGACGGTTTGTTAAAAGTATCGTTGCTTAAGATTATTCCTGAAGGCAGAAAAGCCAAAGAAATAAAAATCAAGTAATAAGAAGGGGGCGAAAGCCCCCTTTTTTATTTAATGTAATATTTACCTTTGATTACAAAAGGTTTAGTTTTATAGGTTCTATCAATCTCAAGCACTCTAAGATTTAAATAGTTTTTTATAATTCGACAAATGACCCCTGAACTAACTTGAGGAAACTTTTCCCTAAGAGCCTTAATCAAATTACGCTTTTTATATTGAGTCTTTTCAATTAATTCAAAAATATAATTTTTAATTTCTGATTTAATCCCATTGGTACTATTACCATAATGTTTTTTGTATAGATGATAAAGAGATTCTGATTTTTCATCAACGAAGTCTGTTTTAGATTCGTTAAGATAGCTGCAGCATACATAAGCTTCAACTTTATCTAGCCATACCTATATTTACTGGATATAGTTCTTCCCAATCTGTTCTGCATCTTGCTTTTGAAACATTTACCTCTATTTTATATGTTTTGTTTTTCATTTTTATTCTCCTTTATTTATAGAATAATACTAAAACTTTGTGGCATAATTATGACCTAAATCCAGTCTTTTAATTCTTCACCCATAATCTTAGATGCAATATTTACTTTTTTACGAAGAGCTTTAACGATTCGTTCATCAACCGTATTCTCTGCAAGGATATCAATATAGGTCATAGGTTTCTTTTGACCAATACGATCAATTCTCGCTTCAGATTGCTGACGCTTCTCTAAATCATAACCATTCGAATAGTAAATCATATTAGAAGCTGCAGTTAATGTAATACCATAACCTCCTGTTTGAGGAGTTCCAACAAGAAATCTTACTTTATCATCTTCTTGAAATTTTTTTCTATTAATATCTCGCTCGTCTGAAGGAGTTAAACCATAATAAGTTACAACCGATCCTTTACCATAATCTTCATTCTTCTCTATAGCTTTAACAATGGTTTGAACATCGTGTTGGTAATGTGCCCAAATTACAGCCTTACCTTCAATTTCATCCAAAACATCCATTAACTCTGATAAACGATTATTTTTAATATCTTGTATGGATTTATCGTCTGCAGTGAAATGACCACAGGTAATTTGATGTAATCGCATTAATTGAGTTAAAGCAGTAGCGGTGGTTATAATTTTTCCATTCATTTCCGCAAGAGCCATTTGTTTCATTTGATTATAAATCTTTTGTTGTTCTGCAGATAATTGAACGATTCGTTTCATAAAAGTTTTTGGAGGAAGATCCAAACAATCATCTTTTAAAACACGATCAGAAAAAGGTTTAAGTTTCTCGGACAATTCAGGTAGATTTCTATAACCTACCACAAGTTGCACAGATTTACCCCCAAAGTTAGCCGATCTCATAATAGCATATCGAGAACGGAACGAGTAAAACGAATCATGGCCTAGGAGCCACGGATCAAGGAATTCGCATTGTTTATATAAATCTAAAGGAGATTTAGTTACAGGAGATCCTGTTAGGATTCTCCGATATTTAGAGTGTTTAGATAAACCAATAATATTTTTTGTTCGTTTAGCAGAAGGGGTTTTAATTGTGGTACTTTCATCAATAGCCATTAAAGTTTCGTGTGAATTTAAAAATTTAAAAGCAAAATCCACACCCTTTTTAGTTGAGAAAGCTTCTACATTCATAATAAGAATATGAAGATCATTACTCACTTCAAAAAGAGTATTAAGTTTTGTTTGTTGTTTTTGATTTATATTAGCTTGCCATAAAACAGTCTTATTTTTGACATGATCCACAAAGTGCATTGGGATTTCTTGAGTGTACCAGTTTTTATAAACTCCTTTAGGAGCTACAATTAAAGCCCCATTTATCTTGCCTTTATCATAAAGCATAGAAATATTGTCTATAAGTACCTTTGATTTACCAGTACCCATTTCCATAAAGTAAGCAAAAACTTCTTTATCCCACGATTTTTTCAAAGCAACAAGCTGATGCTTATAGGGTGGTGTCTTAAATTTATAATTCATAATTCTTTCTAATTGACAAATCTTACTAAATAATTTATACAAAGTCAATTAGAAAGCTATGACAACTTTAGATTATAAAGAACTAAAAAAAGATTCTGAAAAAACTGTTTATGTTATTCAGGAAATTCCAGGTACTAAAGAGGGTCGCCCTAAAATTAACATTATGGGAGCTCAAAAATTTGGGAAAATTAAAGTTCTATTAAAAGAAGATTCCCAGATGATTTTTAGTCCTGGTCCAATTATTTTCGAACTTCGAAGATTATTGAAGAATTATACTTCTAAAGATTATTTACTACTTACAGGTGATCCAGCAATTATTGGAGTAGCATGTTCGGTAGTATCTGATATAACTCATGGCAAGTACAATTTATTAAAATGGGATCGACAAGAAAGAATGTATTATCCCATTTCCATTAACTTATACGAGAAAGGAAAAATCGATGAATAAATTAAATGAAATGTTTGAAAAAGATCAAACTCAATCCATTGATAAAACTAAAGATGTGAATAAACTTTCAGATCAAGTTTTAAAATTACAAGGATTAGAAAAAGAAATTAAAGAAGATGAAGAAGCACTTAAGAATAAAAAGAAGAGTGCTGCTATGTTGTCAGAGGAAATTATTCCTACGATGATGACAGAGATGTCTTTATCTTCACTAAAATTAGCAGACGGATCTTCAGTTGAAGTTAAACCCGTCTACGGTGCTTCAATTCCTGTTTCAAGGAAAGAAGAAGCATTTAAATGGCTTCGAGACAACGGCCTAGGTGATCTTATTAAAAATGAGGTTACTGTTTCTTTTGGTCGTAACGAAGACAACAAGGCAGTACAATATGCTGTCCTTGCACAGGGTCAAGGGTATCAACCTGTCCAGAAATTAAAGGTTGAACCCATGACACTTAAAGCATTGGTCAGAGAGCGTATCGAATCTGGACGAGAGATACCTTCTGACCTATTTAACGTGTACGCAGGAAACCGTACCACAATAAAAAGGAAATAAGAAACATGAAACAAGAAATAGAAACGAAGAAGAGTAATCTTCCTCAAATGAGTGTATTTGAGGATGATGCAGGGAAAGGATTGGGTAAACTAACTCAAGAAGATTTAGCTTTACCTTTTCTTAAAATCTTAGGACAGTTATCTCCTGAGGTTAACAAAAGAGATGGGAAGTACGTTCAAGGTGCAGAACCTGGAATGATATACAATACCGTTTCTGGAGAACTCCATAATGGAGAGAAAGGTATTCAAGTTTTACCATGCTTCTACAAATTAGAATATGTAGAGTGGCAAAACATCGGAGAAGGCTCTGGCGCTCCAGTGAATATCTATCCATCATCAAGTGACATCCTTAGTAAAACAACTAGAGGAGCGGATTTTAAAGATAGATTACCAAACGGTAATTATATTGAAAAAACAGCAAGTCACTTTGTAATCGTATTGGGAGATTCGCCTACAACGGCATTGATCAATATGAAATCAACTCAACTTAAAACAAGTCGAAAATGGAATTCGATGATGGCAGGAGTTAAACTTAAAGGCAAAAATGGTCTTTTTACTCCGTCATCTTTTAGCCATGTTTATCGTTTAAGAACTGTTCAACAGTCAAATGATAAAGGAACATGGTTCGGTTGGGAAGTTAGCAAAGTTGGTCAAGTGGAAGATACTCCACTTTACGAACAAGCAAGAACTTTTGCTGAAAGTATTAGCAAGGGGGCTATTGTGGCTAAACATAATTCAGAAAATAAAACTTCTGAATCAACCCACTTCTAAAATTCTTTTACGGACGTAAAGATACTAGGCGGTAGCGGGAGACTTAAACCGCGATATGTCCAACATTGAGGTCGACACAGAAAGAAATAAAGTCAAACCTAGATACGAGTGGGCAGGAAGAAACATCAATACTCAAGATTATCAATTACATTTAAACGGCGAAATATCCATCGGCATACAACCTTGTAGAATAGATCGAAAAGCATCTTTTGGATGTATAGATATTGATCCAAAAAATTATAGTGAATTTAAAATTGAAACTTATTTAGCTTACTTTCAACAATATGGATTACCTTTAATTCCTTGTTTATCTAAAAGTGGTGGTTTGCATTGTTATATTTTTTTAAAAGAACCTATTCCAGCTGCGGATTTAAGAGAAGCCTTACAATCATTTTTATTACCCTTAAAACTAGACCCAAAAACTGAAGTTTTTCCAAAACAATCTAAACTTGAAAAAATTGGAGAACAATATTCTCCAGGTAATTTTATTAATCTTCCTTATTTTAATCACAAAAAAACTAGTCGTTATGCTGTTGATAAAAATAATCATAAATTAAGTTTAGAACAATTTATTGAATTGGCTAAAAATTCTAGAATAGATAGTAAAGCTTTGGATAACTTGGTTGAAGAATCAAGAAGAAAAATATTACTAGGAGCAGATCCAGAATTTAATGACGGACCTCCTTGTTTAGGTTGTTTATCAAAATCAAAATTAGATGATGGTAGAGATAGATTTTTATATAACTACATGGTCTTCGCTAAAAAGAAATATAAAGAAGAATGGGAAGATAAGGTTATGGAAGCAAATACTAAATATTTTGAACAACCTTTTAGTAATGAAAAATTACAGAAAAAATTAAAATCTTGGAGAAAAGAAACAGCAAGTCATACTTGTCACGAAGATCCAATAGCTCCTGTTTGTCAAAGAACATTATGCGCTAGTAGAATATTTGGTATTAGATCTGATTCAAATGTGGCATTCCCAATGATAAGTGACTTTGAAATTATTTTAGGAAACCCGCGTAGATATCATTTTAATATTGAAGCACAGGATGGAAAATTAAAACCTGCTGTGGTTAGAGATAAAAATATATTTTGTAAGCAAGAACAGTTTGCTGCATTATGTTGGGAAGTTGCTGGTTTTTATCCTGAACGTCTTAAATTTAATGACTTTATTGCTAAAATAAATGGAATGAGAGCTTCTGCAACGGAAGTCAAACCTGCAGCGGGAACGTCTGATGTTGAAAAATTATATAATCATTTATATGAATTCTGTGTCAATAGTTCTCAAGCAAAACAGAAAATACAAATTAGAAGTGGATCTTGTTATACAGATAAAGGATTTCATTTTTTTAAATTTCAATCTTTCTATGATTCATTAGGTAATCGTTGGAAATTTTCTGAAGAAGAAACTGCCTATATGATGAAAAAAGAATTTGGAGCAATATTTAATCACTCTTTTAATATTGATGGTAAGACAGAAAAAGTTATTAAAATAAAACAACTACATGTAGATCAAATAGAATATAAGCCTATTAAACGTGAGGGAGATAACTTTTAATGAATTATAAAGTTATCGGTCCACCAGGAACAGGTAAGACACATACTCTCTTAGAAAAGGTAAAAGAATATATTAATAAAGGAATACCTTTAACTCGTATTGGTTATTTTGCATTTACTCGTAAAGCAGCTTATGAAGCAAGAGATAGATTTTTAAAAGAATTTCCTAATCTTGTTAAAAAAGATTTAAAATATTTTCAAACACTTCATTCTTTTTGTTTTAATTATTTAGGATTAAAAGAAGAAGATGTTATTCAAGAAGACCACTATCGTTCTATAGGAGAAACTATCGGAGTAAGAATTAATTACGCAAATTATGAAAAGAACGAATATAATGGAATATTTACTTCTAACAGTGAATATTTAAACATTGTTAATTTAGCTAGTGTAAGAAAAATTAGTGCTTTAGATCAATTAGATCGTAATGAACATTTAGGAAAAATAGAAAGATATAAATTAGATATTATTTCTAAAGAAATTGATTCTTATAAAAAAACTTACCACCTCATTGACTTTACAGATATGATAAAAAAATTTATTGGCTGTGGTCATTGCCCAGAATTTGATGTTATTTTTATTGATGAGGCACAAGATTTATCCCTTATTCAATGGGATATGGTTAAAAAATTACAAGAATATTCTGAAGATATTTATATTGCAGGGGATGATGACCAAGCTATTTTTGGTTGGGCGGGTGCTGATGTAGAATCTTTTATTAATTTTGACGCAAAAGAAATACCTTTAACCCAATCCAATAGGATACCTACAGAGGTACAAGAAATAGCTCTTAAAATAATATCAAAAGTAGATAATCGTATTGATAAAACCTATAAACCCAGAGATGAATTAGGTTCAATTAATTTAGCTTTTTCTATTAATCAATTAGATATGTCCAAAGGAACATGGTTGATCTTGGCTAGGACTAACGAACTTATCCGAGGACTTATTCCTATCCTCAAGAAAAAAGGTGTTTACTTTGAAAGTAAAAATGGTAGAAGCATCAGCGAAAGTCTATACAAAGACATCTTAAACTGGGAAAAATGGAGAAAAGGAGAAAAATTAAACACTATAGAAATTACTAGAATTTTTGAAAGGATGAACAAAGAATTTAAAGAAACACTGGATAAAGAATTTACTTTAGAAGAAGTTGGAATAAAGGAGAAAGGTCCTTGGTATGATGTTTTTACAGCAGTTTCACCTCAAATGTCGGCCTATATTCGTTCAATGCGAATCAATGGTGAGGACTTAAGATTAACCCCTAGAGTTAGAATATCAACAATTCATGGAGCTAAAGGTGGAGAAGCAGAAAATGTAGCTCTATTACAAGATCAAACAGCAAACACATTAAAATCTTCAAAAAAATCAATTTCCAAACAAGATGAAGAACATCGAGTTTGGTATGTAGGTGTAACAAGAACAAAGCAAAATCTATTTCTAATTAGGGGAAAGGACAGAAGAAAGGAGTATAAAATATGATGTTAATAAAAAGACATTGGTGGAAAACAGTTGTGGTTGTTTGGACATGCTGCTTTGTTTTCAACCTTTGGTATGTTTTATGAGTGTTTATAAAAAGCAAATTGGTGGATCTCACTATCGTAAAATGAAGATTCAGCCCAGCACCTTTATCAACGAGAACAAGTTGCTGTTTGCTGAAGGAAATGCTATAAAATATATTTGTAGGCATAAAGAAAAAAATGGGAAGGAAGATATATTGAAAGCGATTCATTACTGCGAAATGATTATCGAAAGGGATTATAGTGTATAAACCTTTACCCGATTCTGTAACTGTAATTACATCTAAAATCAACGGCCTTGGTCTCTTTGCAAAAGAGAATATTCCACAAGCTACAAATCTAGGAACATCTCATGTTAAGGTAGGAGATAAAATAATTCGCACACCTTTAGGAGGTTTTATTAATCATGCAAATGATCCCAACTGTGTAAAAGTAGAACTTCATTCAGATCAAGAATTAAACGCCAAAAGATGGAGTTTGATCACAATCAAAGACATCAACAAAGGAGAGGAAATAACGTTGAAATACACGTTTTATAATATATGAAACAAAGCACTAAAGGAACGATCAACGAAAAAAGAGCAATTATTTATTTTTTAAAGAAAGGATGTGTTGTTTGTAAAAATGTAGAACAACATGGTCCTTATGATATTTCTGTAACTCATCCTAACGGAGATACAGAATTATTAGACATTAAAACCTATTTAAAAAGAAAAAGAGATGGATATCCCATTCATCGTAGTCTGACTGCTTTGCAAAAAAAATTAGGCGTTAAACTTTTCTATATTGATGAAGATATGGAAGGACATTATCATCCTCCTAAAGGAATATTTTTTACAGAACTTAAAAAGGAAAAATGGATAGACGGCTACAAAAAATGGAAGGCAGAACGTGATCACTCCAAAATTTGAAGCACAGAAAGAGTGGATTAAACCCACAGAACTGCCTAACTTAAATGGTTATGATGAAATAGCCATTGATTTAGAAACCTGTGATCCTAATTTAAATCATCATATGGGGTCAGGTTCAGTTATCCAAGAAGGGAAAGTTGTGGGTATTTCAGTTGCCACCAATGACTATTGTAGATACTTCCCTTTCGATCACGAAGGTGGAGGCAATATGGAACCTACTAGAGTTTTGCCTTGGTTTAGAGATCTTCTAAAAAATAATGCTGTTAAAATATTTCATAACGCTATGTATGACGTTTGTTGGATTCGTTCGATGGGTATGGAAATCAACGGTTTAATTGTTGATACTATGATCGCCACATCTCTCGTTGATGAAAATAGAATGCGATACGATTTAAATAGTGTCAGTAAAGAATATTTAGGATACGGAAAAGATGAACTTGCACTTCAGACCGCAGCTAAAGAATGGGGTATTAATCCTAAAGCAGATATGTGGAGACTTCCCGCTCTTTATGTAGGTAACTATGCAGAAAAAGATGCACGAGTTACTTATGATCTTTGGCAAAAACTCAAACAAGAAATTATTAACCAAGACGTTGAATCAATTTTTAATTTAGAAACCGATTTATTTCCCTGCCTAGTTGATATGCGTTTTAAGGGAGTTCGTGTACAGGTTGAAAAAGCGAACCAAACGAAGAAACAACTAGCAACAAAAGAGGAACAATTATTGTTTGAAATTAAAAAAGAAACAAATGTAGAACCTCAAATTTGGGCTGCAGCCTCTATTGCTAAAATGTTTGATAAGTTAAAACTACCTTATGATCGAACAGAAAAAACAGGAGCACCTTCTTTTACTAAAAACTTTTTACAAAATCATCAACATCCTTTGGTAAAGAAAATTGCTCAAGCAAGAGAAATTAATAAAGCTCATACTACATTCATTGACACCATTATAAAACACGAACATCATGGAAGAATACATTCAGAAATTAACCAATTAAGATCCGATAGTGGAGGAACCGTGACAGGAAGATTCAGTTACCAAAATCCAAACCTCCAACAAATTCCTGCAAGAAACAAGGATCTCGGACCGTTAATTAGAAGTTTATTTATACCTGAAGAAGGACACAGGTGGGGGTGCTTTGATTACTCTCAACAAGAACCAAGGCTCGTTGTGCATTATGCCTCTCTTCAAAATTTACCAGGAGTTTATGATGTTATAGAATCCTATAGAGAAGGAGAAGCAGATTTTCATAAAATTGTTGCAGATATGGCAGAGATTCCACGATCCCAAGCCAAGACTATTAATTTAGGATTATTTTATGGAATGGGAAAAGCTAAACTTCAAGCTGAATTAGGAGTGAGTAAAGATAAAGCAGCCGAATTATTTTCAACTTATCATAATAAAGTTCCTTTTGTTAAACAACTGATGGAAGCAGTATCACGAAGAGCTCAAAATCGTGGTCAAATTAGAACTTTGCTAGGACGATTGTGTCGGTTTCATTTATGGGAACCTGCAGTATTCGGTATTCATAAGCCGTTGACACATGACGCAGCACTCCAGGAACACGGACCAGGAATTAGACGAGCCTACACCTACAAAGCATTAAATAAATTAATTCAAGGATCAGCAGCAGATATGACAAAAAAAGCTATGATAGAATTATATAAAGAGAATATTGTACCCCATATTCAAATACATGATGAGTTGGATATTTCTATAAAAGATGATAAAGAAGCTAAACATGTTGTAGAAATAATGGAATCAGCAGTTGAATTAGAGATACCAAATAAGGTAGACTACGAATCTGGTAAAAACTGGGGTGAAATTAAATAGGAGGAAACATGAATATACTAGATCAGATAGAACACCTATGGACAGACCATAAAAAATTAGTAATTGGTGTTGTAGTTGTTATCGTTATTTTATTAATTATATAATAAGGATTTTATGTTGGATGGCATACTTAAACGTAAATATACCGTTGATCTATTGTCAGATCAGGAGAGAATTTCTCTATGACCTTAAGAAACACCAAGGAGAAGTGGAAGACTGTATGGTTTTTGGTCTGGCATCGATGGCAGGACGGCCTTTACTCTTTCATGCACTTATGGAAAATGGTGGGGTCTATTATCGCCTACCGTTGCATGCATTTATTCAACATGGATTTGAAGTCGAAGACGTTCCTAGGATGCAATTACATGAGTTGGAGCTTTGGAATTGTTTTAGTTATCATCCTGCTATTACTGTTTACGACGCTTTAACAACATCAGGAAAATATCTCGGCAAAGATAAAAAATGGTATAGAGGATCATACCTTTTTACAGTTGACTGGGCATCTCCAGATAGTAATATAGTTGATACGGATCATTCTGAGATTCCGCAAGAACATAAATGTGCTCACGTAATGGCACTTGAAAATGGTAATTACGCCGCTCAGCCTAACAACAGAATTTTATGGCACATTCCTTCTTACACCGTAAGAAACGAAATCCCAGACTGGGATGTTAATACCCAAAACTGGAGTGTGGAAGATGGTCGTGACTGGAAAACTGCCGACACTAATAAATTCTTTTATGATATAGAGGAAACTAAGGAGGAAAAATGATTAAGAAAATATGGGG
>LUMJ01000666.1_pt1 | contig 11482 bp, 18 predicted proteins | sample 729631 | NCBI WGS metagenome assembly LUMJ01 (sample SAMN03860266, study PRJNA289734) | marine metagenome | biome: seawater column; feature: ocean; material: water; isolation source: Red Sea water column Station 22 - depth 500m | place: Saudi Arabia: Red Sea | collected 2011-10-15 | depth 500 m | reverse complement strand
CATCAATGCAGGCTCCATCTCCAATACAAATATCGAAGTCAACAGAACAAAATTCTCCCCAAACACCCATAACCTTGTTATCAGTTCCGTCGCGTCCCCAAGTTTGAACCATATTACCTGTTTTGGTTTTGAATGGTGCAGTAGCATCCATCTTGTCTTTGTACTCTATGTCAATTGGTCCTGGGATTGGAGTCTCACCATCTCTTTGTATTACTTGTTTTTTGCCTTCAACAGCTGGCTTTGGTTTCTCCACTTTAGCTATTGGTTTCGCGTCCGGTACAATCTGTGCAAGTGGTGTCAGTTCTTCTAATTTCAGCAATGCTTTATCCTCAGAAATTTTATCTTTTTTCAGATAGTACTCGATCATTTTATCAGAAAGTATTGTGTTTCTAAGAATAGTATCAATTATCATTTTTGCGAAATAATCTGCTTTTCTCCTATAATCTTTAACCCACGTAACGTCACCGAATTTTTCAATTGGATAAATCTGGTAGATTACATCAATTACTTCGCCGGTTACAATTTCAACCGTAATACTAAGCTCTACTTGTTCATATCCATCAGCATCCGGATCTTCCATGTTTTCTTCTAACCACCGATACGTAGCATATATCCTGTCAGCGTACGTATCCAACTCAAACGTCTTTTTCATCCCTTCAACGATAGATTTTATCTCAGAAGCATCTTCAAGTTTGACTGGTATTCTATACAAACCTAGTTTATAGCCATGCATAGGATACACTCCTCTTTTGGCAGTAGGCGATTGCATTGTATAGATCCTATCCTTGAGAAGTAATGACATAACTGATATTACCTGAAATTAGTTAAAAATCTTTGTTATTAGAAATTACGAGCTTATTATTAAAAACCTAAATTTGTAAGAAGCTTCCACAAAAGGGATCGGCTTGAAAATTACTAAAGTTGTAATTGTTAGTAAATTTGGTTCAAAGGAGTCTGAAGATGCCGCATCAATGGTAGTAAAAAAAATGCTGAAATTAAATTCCCAAGTTTACACTATTGCACCGGTATCTGTAGATGGTGCAAAAAAAATAGATTCTTTGGAAGATCTGAATAAAATATCTCTAGATCTTGCAATAACCTTAGGCGGAGATGGAACTACTCTTCGAACATTTAGAAATCTGGAGAATGACACACCGCTTCTAGCAATTAATGTTGGTGGTAATAGAGGAATTTTATCAGAAATAACTTTGAATGAAATTGATAATGCTATACAACTCATAAATAAAAATGAAATTTGGTTTGACAGAAGAACGCGAGTTGTAGCATCTTGTAATGGTGAAGAATTCCAACCTGCATTAAACGAGATATACATTAATAGAAAAAATTTAACAAAAACTGCTGAATTTGAAATTAAGTTTCAAAATGATACGGTAAAACAAAAGATGGATGGTGTTATCATATCAACACCTAGTGGCTCAACTGGACACTCTTTATCAATTGGTGGACCCGTACTTCATGAGAGTTTAGATGTACTGATAATAACACCAATTGCACCTGTTCATCGATTACCCTCCATTGTTGTTCCTGATGAAAAGATTGAGATAACATGCTCACACGATTTTAACGTAGTAATGGATGCACAAGTAGTAAAATCAGTTGGTTTTGAGGATTTTGTAACAATAAAAAAATTCAAGAAGCATGCATCTTTTGTTAGACTAAAAAAGAGAGGCCTCAGACAGATGGACAAACTTGGCTTTTAGGGTTTTAGATTCTAGTGCATTTTATGCGGGGATCCCATTTAGTTCCAACGAACCTAGCTACATAACATCTTTAGTGTATGATGAAATTGAACATATCAAAAAAGTATTTACGGTTGCTGTAATTGATGCGGCAAAAAAAACAGGTGATTTTTCAAGTCTTTCGCGAGAAGATATTTCAACTATTGCGCTTAGTCTTCAACTTAAAGCCGAGCTTGTAACTGATGATTTTGCAGTTTCTAATGTTGCAAAAAATCTAAAACTAAAAGTTATCCCCATAATGACTAGTGGAATAAAGAATATCATAACCTGGACATACTATTGCCCTGGTTGTGAAACAAATTTTTCAAAAGTAACAGAGTGTCCTAATTGTGGAAATAGATTAAAAAGAAGACCACTAAAAATTAATCAAGAATCGTGAAGTGTTTTTTGATTAATTTTTTTCAAATATCTAGTCTGTGTTTGTAACATTTTTTTTATTTTTTTTGCACGTATCTCTCCAAGACCATCAATTTTCGAAAGTTCTGTAGTAGAAGCATTAAACACCTTTAATGGCGTTCCAAATTTTTCTAACATCCGTGTAGCGGTTTTTTCTCCTACCCCCGGTAAACTACATAACACAGAAAACTGTTGTTTTTGGAGGTCATTTGATTTTCTAATTTTTTTAATGAATGGACCTTTGGTTGAATCTTTTCTTGAACACATAGATACCAATAACTTAGCTGTATGCGATGCATTTGGAGTATGAATTATTGGAATTTTAAAATCAATTGCAATATTAGAAACTGCACCATAAAACACAAGTGAGTTTTCTATTAATTCATCAATTTCATCTACATTACCCTCAATTAGTATAATTGGAAATTGAAAATGGTCTTTAAGCCTATTACATTGGTCAAATAAACGCCCATCAAATACAGACGAAACCAGATCAGAAATGGTTTTTCTTTCAACTACTGTTTCAGGGGCAACAATATAATCACCGATAGTTAATCTTTTTATTTCTACATTAATTCCAGTTCCTTTCATAAGATCTGGTATACCACTTTTTTTCTCTCTTTCATCTACAACTATACGTAGTTCTTTTAGATTCACAAAATAACACTAATCTTTTTTTATTAATATTTTATTGGAAGTTTATCACTTTGGCGATTGTTGTGTGCCTGTAGAAGATAGTTTTTTTATTGTTTCTTGAATTTGGGTCTCCTGTTCTTTTAGGCTGGTTTTCAATCTCTCCTCTTGTTTCACCAAAAGTGTAGCTTTTGTTTTTGCCAATTCCATTTTTTCTTCAAGTTCTTCAAGAAGATCTTTTCTATTTGATTTTATTAGTATGGTTCCAGCATGCTTGAAAACTGAGTCATCATCATTTGCCTTGTTTAGCTCTTCTAACGCCTTTTTTGTTTCCAATTGTTCAAATTCTAATTGCTGTTTTTGTGTAAGAACCATCTGAAGGTTTTGTTGTGCCTGCTGAAGTTTTGCTAACTGTTCTTGTACCACGGGAGGAATTTGCTGACCTGTAGACATATACAACTAGAGATTTCAGTTTTATTATATATCTACTGATTTAATCGAGTCATAGCTTACTTGAATGAGACGAAGGCAAGAATTAAGATTTGCGCGCATATGTGCTAACTGATTTGATTCAATTAGAATTGTAATTTTATTATCACAAAACATTTCTGTTTTAGTTGGGTTTTCAGGATAGAATTTATTGTCCGTATTAATTGAATTAAAAATAGCTTTTGTTTTTTCTCCAGCGTCTATTTCGATTTTGGTATTAAAGTGTAACATTATAAGCAAAACCCGTTACCTTAAAACCACATTTTTTACAATACCATATTCCTACAGCCTCACGACCAAATTGAAAAGAGCCACACTCTGGACATTTTCTTTTAGCCTTCATGGTATTATGAACCTGTGTAAACTGCTTTCGAGGTTTTATGCCGTATCTTGCGCCAAGACCCTTCAGTGATTTTCTTTTTGCCATATTATCACTTTGTTTGTGTTGACTGTTTTATTATTTCTCTAATTTTTGTGCCTGCTGAAGCAGATAATTCACTGCATTTGATAAGTTGTTCAAAAGTAAATCCAGAAGATCCACCTTTCTGAAGTGCTACAATGTTTCCATCTGCATTTGTTGTTATTGTTATTCGTGCATCCAAACATTCCCATTCATCAAGATTTGGATCTACTATGATAGAATCGCCAATCCGTCCCATTGTAATTGATACTGGAATTGTAGTAATTGGTGTATCTGATGTTTCCCCCTCTACTAATACAGGTTGATCATCTTTCATTTCCCATTTTGGTATCTTCGATGTAATAATTGCAGCCACAGATGCATATGAACATGCATCAAACAAGTTACCGTCATGATCAGTAACTACATTATCAGCAAACAAGCCAATAACGGATTTATCTTGCTGTAAAACCATCTGGGATAAATCAATCATGCCGCTTTCTCGTATTCCTCTATCAACTACTCTCGCTAATTCTATTACAGGTGGTTGTGGAGGGCCTGTTTCTGCACTTGGATGTGCTAGTGGAAGAATCTCTGCCGTACATATGAAAATGCCCTTATCGCCCATGTCAGGAAAAGGCCTGTCTGGCTGAATTTTTACCCCTGCTACAACTTCCGTATCGCCTAATCTAGCCCGAGCAGAACCATTAGCATGTGGTATAACTTCAGTGTCGATATACAAAGGTCTAGATTCATCTAATGCACGCCCATCTATTCTTTTTTCTTCTTTTAACAAATCTAAAATTTTAGTTCGTTTTAGATTATCTATAATAGAGAGATCTGTCATTAATTATTATCACCAGTAGAGAAATATTTCTCATGCAATGCCTTTTTCTGTATCTCGTATACTTGCTTGCAACCCTGTATACCAAGTTCAATACATTTTTTGAATTCATCATGTGTGAGAACACCATCTAATTGTAAAAGAGTAATTTTTCCCAAGTTTGGCATGTATCCTATCGGCATATCAGCTTGTCCAGCTTGATCTTCTTCGTTATTAACATCAAGGATTAATGTATCAGCGGCTTTTCCCGCTGCGCATGCACATACCAAATCTCTCATAGGAATTCCAGCATCAGCTAATGCCACAGAAGCCGCATCTAGTGCTGCGCATCTGGTTCCACCATCCGCCTGTAGTATTTCAAGAAATACATCAACTGCAGTTCTAGGAAATTTTTCAAGTATTACAGCAGGCTCTAACGCCTCCTTAACAACTTTGCTGATCTCTATTTCACGTCTGGATGGTGCGGGGTTTTTTCTCTCTCCTACAGAAAAAGGTTCCATATGATATCTTACTCTTAAAATTCCAGTATCTGGATTAGCCATGTGTTTAGGATGTACGTCTCTTGGTCCAAAAACACCTGCGAGAATTTTATTACCTCCAAATTCAATGTATGCAGAACCATCAGCATTTTTTAAAACACCAGCTTTTATAGTCACATTTCTTGTTTCATTTACTTTACGACCATCAGACCTAATGCCATCCTTGTCTAGTAATACCACATCGGTTTTTCTTCCACCCATTACTTTTCACCTTCAAATTGTAACATTTCTTTCACCTTATCTGTCAAATCAGCAACATGTGCTTGTTCATCAACCATTCGAATTGCTTTAATTGCCTTTAATAACCCATTTGTTTTATCACCAGAAATTACAATTAAGCCGTTTTGACCAATAGTAATAGATGTGTTTGTTGCTGCTTCTATTGTTTGTATCATAGAACCTTGTTTCCCAATCAAGCGAGGTACTTTTACGGGAGAAATTCTAACTAGTTCGCCAGAATCAATCTTTCCCAAATTCTGACCATCAATTGATATCAATGGTTCACGTGTCCTATCATAATTTGTAACTTTTGCAAATATAAGATCCCCCCTATCAAGTCTTGCAGCCATATCACTTCTGGTGGGATTCGAACCTCTTCCAAATACATTCTGCCCCAAAAGCATTCCTTCATAACACGAATTAATATCTGCAAACCAAGAGTTGCCCATAATAGATTTGATAACGCCTATCACCAAATCGTCATTTTTTGGTACATAAACTCCACTTAACGAAATAACCTTAACGCTTTCATCGAAAATATCAGATAAACCAATAGTTGTAGATATAACTTTTTTTCCTTCTAATAGGACGTTTTGTTGGAGTCGAAGAGGTGCAGTAGTGATAACATCCCCAGGTAAAACATGTCGTTTCTTAGATCGTGAATTTCTCAATTGTTTTCATCCAACATATTTTGAATTTTTTTTTCAAGATTAGAATCATCTAACAATAAATCAACCATTTTAATACACGCAATAGATTTTTTCAAACTTGTAGAATTATCACACGCGAAAACAATTAAGCCGTTTTGACCAATAGTAATAGATGTGTTTGTTGCTGCTTCTATTGTTTGTATTATAGAACCTTGTTTCCCAATCAAGCGAGGTACTTTTGCAGGAGAAATTCTAACTAGTTCGCCAGAATCAATCTTTCCCAAATTCTGACCATTAATAGTGATTAAAGGATCTCTTGAACCAGTGTTTGCAACTCTTGCCGCTACAATATCGCCCACGTTTAATTTTGCAGATAAGTCATCCTTAGAAGGTGAATAATCCCTACCAAAAACATCAGTTGCTAAAAGAATACCCGGATAAAAAGAATTTATGTTAACTTCCCATGATAATGCATTATGCGATACAATTGTACCAATCACTAAATCATCTATTTGTGGAATATATAATCCAGTCAAAGGAATTACTTTAACTTTATCATCATTCATCTCTGAAAACCCAATGGCTGTAGCTATTAGCTTACCATCTTCAAGTATTACATTTTGTTCTGGTCGATAATGACCGGTAACAATTACGTCGCCAGGAAAAACAAAATTTTTCTGGTCTTGACTCATTTTACAACCTCAACAAAGGCAGTGCCTTTTGTTACTGCGCCTAATCTATCAATCACATTTGGTCTTGCGGCAGCGGGTATTTCTAGTATCGCTTTTAAAGAGCCGTTTGATTGCCAATCTTCATTTTTTAAAACTCCTGCTGATTTTAAAACGGTATAAGATTGTGCCACATATTGAGCAGGAACTGAAATTTCTAACAAAAGATTTTCTGATTTTAATGGTATAATTGAACGTAGGTTCTCAACAATGTCTTTGATTTGTTCTTCACTATTTTTGAATGGATCAATGCTCACTCGTGCATCATTCATAGCCTGCTCAACCCTTAGTGGCGGATGTGGTAAATGAGAATGTGGATCAACAAAGGTTTTTGAAATAAATGTTATTATCTGTTTTCGCTTTTCTGCAATCATCTTGCGACGTTGATCAGTAGTTAGATTAAGAACACCTTTCTGTAAGATTTTTTCTGCAATGGATAAAACATCCTCAGTTTTGAATGCTTTTAACAACTTATCAGATGATGCTCTTGTACCCTTGCCCACATCCGAATAGATTTCGTCAGAGACCAAAATTTGGTTAATATCTTTAATTTTTCCAAGTTTATAGTCAAGAGCTGGATCAGGTTTAACCAGCACCTCAAATTTATCATTATCAAACGTATATTTGACTACAGTGTACTTATCCGCCATAGTTGATAACAAATACAGGTTGATATTTATCTATAGTTTGGTCTAGCTAGATTTTTATTTGGATTTTTGGATTATAGAATAAGATTTGTCTTCTATTCAAGTTCTTGATACCAGTGATGAAAAAATATCTGTAAAATTGAAAGGCGTTTCATTACAATATGCAAACGCTCTAAGAAGAATTTGTCTGAATGGTGTTTCAATTTTTGCTATTGATACAGTTGACATAATAGAAAATACATCTGTGATAGTAGATGAAACCCTAGCACATAGACTATGTATGATTCCTCTCAAAACAGAACTTTCAGCAATAGATCAATCTGATGCAAGAGTCATGTTTGTTCTTGATTCTGAGAAGGCAGAAACGTCTAAAACAATTACTTCAGCAGAACTTTCATCACAAGATAAAGTGGTAAAACCAGTTTCTGATCAAATACCTATTGCTTATCTAGCTCCTGGTCAAAAAATTAAACTTGAAGCATATGCAACACTTGGCAAAGGAACAGAACATGCTAAATGGAACTCGGCTAATGTTTCAATATTAACACATACTGACAAAAAAGATGAATATGTTTTAACGGTGGAAACTACTGGGGCACTTCAGCCAAAAGAGATCATTCTAGCTTCTATCGATGAACTTACAAAAAGACTACAAGAATTCAAAGAAATTATTTCAAATCTTAAAAAGTAATCATACTATTATATTTGGGTTCTAAAGGGCATAAAACTAATGGTTAATCAAGTACTTTTGCATTTAGTTAAAGAGCTTAAGCAGGCCTCAAAAAAAAATGAAGCGCCAATTTGGGCTAAAATGGCAAACCTTGCTCTAAAATCATCATCATCAAAGCAAGTTATCAATTTAACAAGAATAAATAAACTTACAAAAGATAATGATGTTCTTTTTATACCCGGCAAGGTGCTTGGAACAGGAAACATATCTCACAAGATTACAATATGCTCATTTTCAATATCTAGAACAGCGGCAAAGAAAATAACTCAAACTGGTGGAAATGTAATGAGAGTTTACGATATGATTAAAAAATATCCTACAGGAAAAGGTGTAACAGTTTTTGGTTAAACAAAAAGAAAAACCGGTTAAACAAAAAGAAAAACCGGTTAAACAAAAAGAAAAACCGGTTAATAAAAATAGCACGCCAGTAGTTATAGATGGAACGAATCATATTGCTGGAAGACTTTCTTCTAATGTTGCAAAATTATTACTTCAGGGAAATAGAGTATCAATTGTAAATGCTGATAAAATAATGATTAGTGGTAAAAAGAAAAATATTGTAGGTGAGTACAAGAAATTTCTTGAAATTGGAAGTATTATTAACCCAAAACATGGTCCGTTTCATCCCCGTAGACCAGACACAATAATCAGTAGAATGATAAGAGGTATGTTACCAAGGGATAAACCATCTGGCAAGAGTGCGCTTATGAGATTAAGAGCATATATGGGTGTTCCAAAAGAATTAAAATCTTTAGAAAAGATTCAGTTTGAAAAAGCAAAGATTAGAAAATCAAGTGCAGTGTATACAAGTATGAGTGAACTTGGTAAAAATGTCGGGGGGAATTAATGGTTACAAAGACTGAAATTTATTTTGCAACTAGAAAAACTGCTAGAGCTCATGTCTATATTGCAAAAGGTGTGGGCAAAGTTAGAATCAATAATGTTCCAGTTGAGATGATTCAGCAAGAGGCTGCACGTGAAGTAATTTTAGTTCCGCTTGAAATTTCTGGCGATTTAAGAAATAAAGTAAATATTTCAGTCAAGGTTGGAGGAGGAGGTTTTATGGGTCAATCTTATGCGTCTGCTACAGCTATATCACGTGCGCTGGTAGGATGGACAAAAAATAAAAAGGAGCCTAAAGAGCATCCGTTTACAAAATCTGTTAGAAGTGATCTTAAAACGAAGATTGATGAGTTTGACAAATATCTCCTAAAAGGGGATGCCAGAAGAAAAGAGCCCAAAAAATTTGGTGGACCAGGTGCTCGAAGAAGAAAACAAAAATCATATCGTTAGAAAACCATCTAAATAATGAATCATAAGTAGATGATGTACTAGTAGTTGAACCATAAATCATTTTTTATGGTTTGTACTTGAAGAGACCGCCAGCTTCGATTATTTTACTAATGAGATCTGGGAATGGTTTCATAACATAAGTTTCATTCTTTGTGAGGTTTTTAATCTCGTTTTTGCTTATGTCTATTTCTAGCTCATCTTTTTCTGAAATGCTAGCATAGGTTTTTTCATCAATTTCAATAGGAAGCAAATAGGCACCATCAACTGAATTTCTATAAAAAATTCTTGCAAAGGATAATGCTAAAACTGCTTTTATCCCACAGGCACTAATTGCAATTGGTGCATGCTCACGTGAAGAACCACAACCAAAATTTTTTCCAGTAACAATTATGTTAGCCTCCTTCACCTTGGAATGAAAGTTTTGATCCATGCCTTCCATTGCATGTTCTCCAAGCTCTGCATCATCATGCAATTTAAGATATTGACCGGGTAGAATTACATCCGTATCAATATTATCCTGTTCGTATTTGATTACTTTTCCCTTCATTACAAATCCCTTGGATCGGTCAATTTTCCCGTAACTGCTGAAGCAGCTGCAACTAATGGTGACGTAAGATATGTTTTAGAGTCAACATGACCCATTCTTCCAGGAAAATTACGATTCGTTGTACTAACACATACCTCATCTTTCGCTAAAACACCCATATGTGCACCACAACATGCCCCACAAGTTGGAGCGCCTATCACTGCTCCAGCATCCAGGAAGATCTTATCTAGTCCATTTTCAGCAGCTTTTTTGTAAATAGATATTGCAGCTGGAACAACTTCAGTTCTAACTTTTACTTTTCGGCCTTTGAGTATTTTTGCAACAGCTTCTAAATCTTCATATTTTGCGCCAGTACAGGAACCAATGTAAGACTTGTCAATTTCTATACCATCTGTTTCTTGAACAACTGAAACATTTTGTGGAGAAAATGGCTTTGCAACTAATGGCTGAAGTTCTGACACATCATATTCATATGTTTTTTCATATCATCATATACAGCATTATACTCTGTTGCACCTCGTTCTGATAAATAATCAAAAACCTTCTGATCTGGTTCAATTATTCCATTTTTTGCACCAGCTTCGGTAGTCATATTTGTTAGCGTTAAGCGTGATTCTACAGACATCTTAGAAATTCCTTCTCCCCCAAACTGCATTGCATAACCAGCCCCACCTTCAGTCGTAATATCTCCAATAATTCTCAAGATCAAATCTTTTGCCATAACATGTTCCGGAAGTTTTCCATTGATTTTGAAGTACAAAGTTTCAGGAACTTTGAACCAAAGGTTTCCATTTAATAATACATAGGCTACGTCAGTATGACCCAATCCGCAAGCAAATGCACCCAAAGCACCAGTAGTATTTGTATGGGAATCACCCCCAATGTATAATTCTCCCGGTGATACAAGACCTTCTTCATGTGATAAAGTGTGACATATTCCATATTGACCCAAACCATACTTGAAGTGTTTTTTTATTCCAAATTGGTTTGTAAACTTGGATAATTTAGATATATTTTCTGCCGATATTTTTTCAGCCGAAGGTACAAAGTGATCTTCAGCAACCCATACCATAGAAGGATCAAATAGTTTGTCTACTTTGACAATACCATCTTTTTCCAATTTTTCAAATGTCTTAATCACTCCTGGTCCTGAAACATCATGTAGCATGACTTTATCTACATTAGCAAATACGACATCACCAGGTTCTAATTTATCTTTACCAGAGGCTCTGGCTAGGATTTTTTCAGTAATATTCATATTCAAAATCGCTTCTTCTTTAAATTAAAACCTTTTCAGAAAAATAAAAAGCAAGTAAGTTGACGGATAATCATGTCATTACAGGTTTTCCCAGTAAAAGCATCAAGAAAACGAGGAAAATTTGATCTCTATAATGAAATTAAAAAACTACTTAAAGAAAATGATTTTTCCATAAAACAAGGAGACGTTTTGGTGATTTCAAGCAAATACGTTTCTAACTCACAGGGAAGAATATTAGACAGTGATACTATTAAACCATCTGAAAATGCAAATAAATTATCAAAAAAATTTTCAATTGATCATAAACTAAGTGAGATAATACTTAGAGAGTCAGATATTATCTTTGGTG
>LUMJ01000938.1_pt1 | contig 11485 bp, 10 predicted proteins | sample 729631 | NCBI WGS metagenome assembly LUMJ01 (sample SAMN03860266, study PRJNA289734) | marine metagenome | biome: seawater column; feature: ocean; material: water; isolation source: Red Sea water column Station 22 - depth 500m | place: Saudi Arabia: Red Sea | collected 2011-10-15 | depth 500 m | reverse complement strand
TCAACTGAAATTTTAATAAAAGCAAGTACCAAAAATTTTCGAATTTCAGAGGTACCAATTAAGATTATTTATGATGGAGACACATCTACACATAATCCAATTTCACATGGTTCATCGGTTTTGTTTAGCACGATAAAATATACTTCTATTGAACACCCACTGAAGTTTTATGGTATTCCTTCAATGATATTCTTTGCAATTGGAGTATTTTTTACGTATTACTCGATAGAATATTATGCAGAAGTTGGTCGACTAAATACAAACTTAGCATTGGTTAGTGCAGGAAGTATGTTAACTGCAATTGTTTTATTTATTACATGTATTCTTTTGTATTCACTAGTTAGTGTAGTTAGAGAAAAAAATTAGAAAGCTAACGGCTTCATAAATTGTCTACGAAATTAAGTATTGTCGATGCATTTGAAAACTCCACAAAAAAACCAATAGTTTTTCTTGCGTTAATTGGATTTGCTGGTTTGTTTCTAAGATTGGTGTATTTTCCATATGATGTTCCGCTCTTTAATGATGCGCAAGGATATTTTTGGTATGCGATAGATATGAGTATACTAAACCAATTACCGTCAGGCCATTCAATAGTTAATAATGGATGGCCATCATTTCTTTCAATAATTTTCCAGACAATGGATTCAAATTATTTTCTAGATTATCATAATATGCAGAGATTTGTTGGGACTGTATTTTCAGTAGCTACAATTTTTCCAGTTTATTTCTTATGTTCTATGTATTTTAAAAAAAGTTATTCATTACTAGGTGCAGCATTATTTGTTTTTGAACCAAGATTAATTCAAAATTCGTTTGCAGGAACACCAGAAAGCATGTATGTTTTTTTGATGGCGTTATTACTATTTCTTTTTCTTTCAAATAATTTCAAGAAAGTTTATTTGGCTTTTGGGATTTTGGCATTACTCGCTCTAGTAAGATATGAAGGATTACTGATGATAATTCCAATATCCATAGTATTTTTTATTAGATTTAGAAAGCAGAAAAGAGATTTAATAAAATATATCATTTGTATATCAATTTTTATTTTAATTTTGGTACCGGTAGCATATTTCAAGACTGAAACGATGGGACCTGGAATAGATACTTTCAGTCATATTTCAGCAGGTCCAGAATATTATCAAGCATCAATACAAAATAATAGTTCAACATTAGCAGATTTTCTCTATCTTGGAAGCATTAATTTGATTAAATTTCTTGGATGGGCTCTAATCCCATCTTTCATAATTTTTGTTCCTTTAGGAATAATATTTATTTTTAAAAGCTTAGACTATAAGAAAATTATAATAATTTTATCAATACTGATAATGTTAATTCCAGCTTTTTATGGCTATTCAAGAGAGTTTCAAGAGATGAAATATCTTTATGTTCTATATCCAATTTTTTGTGTACTTGCATGTTTTACTTTTAAAATATTTCTTGAGAAATTTCATAGAAAAAATTTAATTTTTTGCATGATCATCGGAGGAATAATTTTCTCATCAATTATTTTTGTAGAATGGAAAGCGATGGACAATGAACATTATCGAGAAGTATATGAAATCTTGACAGAGATTGGGCAAAAAGAAATGAAAATAAATAAAGAGTTTGGGAGGTATGGACCAGAATTTACTTATTTATCTTGGATCACATTACATAATGTAGACGAATTTCCCGTCTTAAAGAAAGAGTTGCCCCCTAAAAAAATATCTACTACATCACAACCAAACGCAACACCAGTATGGAATGAACAAACAAAACAATGGGATCTAGTGTATATTGGAACAGAAGAATCTGAAGAATATCACAATCCACTAATTGACAATCTAATAGATTATTTTCAAGTACTGAAGAAACAAAAAATAACGCATTTAATTTCGGATGAAAATAATATGTCTCAACTGATAAATAATGAATTAAGGCTTCATCTAACAGATATATTTAATCACGAAAATAAATATCCATTTTTAGTTAAAGAATATGATTCGAAAGAAAATGGTTTTAATTATCATGTAAAATTATTTAAAATTGATTATAATTTGTATGATGAATGGGTAAATGAAAATTAATCATTCGTTCAGTAATTAATTAAATTTTTCATAATCAATTTCAAAAACTTTGATCTTTAATTTTTCATACCCATGTTCATGAGAATCGAATATTTTGATTAGGTATGGATATTGTTCTTCGTTATGATATACTTGATCAACAAATGGATAATAAAATGTATCATGCTGATTAGAAATTAAATAATTAAGATTAAGTGGTTCCCCTTTTAAAATTAAATCCTCAATGTTGCTAGCTGAGACACCAATTTCTTGATAGGCAAGTTTGCTTCTTTCAGTATCATCTGCCAAAGAACTAATTTTGAAATCTTGAAAATTATTGTAATCAAGTAGTATTACAGAATTAATATAATCAGTACCGCCACCAAAATCCCTTAATGTATTACCATGAAGGTTTTCCAGAGCATATTGTGCAAAATCCATTTTTTCATCCTCTAAACCTGGATCCAATTTTTCATATCGCAATGTGAATAGTCCTGAAAGAATTATTACAATAATTATAACAATTACAAGAAAAGCATTCTTTTGGTTTCGTGACAGCGAAAATGTACTAAGACCATATTCGGTTACACGATGTATCGGAATAACTGAAAACAATACTAAAAATGGCATCAAAAATAGTAAGAAACGCTTTTCAGGAACAACTGATAAAATAAATGACATAAAAAATATTGAACTTAAAATAAAAATCCAATTTGCTTTGGTGTATTGTGATTTCTGATCAAAGGCTCTGAATGAAAATAAAATTCCAAATGGAATTAAAATAAATATGTAAGGAAATGAAAGTTTAGATAACATTATCATAGAATTGAAAATTCCACTAATGAAAAATGTGTACATAAAATCTAAAATTCCATTATTTTCAATATATGATGACGCAGAAGCTTCTGTATTTGACGAAAGATTTGATATCAACTCTTCATAATTATTTGAAAACATCTTATCCTGATATGAGGAATAGAAAGGATCACCAAATTGTTCATATTTTTGTAGAAGTATTGGTGAAATAATTATCAGAAATACTACTAAACCAATACCATAATTTCTTAAAAAAATACGAGATTTTTTAAAAGTAAGTATGTATGTGAGCGATATTATTAGGAAAAAAATTATTCCGTTAAGTCTAATCCAATAACTAAAACCTACAAAAGCTAATGCGGGTATGATAAATTTTGATTTATCGTTTAATAAAAAATAAAATGACGCCAGGATTGAAAAAATAAACAAAGGTTCACTTAACGCCATTACTGAATTGTAATTTAATTGTGGAAGAAATGCAAAAAGGCAAGCTGCCACAAGGGAATATCTTTCGTCAAAGAATTTTCGTCCCACTTTGTAAATAAGGAAAATTGTTGTTGTTGAAACACCGATGCTGATTATTTTTGCTACATTTGAGTAGTCAAGAAAATCATTTGAGTTCATTAGGCTAAAGAATGGTGATAAAAAGAGTGACCAGCCTATTGAACGTGATGGAGAATGATCAAAATCTCCATTGCTATGTGCGATTCCATTTAGAACATATGAAAGATTATCAGAATTAACTGGTAGGGAAAAATCAACCAAATACAGTTTCAAACCTAAGGAAATTATCACTATTAAAATGAGATATAACACTACGTTGGATCTTGATAATTGTAATTTTGTCTCCATTTATTTCATCTATTTTTTACAATATCCAATCATAGAAAAAAACAAGGATGACCATACTCTTCTGACAACAATATTCTCACATCCTGCCTTTTTCATCATATCATACAGCTCATGCTTGTGAAGAAAATCTTGATCTGTATATGGCCAATACTTGTTAACTAAATTAAATGTCTTAAAAAAATGATAAATAAGAAATAGTGGAGAAAAATATGCTGGAACCAAAATAACTAGTGTCCCATTTTTTTTTAAAACACGTAACATTTCTTTTATTCCATTTGATGGATCTAAGTTAGCTAATCTAAAATGCTCCATCACACCTTGATTAAAAACTAAATCAAACTCTTCATTTTTAATAGGAATATGAAATAAGTCGCCTAAAGCAAATTTAGCTTCTAAACCCATTTGTCTGAATAGATTCTTGCCTTTATGTAATGCATTTTCAGATAAATCCATTGATGTTACATCAAATCCCTGTATTGCAAATTTAGCACATGCCATTCCACCACCGGAACCTGGTTCAAAAATTTTTCCTCTTTTAATATTTGAAGCAGCCAATATAGCCCTAGTAAATGCGCCAGAAAAATATGTGTTAATTACAAATTCCTCCAATCTTGAAAACAATGACTTAGTTTCAGGATCGTATAGTTTATCCCATTTAGTTTCCTTTGCTGCTTTCATCCTTACTTGTTCCAAAAAATGAACTCCTTGATTATTTGGCGACTTAGTTGCGCACCAGTAATTAACGGTCTCATTTTTCTCTCACCGCCAACTCTACATGGCTCTTTGCTATTTATTTCATAAATTGGAATTTTTCTTTTTGCAAGTCTTATACAAGTTTGTTCTTCAATATCCAGATATTGGGCATCAGTTTTTAATTCGTCCCATAACTTTCTGCTTATAATTCGAAAACCATTGAGTGCATCAGTATAATTTCCTCCAAAAAATACATTGACTAAAAATGTAAACATGTTATTTCCAAAACGGTCAAGCCAATTTGCATCATCACTAACTGAATTTTTCCCAAATCTAGAAATATGAACTGCATTATGACCTTCTTTGGTTTTTTGTATTAATTTGGGAATATCTTCCGGTAAATGGTTTCCATCAGGACTAAAAAACATAATAAAATCAGATTTTGTTGCCTCTGTACCAACTCTGCAAGCATTTCCCTCACCTTTGTTTTTTTGATGAATTACGTCAAATCCTAATTCTTTAGCTTTTTCAATGGTTCCGTCAGTTGACCCACCATCAACAAGCATAATTTGATCAGCCCATTCTTTTTTGATTTTAGGCATGATTTGTGAAACTCCATCTATTTCATCCAGAGTAAGAACAAATACGATTACAGTCATAATACACAAATTTCGGCATTTTCTTGTTATAATAATTACTGAGTTATCATAATTCACGTATGATGTCTGAGTATTTTTTTTATGTTGCCTAAAGCTGTAAAATCACTGAATAACGGTGAAAATTGTAATATTAGCGAATGATGATATACCATATTCTGGGCTTTTATCATATCCTGTATTAAAAAAATTTGCAAATGAGATATCTGGAATATTCATTCAAGACAGAATATTAGATTCAAATACGACAACTTTAGGCTTGTTCAATAAGGTAAAAAAGAAATCCAGTTTGCAGTTTGCAATATTTTATGCAAGAGAAATCATAAATTATAAAATTGCTGTTTTAATCCGTAGGATTTTTCATATGAATAAGCATTCTAATGATTGCTACATTGAGACTAACGCAAATCTTGGAAAAATGTTCGGCATTCCTGTTTTCAAAATAGAAGGTTCCATAAACGACGAAATCTGGTTAAATAAAATTAATAAGATAAAACCAGATTTGATTATTTGTATTCGATATGCAGAAATTTTGAAAAATTCACTCTTAACGATACCAAATGGTGGTGTGATTAATTTTCATCCATCATTATTGCCTAAATACAAAGGAATGGCACCAATCTTTCAGGCATTATTACATAACGAAAACGAGATCGGATTTTCACTTCATTATATCGATGAAGGTATAGACACAGGAAAAATAATTAAAAGACAAAAAATAAAAACTGAAAAAAATGAATCTGTTAGTCACATAGCTATTCGTGCTCATGTCGTAGCAGGCTATGAATTACTATCTATACTAAATAATCTTAAGAAAGGAGATAAAAAAACTGAGCAAATCACACAGGATAACGGAAATTATTTTAGTTGGCCTGAAAAAAAGGATGTAAAAAAATTCATGCAATCCAATAAAAAATATGTTGAATTTAGAGATTTTTTATCGCTTGTGTTCTACAACCCAAGAAATTTAAAAATATAAGACTGTTTTACTTATGAATAATATGATGCTGTGATTTTTAGTCCTTGATCCAAGGTGTGTTTTGGTTTCCACTTCAATAATTTTTTTGCCTTAGAATTATCAACCTCTAGTTTTGGAATTTCCAATGCTCTTTTTGGAAAACTATTCCATTTGATTTTTCCTTTGTAACCCGTAATCTTTCTAATTTTTTCTGCAAGTTGTTTAATAGATATTGATTTACCAGTTCCAATGTTAATAGATTCTCCAATGATTTTTTTATTATGACTTTCAGCAGCTAGTTGATATGCGGCAAGCAGATCTGGTTCAAAGACAAAATCACGAATAGGAGTTGGATCACCTAACTTGATAGAAGATTTTTCATTATACATTTGGTACAACATACTCTCTATCACAAACTGGTGATTGTACTGTCGACCATAGGAATTTGCATTCCTAAAAATTATTGTAGGAAATCCATATGCCTGGTTAAGATATTTTAAAAATTTCTCCGATGCTATTTTTGCTACACCATATGGACTAGCAGCTCTCAGCTCAGCAGTTTCTTTGGTTGGAAATTTAGTTTGAATTCCATATTCCTCAACTGAACCAGAAAAAATAAACCTCTTAAGTTTAGGAAGAACTCTACGTGCGGCTTCAGCCATATTAACAACACCAAGAAAATTTACATTAAGTACTTCAGTAGTATGAGTAAAACTATAAGCAACTGAAGTTTGCGCAGCAAGATGAATTATTACATCAGGTTTAAAATGTTGCCCTAAAAATCCAGTTGTGCCAGTAATAAAAATTCTCACAGAAAACAAAAATCTGTGGCTATATTATAGATTGCGTCTAAATCATAATTTAAAAAGCCTTAACTCGTTCAGTTAATTTTGATATATTAGAAAACTCTGAAGCCCTTGGATCTAAATTACCCTTTTGGATTTCAGTCAAAATATCAGAAATACTATCTCGAATAGTTTTTTTTGAAATAAATTTTAAATTATTTTTAATCTTATCAAATGAGACTTTGTAGGTTCTCAAATCTGTTTTTGATTCAGTTATTACAATTTTAGTTGAAGGAATAAACTTCTGAATGATTTCTGCAAGCATTTTTTTTGTGTAGTTTTCATTAGTATTTCCAACATTGTATACTTCTCCAGAAATGATATCCTTAGGACTGTTGATCGTAGTTACACATGCATTTGAAATATCATCCACATGAGCTAATGGTCTCCAGAAATTTGGATTATAAATTCTAATTTTTTTGTCTAGAACAGCATCACGAAGAAATTCTTGCAACATTAAATCAAATCTCATTCGTGGTGAAAGACCATGTGCAGTAGCAAACCGGAGAATGCAAGGTTCAAAACTAGAATTCTTGGTATTTAAAATAAAATTTTCAGAATTTACTTTTGTTTTGGAATATAATGAAAGAGATTGTATTGGACTATTTTCATCAACCATAGTTGAAGCTGAACCATAATTACTACATGTAGATGCAAAAATAAATCGTTTTACGCCTTGATTTTTTGAAATATTTACTAGCTTTTTGGTGGCATCTTCATTAATCTGTTTAGCGGCTACTGGAATTTTTTTACAAAGTGGATCACCTACAATGGCAGCCAAATGGATTACACAATCAATATCTCTTACCACCTCATTCAAGATTTTTTCATCCCGAATATCTTTCTCAATTAATTCAACTGAATTTTTAGATATTAGATCAGAAATTCCGTCCTTGCCATAAATTAGTGAATCTATGATCCTAACATCGTAATCTAATTCTACAAGTTTGTGTGTTAAAACACTTCCAATATATCCTGCCCCTCCAGTTACAAGTATTGATTTGATCTTGTTCATAGTCAAAAAGATAAGTCATCTTTATTTATCGTTTTTTAAGAAATTAGATGAAAACATTTGAAAAGAATTAATCAAATTGAACCATTCATGGATAATGCTGAAAAAAAAGAGTTAATGTCAGTTATAGATTCTGGGTGGTATACTGAATCATCAAAAACAAAAGAATTTGAAAGAATGTTTGCAAGTTTCGTTGGAGCAAAATATGCTTGTGCAGTAACTAGTGGTACAGCAGCACTGTATGTAGGACTCAAAGCCTTGAATATAGAAATGGGAGATGAGGTTATTGTTCCAGATCTAACGTTTGTTGCTTCCCCAAACTCAGTTGAAGCAACTGGTGCAAAACCTGTTCTGGTAGATATTGAAAAAAACACACTAAATTTAGATTTAAAAAAGATGTCTAAATCAGTTAGTAAAAAAACAAAGGCTGTCATGCCTGTAGATTTTAATGGTAGACCAATTGATATGAAAGTCCTTCGAGAGTTTGCTGACAAAAAAGGTATACTGCTAATTGAAGATGCAGCTCTATAAAAAAACAAATGGAAAAATCATTTTCGCATTCAACAATTGGCTATAACTTTAAATTTACAGAGTTTCAGGCTGCTGTTGGCATCGCACAAATGCGTAAATTACAAAAACGCATCCTAAAAAAGAGAAGAATGTTTATGAAATATGTTGATTTGCTTTCTAATGTTGAAGGTATAGAATTTTTAAAAACCAATCTAAAAAATGTAACACCGTGGATGACAGATGTTTTTCTAAAATCAGCGACGAAAAGAGCACAATTAATCAGATTTCTTGAAAAAAAACAAATTGGAACAAGAATATATTATCCACCAATTCACAGATTGAAACCATACAAGAAGACGGATCGGGAGTATAAACAAGCTTCAAGTTTCTCTGATAGAGGATTATGGTTACCCTCATCTGTAACGTTGACTGATAACCAAATTGGAATTGTATGTAATGAAATAAAACGGTTTTTCAAATAATCTATTTTTGTTCGGTTTCGTTTTTTTAATCTACGACATTTCTTATCAATTGAAAGGCTTCAGCCTTTTTTAATGAACATTCAACGTCCCTTTGGATAGCCAAATTTTCAATTATTTCGATTGAACGTAGATGAGGGAATTTCACGAATATTTAGTGGTTAACTCTATTTGGGAGTAAGTTTCTAAAAAATAAATGGGCGTTATGTACATTATAGTTTTTGTTTTTATCGCCTGTGCTTTAGGATCAATCGTAACTGTATGGGGAGTTGATAGTGCACTTTCTGCAAATTCTTCGGCCTCACCGCTAGAACAAATTGAACAGTTGTATAATCAAGTTAAAAAAGAAATTAAAGATTTACTCAAAGGAGGGGAACCTGACGGTACACTTCCTGCCAGTTTTTTGACCTCACCGCTAGAACCAGTTGTATTTGATAGTGATTTTATCGTTCAAAAATTCTCCACGGGATTAGAATTTCCAACAACAATGTATTTTGTTGGAGATGATATACTCGTTCTTGAAAAATTTACTGGAAAAGTAATTCGAATTAAAGACAACGGAGCTCACTATAACGAATCTGTTTTGGATGTTCCAGTGGACGCTTGTTGGGAAAGTGGCTTTCTGGGAATCTCTGGTATATCCAATCATGTTTTTCTATATTTTACAGAATCAGAATCAGGTTTTGATAAAATTGAATGCCATGATCAACCTGTAAAGAATAAAGTTTATCGATATGATTGGAATGGAGAGAAACTGATCAATCCTATTTTGATCAAAGAATTACCTGGAAATCTAGAAGGCCATCATCGTCATAATGGAGGAGCAATGACTAAAAGTCAAAACAATGAAATCTATTTTGTAATTGGTGATTTAAGTCAAAGTGGTACTTTTCAAAATATTCCTAATAAGATAATTTACGAAACTAGCAGCATCTTCAAGGTTGTTACTGAAAGTAATAATAGTGTAGAGTTGTATGCAATGGGAATAAGAAACAGTTTTGGCTTGGCTGTTGATCCTATAACAGGATACCTATGGGACACTGAAAATAGTGCCAACAATTATGATGAAATAAACCTTGTAAAACCTGGATTTAATAGTGGCTGGAAACGTGTCATGGGACCGGTTGATAGAGACAATCCTGACATTGACGGTCCTCAAACAATCCCTCCGCCCTTTGAAAATTTTGTTTACAGCGACCCTGAATTTTCATTTTATCATGCAGTTGGACTAACTGCGATAGAATTTCCAGACAGGGGTAGTTTTGAAAAATACTCGGATTGGTTATTTGTTGGTGACTATAATAATGGAAGAATCTACAAATTTCAGTTAAATTCTGATAGAACAGAATTTGTTTTTTCTAACCCAGAGCTATCAGACCTTGTGTTAGATGATAATGATGAAATTGATGAAATTCTTTTCGCCAAAGGATTTCAAACAGTAACTGATATAGAATTTCATGATGATGCGATGTATGTTGTTTCTATTTCTGATGGAAGTATTTACAAGATTTATGAACCTACACAGTCGGAGTTTGCTAATAAAATTGTACAAGACACAATTTTAACCCTTATTCTGGTAGGAACTGCTATAGCTGTTACATTGGGCATTACGATAGGTGTAATACGTAGAAAAAGAATAAGCAGTTAACAGACATTGAACACAGTTGAATGAATCAATAGTAAAAAACTGTGTCTGAATTTATTTTTCTTAATCTACGACATTTCTTATCAATTGAAAGGCTTCAGCCTTTTTTAATGAACATTCAACGCCTCTTTGGATAGCCAAATTTTCAATTGCTTTGATTGAACGTGGGTGAGGGAATTTCATTACTTCACTCTTATACATTTTAAATGCTTTTAGTTTGTATGAAAATTCTTTTTCAATATTTTGATATACTGTTGGTCGAAATGGATGTTTAACTGGTCCAGGGCACTCGTATGATAGCAATTGTTTCACAGAACTTGAAAAAGGTCTTGTCGCAACTAAAGCTGAATTAAATACTAATCGGTGATCATTGTTCAGATCGTGGAGGGGTGGCGAATAAACTATCTTTGGATTAAATTTACTTACAACCTTCTCTAATTCTTTGTTAATTTCTAGGTGAGGGATTGAATCAAGTTTCATATCAGGAAAATCTAAAAAAGTGTAATTTTTAATGCCCAAAATTTTTCCGGATTTTTTACATGCATTCTTTCTTTCTAAAATCATTTTTTTATCATTATATTGTGCGGATACGCCTTCCGTTAAAACACATAGATGAATATTATTTTTTTTTGAAAGTTTCTTAATTGTTCCTCCCATACCTATTGCTTCATCATCTGGATGTGCAGCAAGAACAAGAATATTCATATTTTCACAATTTCGGGCGATTATGAATATCTATCTTTTTAAAAAATTTTGCAGGATTTCCTACATACACTGAATTAGGTTTAACATCATTCAATACCACCGAACCTGCTCCAATTACAGATTTTTTACCGATTGATAAATTTTCTATCGTTGTTGAACTAACACCAACATATGTTTCTTCTCCGACTTTATTATTACCACTAATGTGTACATCAGGTTGTATGGTTACAAAATCTTCTAGGATACAATGATGTCCAATATTACATTGA
>LUMJ01000379.1_pt2 | contig 11525 bp, 11 predicted proteins | sample 729631 | NCBI WGS metagenome assembly LUMJ01 (sample SAMN03860266, study PRJNA289734) | marine metagenome | biome: seawater column; feature: ocean; material: water; isolation source: Red Sea water column Station 22 - depth 500m | place: Saudi Arabia: Red Sea | collected 2011-10-15 | depth 500 m | reverse complement strand
GCCTGGAGCAAATCCATCTTTCCGTTCAGAAAGGCCCGCTTTGTGAATTCCCCCGGACCGGCAGGTTCACAGCCGAGGGAAAAACAGGCGTCTAATATCTGACCGCTTATAATGTTTCCTCCATGGCAGGAGACCTCGATAACATCCTCTCCAGTATAAGAATGGGGCGACGGAAAGTATGTTATCACGCCCGAATCTATCTCATCACCGCCGGATGAAATAATTGGCGTATATAAAGCGTATCTAGGCTTGAGGTTTCTTTTGGCTTCTCCCGAAAGGTTTTGGCCAACGGCGAGAGCTTTTGCTCCGCTTATCCTGATTACGGACAGACCGCCAACACCGGGGGGTGTGGCAATTGACGCTATAGTGGGGTGGGAATTGTTGTCAAGGACTGAAAGGGTGGTCATCTTGGGGCTACAACATGAGACTCTTTCGGATGGACAAAATACTTTTGCTGAAGAATGGTGAGAACATTGAAGAGTGTATAGTACAGATTCAACCCTGACGGGAATTGATTAAAAAGAATTATAAAAAACACAGACATGAATTGTGTCATCATCTTTTGCTGTGGGTTAGCCTGAGAGGTGGTCATTTTTTGTTGGACGAACATGGAAACACCCATCAGGAGCGGGAGAAGGCTGACCTGATCACCATAGAGAGGAATGGAAAAGGGGAGGGGGATCAGGGCATCGGGCTGGGAGAGATCACCGATCCACAAAACGAAAGGGGCACCGCGAAGCTCGATGGTCGATCGAAAGACGATGAAAAGGGCGAACAAAAGGGGCATCTGGAGAAGCATCGGAAGGCATCCACCAAGAGGGTTCACGCCCCTCTCCTTGTAAAGCTTCATGGTTGCCTGATTCAGCTTTTGGGGATCACTCTTATATTTGTCCCGCAGTCCCATCACCTCCGGCTGAAGTACCTGCATCTCTTTCATGGACTGGTAACTTTTCTTGGTGAGCGGATAGACGAGGAGCTTAACGATCACGGAGAAAATGATAAGGACAATCCCGTAATTGGGTATGATCTCGTGGAGGCCGACAAGTGAAAAGAGAACGGCCCTGCTGATAAACCGTATCGGTGCAATTCCAAGGCTCATGGTGTTTTCGAGCCCAACGCCCAAAGCTTTTAGTTCATCATACTGGAGGGGGCCAACATAGACCACCGCTTGGGCTGGAGCGGAGGAAGAAAAGCCAACTGCCATATCGTAAAGAGGCGCCTTACCGTTTCCGTTAAGATCGGGAGATACGTTTTCTTCCGCGCTGATTTCACCATAATTGCTGTTGGAGAGGGGAACAATTGCAGCTGTAAAGTACTTTGATCTCACCGCCGCCCAATCTGTCCTGCCAGTGGACGAGACCGTGTTGCCGCTCTTGCCGCCATGTTTGGTAACCTCTTGGCCCTGGGAGAGGTTGGCCGAGAAAAAGGACGCTTCGTCGCTTTTGTTCGGCTCCGTCGAGGGGATGCCGCCGTTCCAGATAAGGGTGAACCGATCTTGAGAAACAACATCACTACTGATGCTTTGGAGGTCGGCGTTGACAGTGATGGTATAATTGTCCGGATAGAAAGTCAGCGATTTGTTGATTGTGCGGTCGCCGAGCGAAGAAGAAAACCGGAGAGACAGATTGTCGTCAAGGCGGATTGTGTCACCATCGCTGTAGTATCCGGAAAGAGACCACGGCTGATCAAGAACGACAGGCTCACCGGATATGCCCCTAAACGCCAGCAACAAATTATTCCCATTCATTTCGGGGACAATAAGATTGACCGCACCTGAATCGTTAAAGGGGTACTGTTTCAAAAGAAACGAGACAAGAGAGCCCCCTCCTCGAGAAGAGACGCCGGCGGTGTAAAGAGGGGAGTCAAGATAAAGAACAACCTCTTCCGCGTCTGACACAGACAGCTCTTCAACAACATCTGATGAAGGTGACACGTCGTAAGCAGCAGCAGGCTCCTTTAGCTGAGGTGTGGGCGCGAGTTGACGTTCTTGCTGATCTTGGCTCTGTTCCGGCGGCGGTGGTGGCGCGAGCCCAATAAACTCGTAGTAGTACGGCATCGCCATAAGAATCAGTGCGATGAGAAAGAATGCGCCTACAGTTTTTCTATCCATCAATCGGGAACAGGATCATGTCCGGAGCCGCCCCACGGGTGACACTTTAGAATACGTGCCACAGTAAGTGACAGAGCCCTGCCCGGAGGGTGGTTCTGAAGAGCCTCCAGCGCATAGTGAGAACAGGAGGGGAGAAACCGACAGCTCGAAGGGAAGAAAGGCGAGACGGAAAACCGGTAGAAACGGACAAAAAGAATAAGGATTTTCGCAACCACAAATGAGAGCCCTTTAAGGGCGCGAGATCCGGTTGTGCGTAGGGGCGCAGGAATAGAAGCCCGTTGCGTGACGATCATCATGTAAGCGAGAGAATCAGGCGTGGAAAGCTAGGCCGAGATCGCTTTTCTCCCCTTACTCCGTCTTCGGCGAAGTACTCGCCGACCGCCGGGCGAAGAGGATCGGGCACGAAAGCCGTGCTTGTTCTTCCGTTTGCGTTTACTCGGTTGATAGGTCCGTTTCATAAGTCACCGTTTTACAGCCCACGAAATTAAGAAAAGGAGAAGATCACACCAACGATTCGTTAAAAGAGACAATTGTGTATTTGTTTCGTGAAAAAGGTGAAGATTGCGCTTGATATCAGACGAGAAAATGCGATAAATTCAAAACCCCCGAACGGTGTGGACAAATTGTGGATAAAAATGTTTTGACAGCATCTGACCTCTGGACTGAATTGTCCGAAAGTGTCAGGTCTGCGGTAAGCGAACAGACCTTCGCCACGTGGTTTGAACCGATTCATCCCGTGGGGTTAGATGACAGCGCGCTGACGTTGGAGGTTCCGAGCAAGTTCTATTACGAGTGGATCGATAAACACTATCGCAAGATGCTCCTTTCAAAGACAAAGGCGGTAACAGGGAAGGAGATTAAGATTCGTTACAGTGTTGTGATCGGTGAACCGGAGGAGAACGGTTCAGTTCCGACCGCCATGGAGACGGCCACAGGCCGAGCGTCGACCGACCCCTTCTACGACAGCGGAAGCCGACTGAATAAACGGTACACATTCTCAAGTTTTGTTGAAGGATCCAACAACCAGCTCGCCAAGGCGGCGAGTGTCTCGGTGGCGGACTCCCCCGGACAAACATCGTTCAACCCTCTGGTTGTATACGGGGGCGTTGGGTTGGGGAAAACACACCTTCTTCAGGCGATAGGCAACAAGGTGATGCTTCACACACCTCCGCCGAGGGAGCATTATACCACAAGCGAGAAGTTCACACTCGACTTTATAACGGCCATTCAAAACAACAACAGCTCCTCCTTTTCCGAGAGATATAGAAATGTGGATGTATTGATTGTGGACGATATCCAGTTCCTCCAAAAGAAAGAACAGACACAAGAGCAGTTTTTTCACACATTCAACGATTTGTATCAGCGGGGGAAGCAGGTGATCCTCACCACAGACAGGCACCCGAGCGAGCTCTACGGCCTTAAGGACCGACTGTTGTCCCGCTTTCAATCCGGGCTGATTGTTGACATACAGGCGCCGAACCTTGAAACACGGATTGCGATCCTGCAAAAGAAAGCTGAGGATGACGACCTCGAAATCCCTTATGAAATCACCGAGCTGATTGCGACCAACGTCCGGGGAAACATTCGGGAGATGGAGGGGGCACTCATCAAGCTCCTCGCCTATTCTTCTCTGTCCCATTCGGATATCACCATGCAGCTGGCAAAGCGGGCCCTGAGGGAAACACTGGGCAGGTCGGGTACAAAGACAGTTTCGATTGATGACGTAATTCAAAGTGTGAGCGAAACATTGGATGTGCCGGAGAAGAAACTGATCGGAAGAGGGAGGAAGATGGAAGTTGCCACAGCGCGGCAGGTGGCCATGTACCTGTCCCGAGAAATTGTGGGCGCCTCGTTGGAAAATATCGGCCTTCATTTTGGAGGGAGGGATCACACAACAGTTATTCACGCCTGTCGCGCCGTAAAGGGGAAGATGGGAGCAAGAGCTGACTTCCGGAGGCAGGTGGACGGTATTCGCTCCCAGCTCGAATTCTGACAGCTCCAGCTTTTCTGATTCTTCCGGCACCCCTATATTTGTACGCTGTTTGTACTCATGTTCTTAACCAAAAGGCAAAAGGAAATTTTTGACTATCTTCGGGGTTATATCTCCAGGCACGGCTACGCCCCCACGTTTGATGAGATAGCCGCCAGCTTCGGTTTTACATCGAAGGGGACGGTCTACAAACATATTCGGGCACTGAAAGAGAAAGGGGCGATACGCCACGAGTGGAACAGGGCCCGCTCCATAGAAGTTCGCCCTGTGGAATCTTCGCCAAACAGCTTGGGAGATTCCATGATTGAAGAGCACATTCAGGATGGGGACTATGTTGTGGTGCAGGAAAAGGTGGAGGCATCCGACGGGCAGACGGTTGTGGCGCTGGTGGACGATCAGGAAGCGACCATCAAGAAAATGTACCGCCGCAACGGAAAGATCGAACTTCGGCCTGCTAACGAAAAACTTGAAACAATGATGTATAATGCAGACCGGATTCGAATTCAAGGGGTAGTGGTGGGCGTGATGCGGAAATATAATGGTGAGCTTTCATGATTAAAACAGGAGCCCGGCTGGAAGAACTGACGCTAATTGACCACAACGGGAATGATGCGCACCTTAACAGCAACAGGCGAAAAGTGCTGTTCTGTTACCCTAGGGCAAGCACGCCGGGGTGAACCATCGAAGCGACTGAGTTTCAGTCGTTGATGGGGCGGTTTGAAAAAGGAGAGGTTGAGGTTTACGGACTGTCGACAGATTCACCGAAGGCGTTGAAGAAATTTGTGGACAAATGCCACTTTACATATACGCTCCTGAGTGATGAAAATCACGAGACACTGAAAAAGCTGGGCGTCTGGGTAAAGAAGAAACTGTACGGAAGAGAATATAAGGGAGTGGCGAGAAGTACGGTTATCCTGGACGGCGACAACACGGTAACACACGTCTTTCCCGAAGCATCTGTCAAAGGGCACGCCGCCGAAGTGGCCGAAGCGCTCGGTGTTTGATTGATGAAACTGAGCCGTTCAAACGCCCTTCTCTTTGTTATAGATGTGCAGGAGAAAATCTTCTCCGTGATGCACGAACAGGAAAAAACTAAGCGCAATATATTCCGAGCAATTGAAGGTGCGGACGTCCTTGAGATTCCTGTTATTTGGACTGAGCAGTATCCGGCTGGGCTCGGCTCCACATTGCCGGATGTGGCGGCGAAAATGAACGGTCAGCAGCCGCTTCAAAAGATGTCGTTCAGCTGTCTCGGCGATGAGCAGATACGCGAGCAGCTAAAAGAGCACGACAGGAACCAGATACTCGTCTGCGGAATTGAGACTCATGTGTGTGTTTATCAAACAGTCCAAGACCTGCTGACGGACGGTTTCGAAGTTCACGTTATAACCGACTGTGTTATGTCCCGACACGAACCGAACCATAAGCTTGGCCTGCAAAAAATGGCAGACATGGGAGCGCAACGGACATCCGTGGAGATGGCGCTCTTTGAGCTGCTGGGCTTGGCCGAGGGCGAACAGTTCAAGGCTGTTGCCCGGATTATAAAATAGATTTTACCTTTCCGGCCCTGCTTCCAAGACGAAACTGATGAATAAGCGAAACCATAACTTTGCGCTGATAAAAGAATCGGGCGGCATTGTAGAGTATCGCCACAAGCGGAACGAGATGACAGTTCTTCTCCTTGAAAACAGGTCTGCCCCCGTGGTTACCTTCATGGTAACATACAGGGTGGGATCAAGGAACGAAGCGATCGGCCACACCGGATCGACGCACCTTCTGGAGCACCTGATGTTCAAAGGATCGAACCGGTTCAACAAGGAGGACGGGACGGCCATCTGGAACGTGCTTCAGGATGTGGGTGCCATGATCAATGCCACTACATGGTTTGACAGAACCAACTATTTTGAGTTGCTTCCGAAGGAGCATCTGCCGCGGGCGATCGAAATTGAGGCGGACAGAATGCGGGGCGCTTTTATCCGGGACGACGACAGGCAATCAGAGATGACTGTTGTAAGAAACGAGTTTGAGCGAGGAGAAAACGATCCGTGGGAGGCTCTTGACAAAAACATCTGGGCAACGGCGTATCAGGCGCCCCCGCACCATCACTCAACCATCGGCTGGAGGTCCGACATTGAGAACGTTCCCACCGAACGCCTCAAGCAGTTTTACGACACGTTCTACTGGCCAAACAATGCCACTATCTCGGTGATTGGGGACATTGAAGCCGGTGAGACACTCGGCCTCTTGGAGGAACAGCTCGGCTCGATAGAAAAATCGCCCCATGAAATCCCCGAGATGTATACCGAAGAACCGCGTCAGGAAGGGCCAAGGAGAGTGATGATAAAGAGGGCAGGAGAGGTGCCGATTGTGGGTATCGCCCACAAAATGCCCGCCGGAACGAGCGACGATATTTACGCAATTCAATTGCTGGGGCGCATTCTGGGACACGGGAAAACGAGCCGCTTTTACAGGCGTTTTATAGATACGGGCGTGGCGGCGGATGTGAATGTCTGGTCTCATCCACTCCACGATAACGGCCTCTTTATCACCTACCTGTTCATCGCCGGGGATGAGAGTTGTGAAGAGGTTGAGAGAGGAATTTTGGAAGAGTATAAATCGGTCTCAACAGATGGGGTGAGCGATGAAGAACTTCAACGTGCGAAATCGCAGATTAGCGCTGAAACAGCCTTCACGCGGGACGGGACATATTCAGTGGCGAGCAATTTGAACGAAGCGATTGCTCTTGGGGATTGGACTTTTTACACAACATTTCTTGACAGGATCGAAAGCGTGACGAGGAAGGACGTTCAGCGCATGGCCCAGACATACCTGATTGAAGACCAGAGCACGACAGGCTTCTTCGTTCCAACCTCCAGTGGCCGCGCCGGATAGTCCAGCCGCCCTCGCGCCGAGGGTCACCACATCCTCTCCGCTGGAAGGGTTGACGGTCTACTCTTTGCCGACAAGAGTGGACAGTGTGGTGGCGTTCTGTGGAAGCTTGTTGGGCGGAGACCTGTTTGCTTCGGGCAATATTCTGGTGCCAGAAGTGACGGCCTCCATGCTGGACCTGGGGACAGCGGAAAGAGACAAGTTCGAAATTGCCGCCGCTCTGGAGTCGGTGGGAGCGAAGCTGGGGTTCACTTCAGGGAAATACCACGTTCACTTTTCCGGCCGATGCCTGAAAAAAGACATGCCGTTGGTGATAGAACTTCTGGCGGAACAGCTGACCGCTCCTGCTTTCCACAAGGAAGATTTGAGCTCGACAATCCAGCGCCGCCCGAACCGTCCGCAAAGCCTGAACGAACAGATTGAGGCAACTGCTTCCGTCACGGCGAACGAATTGAAAAAGTTTCATGCGGACCATTACGGGCTCGGCACTATGAGCGTCTGTTTCGTTGGAGACGTGGAGCACAAGGAGATAGAAACAGAGATAGCCAAAAACTTTGAACAGTGGGAGAGATCGCCGGCGAAGATTGAAAAGAACAGCCTGAAAGCTGACATGCTGAAAAAGGCGGTTGAGGCATCGGAATTCATTCCGGACAAAAGTAGCGCCGACCTGGTGACTGGCCACGGTATCGGCATCGATCGGGAGCATGACGATTATTATCCTGTTATGATGAGCCACTTCATTCTTGGGGGGAATTTCTCGGCGCGTTTAATGGCAACAGTGCGAGATCAGGAGGGGCTCACGTACGGTATTCAAGCGACCACCGGCGGCGTGGAGAAAGGTAACGACGGCTACTGGTACATCTGGGGAACGTTTGGACCGGACGATCTTGGAAAGGCACAAAAGTCGATAGACAAACAGCTTGACTTGTGGTACAAGAAAGGGGTGACAGAAGAAGAGCTCGCCTCAAAGAAAACAACCATTACGGGCATGTATCAGGTGGGGCTCGACACCACCGTCGGGCTGGCAACACGGATTCTGACAACGGCGGAGCGGGGTAAGGAACTCTCTTTTATGGATGAGTACCCTCAGATTATTTCTGCCCTTACCTTGGATCAGGTTAACGAGGCGATCCGAACGTACTGCGATCCCGGAAAGCGGATCACTGTGGTTGCCGGCACCGTGGGCGAATCCAACTAACGCAGTGGATGTAATACTGACCGCCGCCGTGACCGCTAACGGCATGATTGCCCGCCACGCCAACGAGACAGTTAACTGGTCAGCGGACCTCGCCCTTTTCAGGGAACAGACAATGGGACATACAGTGGTGATGGGATCACACACGGAGGCGACACTGGCCACCGATCTGGACGGCAGGGAGGTAGTGATCATGCACAGGGAGATGAATCCGGAGGATGTTCTCGCACAGGTGAGAACGGAGAGCTGTTTCATTATTGGCGGCGCCCGGACTTACAGCAGATTCGCGCCGCACCTGACACACGTTTATCTCACCTTCCACCCGTTCATATTTCGCTCGGACGCAATTCCCCTTTTTTACCACCTCGATTCAGAAGTTGACCTAACGTTTGAGAAGAGGATCACAGTGAGCAAGGAAGAGGGAATATATCAGTTTCAATATAAGGTGAACGCCGTTGTTTGAGCTTCCTCCCGCGGGGGGTGAGGCGGCGAGCAAAGCCCTTCTCGTGCTTCACGGCTGGGGCGCGAACCAGCACGATTTGGTACCGCTGGCGCAGAGCCTGAAACTGGCAGACTTCCACTGCTTTTTTCCTGACGCTCCGTACGACGTGCCGGGGACGGGAGGCGCGGGGAAGGGGTGGTTCACGTTTCCTCTCACCGAAAGCTCTGAGCGGGAGAGAGTGGCCAGCAGGGAAATCCTCATATCCCATTTGGAAGGAATTAAAGCGAAAGGTTTTGGCTCTGACCAGATCATCCTTCTGGGGTTTTCACAAGGCGCCGGAATGTGTCTCGATGTAATGCTTCACTGGGACGAGAAGGTAGCCGCAGTGGTAGCGCTGAGCGGGTTCCTCATGGATGGTGACAGGGTGAGAGGGAGGAGTGATTTGGCGACGGAGATTCCAATCTTTGCGGCCCACGGACTGTATGACCCGATACTTCCATTCCAAAGATCAAAGGAGTCACTTCACGTTCTGAAAAAGGCGGGCTTCGAGCTCACGTGGCGGGAGTATCCCATGGCACACCAGATCGTGCCGGACGAGATTGACGATATAAGGGAATTTTTGCTTAGAGAAACCTAACAGGCTGTCCCGAACCTGGTAGGGCTCTTAGTTTTTGGCCCGCTTGGCTTTAACTAAAGCCGACTTTGCCTTGCCCCTCAGAACACGGTCTTCGATTCCGTTAATGAGGTCCATGTTCCCTTCAAGGGCGGCCTGGACAGCCTGCTCGATAATAGCGTCGGGGCCGTCCGCGGTCGGAGCGTCTGTCGTTTCGGCATCTGGCGCCTGAGTTGGGGGTGCCGCTTCCGGAACTTCCGGGGCAACACCTGTCCGTTTTGCTTTCACCAACGCCGACTTCACCTTCGCCCTGAGGATGCGATCTTCTATAGCCGAGATGGCTTCTTCGTCGCCCTTCATGGCGTTGGAAACATAAGTGTTGATGAGCGTCTCCTCATCCATGGCCTGTGGTGGAGCCGCGGCCGGTACTGGTGCAGCAGGCGTTGCCTCGCCACCCAAAGGCGGTGTGTCCGGCGGAATTTCAGGACGCTCCCCGGTGCGTTTAGCTTTTGTCAGGGCTGACTTCACTTTCGCCCGGAAGACACGGTCGTCGATGGCATTGATAAGATCCATGTCGCCGTCGAGTCCCTTGAGAACATACTGACTGACGCGGATCTCTTCCGGAACGTCCACTGCGGGAGCGGTCGGAGTGGCTTCTGTTGCCGGAGCGGAGCCGCCGCTGAGAAATTGATTCACCGCTGTCACTGCATCTGGAGTGGTTTCGGGAGGGGAGCCAGCACGCTTCGCCTTCACGAGGCCCGACTTGGCCTTGCCGCGAGTCACTTTCTCTGAAATGCCGTTCAGAATGTCAGCACCTTCTGCGTATGCTTTGGCCACAAGGGCGTTGATAAAGTTTTCGTCAACAACAAACTGGGGAGCGGCCGCGGCCGCCTCGGAGGTGTCTTCTTCGAGCTCAACTTCCGGAAGCGCTTCAATCAGGTTCTTGAGAACATCCTTCCCCTGCCATGAAAACATGGAGGCGGTAATAAAGTTCAGCAGGGTGCTGTTGGTAGAGGTGTAGGTCACCTCAACACAATTCTTGAAAGGGGTCAGCGTAAAGGTGACCAGCTCCCTATTGAAAGGGAAAAACCGCATCTCCATAGCCAGTGTTTTTTCTGGATCAATGGTAATAAATCTGCAGTTGGTGTAAGGCGCTCCCAAGAATGGCTGAATTTCAAAGCGGTTCCCCACCTCCATGTTGTATTTGAGGAGCGAATGTTTGTGAACCCATCTGTCGACCTCGTGGTTCGTAACGCGGACGCGGTGAATCCACGGAAGCCACAACCGGTAATTCGACATATCTGTGAGCGCCTTCCAGACGATATCGGGCGGCGCATCCATATCCATGGTCGCCGAAACAGTGGTTCGGCGGGGATGGAATTCGACGGAATAGTCGAGATCGAGGTTCTGCTCGGCAGCCGTTCTCTTTACAAAATAGTAAATGAGGAACAGCAGGGCGAAACTCATTCCCCCTACAGCCACTGCTTCCTCCCTTTCAGGTCGGTCACGTTTTTCATCTCCACTAAAGGGGCAAAATCTAATATTCACCGCTCGCTTCCAGAACCATTTTGTCCCGAAGAAAGTCTTGACTCTTTACAGGTGATCCGGTAGACTTCCTGTCAATTCACTGGGGAGAAAACGACGATGAGTCCCAAGCTTGTATGGTTGATGACGTTCGTAGGCCTCTACTGGGCTTACTGTCTTTTCTGGGGGATCAAGGGCGCGAGGAGCGCCCGCACCTCTACCGACTATTTTCTGGCGGGGCGATCCATCGGCATGTGGGTATTTGTGCTTGCCGCTACGGCCACCAGTTTCAGTGGATGGACGTTCGTGGGGCACCCGGGCAAGATCTTCACCGACGGCCTCCCCTACGCATTTGCCTCTTTCTATGCGTTGACGATCCCGTTTACAGGCGTGCTTTTCTTGAGGCGTCAGTGGGTGTTGGGGAGGGCGTTTCACTACATTACGCCGGGAGAGATGTACAGCGACTACTACGGCGGAAACGCCATTCGCCTTCTCACCGTGCTGGTGGCGTTTCTGTTCAGCGTGCCATATCTCGGCGTTCAGTTGAGGGCATCCGGAGACCTGTTCAACGTGCTGACAGACGGGCTGGTGAGCGTGAACTTCGGCATGTTTGCCCTGTCGGCAGTGGTGGTAATCTATGTCGCCTCCGGGGGGCTCCGCTCTGTGGCGTACGTGGACTGCGTTCAGTGTATTCTCCTTGCGCTGGGAATCTGCATTCTCGGCGGGATCGCCATCCATTTTTCCGGCGGCTGGTCTGGCTTT
>LUMJ01001837.1_pt1 | contig 11527 bp, 16 predicted proteins | sample 729631 | NCBI WGS metagenome assembly LUMJ01 (sample SAMN03860266, study PRJNA289734) | marine metagenome | biome: seawater column; feature: ocean; material: water; isolation source: Red Sea water column Station 22 - depth 500m | place: Saudi Arabia: Red Sea | collected 2011-10-15 | depth 500 m | reverse complement strand
GCCTAGCTTGGTAGGGCGTAGGATTGCTAATCCTATGTTCGCAAGAACTCGTGGGTTCAAATCCCTCTCCCCGCGCTTTTTTCAAGTAAACTTAAAAGTGTGTACTATACATTTTTTTTTGATGGGAAGGAGAAAAACACAAAAAATTATCAAGACAGGTCCAAAAAATGTAACAACTGGATTGTGCCCAGAATGTAAAACTATTGGAAGGATATTCATCATTGGTCAAGTAGGTAAAGAAAGAGCAAAATGTTCTAATTGTAATCAGGAATTCGACCTATAATTACGACGACAGTTCTCCCATAACTATTTAAGGCGTTTTCCTTTTTTTATGATATGCCAAAATCAGATGAGTCTGAGACAATTTATGAACGGGTAGCAAAACTGGAAGATGAAGTAGCTGCTTTAAGAGATGAAATAGATTTTCTAAAGCATGCATTACGAAACGAATTAGCGCGTCATGAAATCAAAATGGTAAGAAAAGGTACTGATATATCCTCAATTATCGATTAGATTTTTCTCTAACGCTTTTAATTAATTCTAAAATAAAATCTGCATCTTCTGCTTCAGGTTCTAATTCCAGATATTTATTGAGTAATGGTAACGCCTTGTCATAATGCAAAAGCCGTTCTTCTAAAATACCTTTGTCTCGTATTTCCTCAGGAGATTCTGGCTGCATCCCTAAAATCATATCTGTACATCTCATTGCTTTGTCATATGCATATGATTGTGTGTATGCATTTTTCAGATTTCTTAACAGTCTTGTCAAAATTTGATCCGTTGTAGCGACGTTTACATATTCAGGTATGAATTGTACCTCTTCACCAAAGTTAGTATACAAGATTTCTTCTAAATCTTTAATCGTAAGTAACCTTCCGCGATAAAATGGATCTAAAATCATCTCTTCTTCATATTTTACAACTACGTGTCCCGGAAATCCAACAATTCTGAGCTCAAGTCCTACATATCTTGCTACTTCAGAATATAAGATGGAAAGAGTAATGGGAATACCTGATTTTTTGTCAATAACTGTATTTAGAAAATTGTTTCTTGGATCGTAATAATCCTCATCATCACCTGTAAAACCATATTTTTCAAAAAAATGTTCATTAAGCATTGACATAAGATATGTGGGATTTTTGATATTGTTTATTTTCAACTTTAATGAATTACCAATTTCATTTATTTTTTCAATGTATTTTGATATATTTAGGTCAGGATACTCCAAAATTTGTGCTAGTTTAAGTGATTTTTCAATTAAATTATGCTTTGGATTTTTCGAAAAAGAAATCCATTCTGAAACATACGGATCAAATTTTTCTGCCGACAATAAATTTAATATTACTTGATTCTATTTAGATATAGTTGTGGATTTTTTAACTCTTTTGTGTTTGGCGGATCCATTACGAGTTTTTCAAACGTAGTTTTACCAAACCTGTTAAATAAATATTGAGTGAATTCTTTACCCGTACTTTTTTTCACACTATAAGCAGAAATATCAGTGCCTACAAATGTAGTAAGATAATTTTGAAAATTTGTATCATCTTTTAATATTTGTTGTACTACAAATTCAGCCATACCCTCCATAGTAGTAAATATTGCATGTTGAGTCTGTATAGGTTTTAACCATCTTTGATAAATCTCTTGTAATGATGGTACAAGATCTGAGATCTTTGGATCAATTTCAACTTTGGTGTATGTCATTACATCAGGTCCCATAACATTAGTGATAAAATTATCTGGGTTTAGCATGAAAAATAAATTTGCCTTGTTTGCAATCTTGAATTCATCTGGTACAAGTTGTAATTGTAAATATTCAGTTAATTGAGTAACTATCTTATCATCAAGTGCTAGGATAGTTTTAGCCAATTCCTCGTTTATTTCATTAACCTGAATAACAGCTTGCGTGTTTAATCTTTGCAGGTTCGTTTGTACTGAATGAACAATTTCCTCTAAAATTGTCATTTTTAACGCCCCAAGGTATCCAGATTTTACGGATTCTTCTTTTACTTCATATGGAGAACCTTGTTTGTACAGAATTATTTTTGGATAGTCTCCTAGAATAAACATATTAAGATAGATCTTAGAATCAAGATAATCACCATACGTAGTAGATAATTTTGAAATGTATGATTTTACATATGTAGAATAAACTAGGAATTTAGCGGTATCTTCTTTAATAATCTCTGAAATTTTTTTTAGATCATTTTTTGTTACAGCATCAAATAATTTATCTACAAATGTTCGTCCAGTATCTGTGAATACTTTTTTACCCTTTAATTTCTTGAATTCATCTAATCCCAAGTATTCTATAGATAAATCATTAGATACTTCTAACCCCGTATAACTAGTAACTTTTTGCTTTAAAATTGGGAATATATTCTGGGATATTTTTTCAACATTATCAAATTCTACTGTGAAGTTTCTATCTTCTTTTATTTTTTTTGCAAGTTCAGATATTACTTTTTCTTCATCAATTTCAACAGAAAGCTGAGCCATCAATGCCTCAGCAAATTCATATAACTCTGACATTGATACTCACATGTCTCCATTTATGGTAACTCTTCTTCAATATCTGAGCAAAACTTGTGGACCCAATTACCTTTAGAATTTTTTGTTATTTCCTTACCAATCTTAATTGGTTCATTACATTCTATACATTTTCCATTAAATCTTGCTTTCATAGTAATCATATTTGAAGTCGCCATTGCCCTTAAAAAACGTAAGCTGGATTAACTAATAATATAATGCCGGAGGTGGGTTTCGAACCCACGACCTCCAGATTATGAGTATTGCCTTCTTTGGAGAGACTGGCACTCTAGGCCAGGCTGAGCTACCCCGGCACAACTACGCGTAAATTTTTAATGCAATTAAATGATTCTGAATCTAGTATTGTTTTGAAATTTCATTCCACTTTGAATTAATGCTTTTCACCCAAAGAAATTTTTTTTGTAACGCAGAAGTGTAGAGTTTTTCCCATTCAGCACCTACTTCATCAGTCCAAGTTATAAAAATTCTTGGATCAATATAATTTCGAAGTGATGTCCCTAAATTATAATCTCTTGTTTTCTGTGTAAGCTCTATCTGAAGTTGTAGTTTTTCAATTCTTTCAGTATGCTTTACCTTCTTCTTTCTTATCGTGGTTTTTATTTTTTTGAGCCGTTCTTTTTTCATTTCTTTCTGTTTCGTTGTTTTTGTAATCTTAGATTCTGCCTTTTTGAGTAACACTTCAGATTTTTGCCATGGTTTTGTCTTTTCTACAATACGGAGTGTGTCTTTTTTCTTTTGTAATGTTTGATCAAAATTCTTTGGAATTGTTCGTTTATGATTGCACATTTTAGCTGCATCTAGATTTGCCATTTTTGCATGAAATAATTTTTTCATATTAGATACTGACTTGATATTATCATATTGACGAAGATATTTTGTAACTAAATTTGAAGCCAGATATGTTCTAAAGACTTTGGCAGTAAGACCTTTGACTATAGTCGAATAATATTCATTCACATGTCTTGATGTGATACCATCAAAAATTTCTTGGTTGTTCTTTTTGTTTGAAATAAGCTCCTTAGTGTCAGCCTCATCCGGATCTTTCTCGTCTCCAACCCTCATCGCGGTACGATAAATCAAATAACAAACAGTAGATATTCTTCTAGTTTTTCGATTCATATTTTGCATATCCTTACTAATCTGTGCTCTGACATTCTCGATCTCTTTAGCTAGATTTTTTGCTTTGTCATACTTTGCTTGATCCCTTTCTTGCTTGATTCCCGCTGTGTCCGCTAACCAAACATATTTTCGCTTTTGTGTCAAGATATCCATCCAATTTGCTATCCACATCGAGTTTTTGTCATGTACGATTTTACCCCATTTGCCCTCTGGAATTTTTGCTTCTTTGCCAAGATTTAATGTAACATCTTTCGCTGTTACACGTGGCTTAAATCGTCCACGCATTGGATGTTCGCCTCTACCCATGAAAATTCCTGGTGGTTCAGCCATGTAGTTTGCAATATCTACTTCTTTCGTATCCATGATTGCCTTTCCGTAATTAGCCTTCATATTTTCACGGATTTTTTTTCGCTTTGCGGCAAGTGTCTTTTTTTCCTCTTTTGTCATCAACTCTTTGGCTTCCTTTTCCCTATCAACAAGTTTGTATGGTTGTGTGAAATCAATATCGGCATATTTCAGATCACTGAATTTTCCGTTGAAAGTTTTAGCAAAATCTGAAACAAAATTTTTTTGAAATACAGGATCCTCAATATATTTTTCTGCAGTTCCAGGCTTTGGCGCATCTTTCTTTTTTGCCCATTGGTAAATCATTTCTTCTTGACTTAGTGAAAGATCTACATTTTGCCCATTGATCTTAATTTTGATTCCAATTGATTCATACTCTGGGGGAAATAGTATTCCGTTATGTTGTAATGTTTTCCATTTCATATCATTTACACGTACAAATTGTTGACTTTGATAAAAATCTGTTAAAACAGTATATCAATCTAACCACAGAAATGTTTTCAAAAACAGGTCAAGATGAAAAAATGGATTAACAAGTTATGCGTGTATACAATATGAAGTGGCCAATTTTCATGATTGTCAGCGGTGTTGGAGGTCTGGCAGTTCTGATACTACTAGCTTATTTGGCAATTCCAGAGCCTTTAATTGAATACTGCCAGGTTGGGCAGAATGAATGTTAAGTTAATTTTCCGTCGAATAAAGCTCTTTTTTCAAATAATTCTCAAACTCAATATCCGTTTTACTCTTTTTTGCCTCCAAAAACATCGATGCATCGTTTCCAACAATGTATCTAGGTAGCGGTTTTTCATCTTTAACAGCTTTAACAATAGTATTTGCTACTTCTTTTGGTGGTGTTCCCATTTCTGCCATCATCTTAACACCTGAAATTACCTTAGTAGTGATATCTCTATACACTGAATCTAATTCCGATTTTTTAGCAATCTTCATATTTTTCATGAAGTCTGTCTTTATTACTCCTGGTTCAATTATGACAACATCAACACCAAAAGGTGCGAATTCAAACCTCAAAGATTCACTTAATCCCTCTAACGCAAATTTAGAGCTGATATATGCAGGCGATGCTGGAAATCCAATCCGACCTACAACCGAGCTAACATTCACTATTGTACCAGAACCCTGTTCCCTCATTATTGGTCCTACTTCCTGAATCAATCTTATAATTGAGAAGAAGTTTGTCTCAAACTGAGATTTGAATTCATCAACAGACACATCCTCAACACATCCCCAAAGTGCCCATCCTGCATTATTTACAAGAACATCTATTCTCCGCTTTTGATCAAGAATGTTTTTTATTGCATTTTTGGTAGAATTTACGTCATCTACATCTAATTGCAATACATCAATTTTCAAATTTTCCTTTAGGGCCAATTCTTTAATCTTGTTACCTTTTGTAGTATTCCTCATTGTAGCATAGGTATAATATCCTTCTCTTGCCAGCGCTAAAGCAGTCTCAAACCCTATTCCACTGGAAGTCCCCGTAACAACCGCAACCCTTTCCATACTGACTTCAAAAACAATAACTATCTAATAGTTTTATGATCGCCTGGTATCTGTATTGACTTGATAATAATATAGAACCTAAATCTAATTTGATTATAATAATTAGAAACTGTTATCTACAATCCTGATTGGCTAAAAACATGGCAAGCTATTCAGCCCAAGTCGCTACAATTCATAGACAATTTCAGTCAGCATTAAAGCATGCTCGATCTAGACAGGCAGTTATAAACTGTTATTGGAGACATAAAGCTCAGCATGAAAGACTACTGAAAAAACACCTTAAAGAAGAAATGGCGCAAGTTAACCGAATCAAATCAAAGATCAAATATAGATAAAACAGTTATCTATATTCTATATTTTTTCTTTAATTATTATGTAATATACGAGTATTTTAATAATTGAAAAAATTCAGTGTGAATAAAATTGACAATCAAGATTGTATTGATGGTATGAAAGGAATTCCTAACGGAAAAATAGATTTGGTTATAACTGATCCTCCTTTTGCAATTAATTTCAAGGCTAAAAAGGCAAACTACAATAGAACTGCCTCAAGAGTTTTGTCTGGCTACAGTGAAGTCAATGCTGAAGATTATTATGAATTTACAAATATCTGGATGAAACAAGTAAAGCGTGTTTTAAAAAAATCTGGAAGTATGTATGTATTTTCAGGATGGAACAACCTTAAAGATATTCTAACCGCATTAGATGCTAATGGATTTACAACGGTTAATCATATAATCTGGAAGTATCAATTTGGTGTAGTTACGGCAAAAAAGTTTGTTACTTCACATTATCATTGTCTTTTTGTGTGTAAGGATAATAAACTGCGAAAGTTTTTTCCTTATTCAAGATTTAAAAAAAATGCCAAAACATCTGATGGAAAAAGTCTGCACTATCAAGATAAAGAAGACGTTTGGATCATTAAACGGGAATATTGGACTGGAGATGTTAAAACCCCAACAAAACTCCCTGCTGAAATAATTAAAAAAATCCTACAATATTCTAGTGAAAAAAATGATTTAGTGTTGGACCCTTTCCTTGGTTCTGGTCAGGTAGCAGTGATAAGTAAGATGTTGGGAAGAAGATATTTAGGATTTGAAATTGTAAAGCTATACTATAATTTTGCAGTTAAACGTCTACAAAAAAATGTTTATCGGTTAAAAAAATAACCAAAGACTTGACTATTTTTATTTTTTAGAATGTGTTTCATTTTGTGACTGCCCAATCTTACTATCTACTATTTTCTTTAATTCTTCATTGGTTTTATTTTTAGAATCCACTCCTAGTGTATTTGCCATTATCTCTAGTTTTTTTCTTTCATCCTTCACAGGTCCGGAAACCTCAAAATTTTCTTTTGTATAATCTTTCATTCCATTTTGAATTTCGTTTTTTGCTTTGTTATATTCACCTACTACTTTGCCTATTTTTTTTGCTGCTTCAGGAAAACGGTTTGTACCTAAAAGTAAGATTAGAGCAACAAAAATAATTATTATCCATTCACTTCCAATAATATTCAACAGATATTCTAACATAAACATGCAACCTTTCTTACAAAATTAAATATTTGTATCATTCTAGTTTTATTCATTTATACGCAGCAACCATTATAGCACCACCCATTAGATCTTTCTCAAATTCAACACTAGTAAATTTCTCAAGAAGCATTGATTCGAGTTTTTTATTTTTAGGCCAAAGTTTGAACGTTCTGTGTAATGCTGCAAATTTTAATCCCAGTCTTCCTCCTGCCATATATGCTACAACTGGTAATATTAATTTGAGATAAAATGAAACACCAAACCTAACAATTGATTCATCCGGCTTTCCTAAATCAACAATAATCCATTTGCCACCTTTTTTCAATACTCGATGAATCTCTGAAATGGCTTTAAGTAGACTGATTGCATCACGTAAAGAATATCCAGAAAGAACAACATCAAACTGTTTACTCTTAAACGGTACGTGCTCAAACACCCCACAGATTGCTTCCGGTTTTTCTTGAAAAAGTCTATCATTATTTTTTATCATCTGCAAAAGAGGATCGTATAGCACAATATGGGCATCTCCATTTACAAGATCTAAAGCAGTTTTTGACATGTTTCCAAATCCTGAACCCGCATCCAGTATTTTATCACCCTTTTTTATCCTGCCGTTAATAGCCCGTTTACGATGTTCAGAATCCTTTCCAAATGAAATATACGAATTGACCTTATCGTAGACAGGAATAATTTCCTGTAGAACATCAAGCACTTCACCCCAATAACTACCTAAACCCATAGGGAAACTATTATTTTTGATATTATAATCTGTACTTTATTCTTTTTTTGCGGGTTTGGTTTCTGTTGCATGTACATGTTTTTCGAGTTCACTAAGAGGTACACGCTCTAAGAGTTTTGTATCTGATCTAATCGTTGAATTAGCACCTATTGCAACCGCAGAATATGCAACAAATGTGCCACTTGGATCAGTCACGAAGATTCTGGCACCTTTTTTATCTATTCCTCCAATAATTAATGCAACACCGAATGGACGTACTCCAGAATATTGTGTAAATTGGTGTGATTGATCCGCTAAATGTTTTGCAACTGTTTCTACATCAACAGGCTCATCATAAGTCAGTTTGTTACTTTGTGCAAAAAACCGTGCATTATCTACTTGAACACGTGCATCAGGGATATAACCAGCGGCAGCCACCCCAATATGGTCGTCTACTTGAAATATTTTTTGTGTTAATTCTTCAACCTGAAGATCTCGTGATTTTTCTTCAACAGCAATTACAACACCATCACTAGCTTGTATTCCAATTGCGAGTGTACCTCTTTTTACTGTCTCAATAGCATATTCAACTTGATAAATTCGACCATCAGGAGAATACATTGTAGGAGTCATATCGTAACCGCGTGATGCCATCATAATATGACGATTTGATTACTAGTTAATTTAAGGGTTAGTTATTATTTAGACTTTAATTTTTATTCGATCCTGTGTATAAATGAATTAAAATATAGATTTTGTTCAGATAAAATATGGGAAGCAAGATATCACAGTTATTTGCTCAAAAATATATCAATCTTGAAACATACAAAAAGGATGGTACTCCTGTTAGAACTCCAGTTTGGTTTGTAATTGATAACGATGTAATCTATGTAATTACTAGAGAAAATACCGGCAAAGTAAAGAGACTTAAAAATAATCAAAATATTCAGATTGCTACTTGCTCATTTAAAGGCAAACCTAAAAGTGAATGGATGAAAGGTATAGCAAAAAAAGTTACAGATGAGGAGGCAGAAAAAGCAACTAAACTTCGTAAGAAAAAATACGGTTTCTCTGTAATGTTAACTAGCCTGTTTTCCTCACAAAAAGGTAATCCTATAGTATATTCCATAGAATTAATCAATTAAATTTTTTTACAAACAATATCTTGGATTAAAATATTCAATTTTCCAGAGACATTTAAATATAATTTACAATTAGATCTGATCCATCTTGACTCAACCGGATCCATTTGAAAATGCATCAAAACAAGTTAATGATGCATGTGATGTTTTAGGAATAACTGATCAAGGCATAAGAGATTATTTGATCATGCCAAATAGGTTTCTTCGGCTCAAAGTTCCGGTAAAAATGGATAACGGCTCAATTAGAGTATTTACAGGATTTAGATGTCAGCATAACAATGATAGAGGTCCGTACAAAGGCGGTATAAGATACTTTGACCCAGAAGGTGGTGTTAAATACATGGAACGAGAAGTGATGGCTCTTTCTTCTTGGATGACATGGAAGTGTGCAGTTGTTGACGTTCCACTAGGTGGTGGTAAGGGAGGAATTTTTGTAAACCCTAAAAAAGAAAAACTCAGTGATGGTGAGCTTGAGAGATTAACGCGGCAGTTTGCATCTAGAATTGCTGAAGTGATTGGTCCACAAAAAGATATTCCTGCTCCAGATGTTTATACAACTGGAAAAGAGATGACACAGATTATGGATACATTTACCAAAATGAGTGGAAATAATTATTCTCCAGGAACTATTACTGGAAAACCAATTCCTGTGGGTGGTTCTCTTGCACGAAATGTTGCTACAGGTTTAGGTAATGCTTATTGTATAAGAGAGGCAGCAAAAATTTTGAATGTTGAACTTAAAGGAGCTAAGGTTGTACTGCAAGGATTTGGAAATGCGTCAACCTTTTCTGGTGAATATCTAGAAAAAATGGGCGCAAAATGTATTGCAGCAAGTGATTCGAAAGGTTCAATTCTAGTTCCTGATGGATTCAAAGTTCAGGAATTAATTGATTGGAAACAAAAGGAAGGATCAGTGGTTGGTTATCCAGGCAGCAAAGAAATTTCAACAGAAGAGTTACTGACAACGGAATGCGAAGTATTGGTTCCTGGTGCACTTGAAAACCAAATCACTGCTGAAATTGCAGAGAAATTAAAATGTAAGATTATTGGTGAAGCTGCAAACGGTCCTACTTTACCTGAAGCTGATCCGGTTCTTCACAAGAAAGGAATTTTTGTTATACCGGACATCTTAGCAAATTCCGGTGGTGTTTGTATATCTTATCTGGAGTGGGTGCAAAACAACATGGGCTATTATTGGACATTCGACGAAGTTGCAAGTAAGATGGAAGCTAAAATTGTCAAAGGCTTGAGTGATATGCATGAACTTTCGAAAAAACATAACATTGACAATAGGAGAGCTGCTATGGTATTGGCTGTAGAACGTGTGCTAGAAGCATTTAATCATAAAGGCATTTGGCCTTAAATTTTAAACTGTATAGGTTTGTAACAAATCAACTGTTCGATAAACCGTATTTTGCCTTTTGTAATTGAAATTAATTTTTTCTTAAATGAAAGATCAATTTTAGTTCTATGTTCTAGTAGATCGATAATCCTTTTTGTCAAGTATCTACCTTTCCTATCACCGTCTAAAAGCAGAATGATGTTTTTGTATTTCGCAACAGAATCAGAAAATTTTACTATCCCCTTGAAACTATGAAATTCTAGAATTTTTCCTGAAAAACCCAATTTTTTTAGTGCGTTGGAATCACGTTTTCCTTCTACTATGACTACGCTTTCCTTTTTAGAATTGAGATGTTTTATGAATTTTTTTATATCATCAATTTCTTTCTCTGAAAATTCCATTAGATATTAACAACTAACATATAATGAAATTTAAAAAATTTGCAATATGAATAATGTATTAGTAATTCAGAACGCAAGATCAGAGGGACTAGGGCTTTTTCGGCAACTCCTAGAGTCTGATGGTTATGTAATAGAAACTATTCAGGCAAAACAAGAAAAAATTCCTTCTAAAAGATATTCATTATTAATTATTTTAGGTGCACCTGAAAGTGTAAATGATGATCTTGGATATCTTTCCAATGAAATGGATTTGATACAAAACTATGTGCGTAGTAGTATACCAGTACTTGGCATATGTCTTGGTTCCCAGTTAATTGCAAAGGCTTTTGGTGCCAGCGTATATCATGGTACAAAAAAGGAAATTGGTTTTTTCGACGATTTAAGACTTGAGGACAAAAGTATATCAGATCTTTTTACTGGATTTAAGAGTCCATTTACAGCATTTCATTGGCATGAGGAAACTTTTACCCTTCCACAAAATGCGGTTAGATTAGTACATTCGAGCGATTATCCAAACCAAGCATTTAAAATTGGAACCGCAGTTGGACTACAATTTCATTTGGAAGCAGATGAATCAATGATTAATTCATGGCTTGTTAGTACACATAGTATCTCCCAGAACGAGAAGGAGAAAATTCTCAATGATATCGAAAAAAATTTTTCCGTATTAAAACAAAACATAAGTATTTTTTACAAGAATTTTAAAAATGAATTTTCCATATGACCAAAGTTTAATATATCAAGAAATTTTTTGATCGATCTACTATGAATATTATTACAAAAATTTTTGACGATACAATAAAGACTGATCATAAAATCATTACAGAAGAGGCTGCCAAATCAATTTTAAAAAA
>LUMJ01000693.1_pt1 | contig 11536 bp, 5 predicted proteins | sample 729631 | NCBI WGS metagenome assembly LUMJ01 (sample SAMN03860266, study PRJNA289734) | marine metagenome | biome: seawater column; feature: ocean; material: water; isolation source: Red Sea water column Station 22 - depth 500m | place: Saudi Arabia: Red Sea | collected 2011-10-15 | depth 500 m | reverse complement strand
GTTTCTAATATGAAATCCGAACGGTACATCGTTATTGATAAATGCAACACTGTCCCATGATCTTGTCATGATTGGTTCGTAATAGAACATTAGTAATGCGCCAGTTACACCCAGAGTGATAAACATAATGAACGTCAGCATTCCCAAAAATCCAAATGGACTTACAAACCGTGCTGGGAATGAAAACTTTATCGCAGTGAAGATAGTTCGATCTAACTCATTCCAAATCCAGTAAATGAACGTGAGTAAACCGTTCTGTCTCTCAAGTGAAACGGCCATATCCTACAACTCCATTATCGTCTACACCCCACGTTGGTGGAGAAATGAACATAAATCCATCAGAATCAGCTTCAAAATCAAGTTTTGCAAGTGTGTTTGAAGGAGCAGCCTGCAGTGATGCAGGACCTAGAAATGAAGTGCCTGTCCTAACATCATACATACTTCCATGACATGGACACTCTCCTCTCATTCGTCCTTCCTCCGGCCAGTACTTCCATAAACACCATAAATGAAGGCATACCATACTATATGCCCTGAACGCGGATACATCTTTTCTTCCACCTCCAAATTTTTCGGGAAGTCTGATAAACTGCCATTTTCTAAAAGCCTCCTCATTCAGAACTTCATCAGCTGTTTCCGGGTAAGTGATAACTTCAGCGTGATTTACTGGAAAGGTGTTAAGATTTGCCTGCGTACCGTCAGGTAGCATTACAGGTACTTTTTCAAGAGTTACAGATGACGGGTTTGGCATAAATTTGCCCCAAGGAACAAATGGTGCAAAAGCGACTGATGTTCCTGCAGCACCTAAAAGCTTTAGAAAATCTCTCCTGGACATTCCACCAGGTCCCTTTTCCTGCTCAGACATTCAAGCTCACATTCGTCAAATTGGTTATAAATCTTCTTTCAAAATTTTATTTTCTTCAGAAGTTTTTCTAGTTTTTTTGACAGTAATCAAGCTAACAACTACAACGGCTATAATAATGCTGATTATGATTAACGTGTTATCTTGGGAAACCGGTTTTTCCTCTTCTATAATTACTGAAGGTGGTTGAATAAATGCATGATCTACATTAAATGAGATGCTTTTTGTTTGTTCGTTTCCAGTAAGATCAGTAGCCTTAATCATAAGATCATAAACACCGTTATCAATCTGAGTTGCATTAAGTGAATAAGATGTCACATCATTAAGTGATTCACCCCAAGGTAGTAAAATAGAAACAGCCCCACTGTCAGCTAGATTTTCATCTTTTACTTTAAAGTCAATTTCCAATGAATGTGAAACCGTAGTGGCGTTTTTTGGTGATTTGAGCAATATTTCAGGTGGTGTATTATCTACAGTAAACGAAAATGTCTTTTCAACTTCATTTTCAACTATGTCGCGTGCGTAGACCCGTAAACTATGTTTGCCATCTGATAATAACTCTGTTTGTAAAGCGTCATACTCAACTTCTTGTCCATCAAGGTAGTATTTTACAAAATCAAGATTCTTCTCAACTATTTGTGGTGAAATTTTAAAAGTCTTGTTAATTAATTCTGGAAATTCAAATATTATTTCAGGAGGTTTATTGTCAGGCACTATTGTAGTAAATTTTGCTGCAAGCGAGATAGGTTCCGTTATGGATTCACCATCATATAGTGTGGAGTGAACAAGTAATGTATGCGTTCCAGTCTGATTTATTGGGGCATAAAGCACAGTTGATGTATTGTCTTTATTTTTTAAAGGATAAAATGCACCACCCTGGCTAAATGAGGAAAAACCAAGCCAATCGCTAGTTGGCCAGCCTAAATATTCACCAAAGACGCCAGACGGAAAATTTGTCTGAATAATTTTTCCTTGAGGGTCAATCATAAAGATAGTAAAGTTTGTGTTATCATTTTCCCACTCAAAGTTTATTGCAGCGGCATTTATTGTGTTATCTTGTATATCAAAATAATACTGCCTCCAATCACCAGCCATGTACTTACTTGTCATGTCAAAGGCACCCTTTACGTAACCATTACCATATAAGATGTCTTTTTCTGAGCCATGAATTATAGTCTGCTTTGTTTCTTTATCAACCGGTTTAACAACACCGTATGACACAGGCGACTTTGCTTCACTAGTCTTTCCCTCAAAACTTAGAAAGCCTTGATATACACCCGTATGTTGATCAGTTGGTACAGAAATTGTAGCAGATATTTTTGAAGAGCCCTTTGGTCCTACTATAATTTTTTGTTTATCAATACTTACATCATCCCACAAAACGTTTTCATAAAAACCCGCAGAAAGTGTGTAATCCATAGATGTTGAGTTTTGGTTGGTATTTCCTTTCCAGAAAGAATATTTGACTGGTACTGGGTATATACCAATCACTGGTTCATTTTCAAATTTTTGTGATGGTTCAGATACACGAAGCTCCTGCATTGTTCCCCAAGAACCGCCTCTGCTTACTAACGAGAGCTCATCACTTGAAATTTCACTATCAATGTTTTTGTCTTTCCAATCATAAACGTACAAGGAAGAAATTTTCAGATCATCAGCATAAGCAGTATCCGTCTGATTCATGAAAGTGTCAAAAGGAAAATGAAGATTCAGTACCATAAGTGAGTAATCGGGATTAATTGTGTTAGTTTGGTTGGATGGGTTCTGTTTTGACATCATGCTGCTTAGTTTGATGTAATTTGGTCGATATGTTTCTGGTTCATTTAAGATAGAGTCCTGTAAGTGAGGTTCAGTTCTTTCATTAATTTGCAATTTTTCAACTAACTTTAAAGTAACAGGCTTTATTGCAATATCAAGCGTACTATTTGTTGGATTTTCTATAGTAAAAACAGCAGAAGTTTTTTCTCCAGGAATTAATCTTCCACCGTACCAACTTGTCATCGGGAATGTTTTATCAGAAAAACTAAAATCTTCAATTCCAAACAGTTCTGTATTAAATGAAGATAATGGAACGTCAAGTACTTCCTTTATGTTTGAAAATGATTCATTGTTATGAACTATAAATTTTGCATAATGTCCGTTTACTGCTCTTACAGCATCCAATGCATTAACTAATCCAGAACCCTGTGTCAATGGGTCGTTTTGTAGATCATCCGCAGTAGACATCAATAGGTTTCGTACTGTAAAAGGGTCATAGTCAATTGATCTCTCATTTAGACTATCAATTACAAGAGCCGCACTGCCTGCAACAATCGGTGCGGCCATACTAGTTCCGCCAAAAAGACTGAACGGCTCATCTTGTGAATCGGGTGATTTGGTCATAATTGCTGGAACAAATCCATATGCGCCAATACTCATTAAATCCGGTTTTATGTCACCAATCACTCCAGGACCTCTACTTGAAAAATCAACAACGTGGTTAGCATGGCTGGTTGTATTACCAAATCGCGGCTGATCTTTAAATGGACCATATCCAACAAAGGCATTATTTGTAACAGCACCAACTGATATACCAAATGATGAAGCTCCTGGCGTGCCAATAGTACCATAACCATGTCCCGAGTTTCCAGCAGCCGACACCGTGATTGTACCTGTATAATTTTCGTGGAGCAAGTGTGGTATTACTAACGCATTATTAACATGTGATATTAGATCCAAACCTGGCACAGACTCTATATTTGGAAAAGATGAAATCCCCCAGCTATTAGAAATAATATCTGCTTTTGGTTTTCCTGTAAATTCCCACTTGTTCCCATCATTTTCAAATCCGGCAGTCCACATCCATCCATAAAATACATCTCCAAACCACAACGCCTTTACAGGAAGTATGCTAACATCCGGGGCAACACCCATTATCGTATGTTTTTTGGTGTCATTATAGATATCATATTTCATTATCCCTTTGGATGCAATAGTAGACGTGGTAGCAGTACCATGTCCTTGAAAATCAGTCATAACACCAAAGAATCTACCATCAGCGTCCATAGCAGGCAGCAAGGTTCCGTTAACGACGTTTAGATAATCATCAACTTCTGCCTCGTTTGAAAAAACACCATGTACATCAACAATCCTGGCTCCTATAGTTCCTGCAGAGTAGTCAATGATACCATCATCATCAGAATCATAAACTAGGAATTCGTTTCCATCACCAATAGTAATCGGAGATTCATCAGTAAAGTCAAAATCATAGTCAGGTCTTTCATCATCATCGTCTGACCTAAAGAAGTCCATCCATGAAGTTGACATATCAGGTGTGATGGTATCATACGTACCGGATTGATTAGAATCGGTTACTAAAACAGGAACTACCTGAAGTTTTCCAGCTTGTGCAGCCAACATTGCACCAAGAAGGTAAATTCCACTTTTAGACGGAATAAAATCCCACTTGTCTTTTCCAATTTTCATGTCATCTTTTATTATCCCATCAATAACAGGAGAATCACCATAAAATGGATACAAAGGATTGTATACAGAAATAGTTGTGCCGTTTCCTGTTTGTCTATTGTTCAGAAATACACCGTCTCCTGAAACATATATCTTTGAAGTTGTACCTTCCGGTAATGGCTGAGATCCTGTGTAATTTTTAATACTCCCAGATTCATCTATTTTTCCGATATATGTAGAATTTGTAATAACCAAACCTTGTCCGTCGGCATCAAGCATTATGGGATTGTTATCCTTGTCTCGTGCCAGAGACTGTGTTATATCGGGATTTGAAAAATCAACGCCGGTATCCATTATTGCAATAGTCACCCCCTTACCAGTCACATTATAGAGATCATGTACGTACGTAGAAGCGGCAAAATTCTCAAATTGAGATATTCCGGTAATCGAGTCCATTTTTTGATAATTGTAATTAAAATCTAAGAGAAAATCCTCAATTACAGTATATCCATTTGATTTAAGAGTAGATGCTTCATTTTGACTAAAGACACCTACTGAAAAAAATCCGTTATTCGAATTGACACCATATACGAGATTTTGTGTTTCAGAATATACATTGTTTAGCTGACCCGTGCCAAATACTAGATATCTTTTTGCTGGATTTTCCTGGGATGATACATCAATAGAGATTATTTCCGAAGATTTTGCAATGTCAAAATTCGGGAGTGGGGGAGAATCAAATCCTTCAATAAAACCGTACGAGCTTTCTTGAAATAAAAAAATAGTTAAGAAGAATGCTACAAAGATTATAGCCAGTTTAGGCATAATGAAAAACCATCTATCGTTTATTTTAACTATCTTCTCCGTGCGAGTATAGTAATCTGTAATGCAAGTATTACTGCAATAGCACCCACAATGGGAAATAACAATGAATTTACTTGTAATGACGCCTCTTCAATATTCGTAACCGCTGATGACATTGAAGTTACGCTAGAATCAATCTCAGTTACGCTATCACTGATCTTGGTGCTTGCACCCTCAAGAGTAGAACCAAATCCATGTATGTCACTTTGCAGTACGCTAACGTTATCAGATGCGGTGGTTAGCACCTCGTTTAGAGTTACTACCTGTCTAGACAGTCCAGCTATATCCTGTCCCAGTACAAGAGTTGCTGCAGAACCATGTGCTTGAGTTCCTTGGGAAAAAGCTACCATGTGGAAGATGTATGTGCCTTCAATTCTTGGAGTGTGTTCTATAAAATATAACCCTTCATGAAGCATTTCTAGTGATCTTGCTAGAGTTTTTACCTTTCCATCTGGACTATGCAAGTGGGATGATGACAATACTTGAGCGACTTCGCCGCTCACCATAAGACCGTCACTTGTGACCTGTACATATACACGGAAAGGTTTGTTTGTCGCTGCAATTTCAGGGGCAAATACTTCTGTACGAAGATCTCGTTCTATTGTTACATGTTCAAGTTCAATTGTTGAAGCAAACTTGATATCTATTTTTTTAGATGTTCCCGATTGTGGTATTGCCTCAAGAGTATATGTACCGTAAGGGAAAGAAGTTGAGGAACTTGGCCATTCCAGCAACTTAACATTAAATATCCCATCTGAATTTATCATGACTTGCTTAAACTCTGCCACAGTTCCATCGGGAGCAGATAAACGCAGAACCAAAGGCTCGTTGGGTTGTCCACTACCATACACCATAAGTGGGTGCTGACTAGAGTATACCTGCTGATTCGTAAATACTTCAAAATCCTCTGCAAAGACAAATGGGGAGCTAAGCACGATTAATAGAGTGATGATGACGGATATTAGTAATTTCAATTGATTCTCATAAATTGTTCCTATAGATATTGTTTCTGAATAAATTCTCTGTTTCTTTAGTAAAAAAAAAGAAAAAAGGGGAAAATTAGATTTCTTTTCTAGTCTATACTACGTCTATGGTTACTGATACGGTTGGTGATAGTGCGGTTGGATTGTCTACGCTCTCCCATACAAACACTGTAGCAGTGTATGAACCGGCAGCGTCAGGTGTCCATGATAATGCTGGACTCATTGATTGTCCGGCAGTAAGTGAACCCGTAATCCATGCTAGCGATACTGTAACTCCGTTTCCATCCTGTACCTGTACTAAGTATGCGAATGACTGATCCTTATCCTGCGAGTTTGCTACATCGGCTGCAATCTGCACTTGTTGATCAACTGACACTTCTGCTACTGAGGAGCCGAATGCATCGACTACTCGTGCGTTAGCGGCAGGTGCTCTCTCAAGTGGGGCTGTTACAGTTCCAACTGTAGTTGTCGCGGCTATGGTCAAATCATCTGCGGTTGTATAATCAGGTCCAGGTAGAGTTTTGTCAGTATATTCAGCAGTTACTGTGTCACCTTCTGATACACGTAAGTTGGTACCAGAGGTTGCTGTATCTGCTGAAAAGTGTATTGTACCTTCGAATACACCAGTGTCTTCATCAGTTTCCGATAAGGCTACTGTGAAACCACCAGAGTCCGAGTCTGAATACACATCTACCTTGAATGTATCTACTACTCCACTATCTACGTCTTCATCAACATCTGTGACTCTAATCACGCTTGAACCACCTGGGCTAACATTGCTGTCAAGGAATTCAATTGTACCAATATTCCATTGGACAATTGCTGAAGCCAAGGCAACACTGCCATCCTTCCATTCGAATGAAACGGTTATTCCGTCCATATTACCAGCCGTTTGTAATTTTCCACTAGTGGATCCAGTACAAACGTTGGATGCCGGAGTATAACTTTGACTGGTTGCCACTGTGTGGGCAAATCCAGTTAATGCTATTTCACCTTCGAACACACCAGAATCTGCTGCACCTTCGCTAAGAGTGTATGATGTAGTACCACTACACATCTTTCCTGCTCGGGTGTTTGCATTTATTGGTAATGCTGAGGTTCCGATTGTTTCGGCGGAATTGGTGTTTTTATTGTGATCAGGTGCTGTTATGGATATTGCTACTGTGTCTGTCCAATCGTATACGGCTTTATCAAGCTCAACAATGGCGCCAAAGTCAGAAATTGTGAACGTTGCCTCAATATCTGCCTCGTCGTCTTGTACTGACTTTTCTCCTGAGATACCTACATCTCTGTAGGTTAGTGTTACAGCTTCACCAGCTAAGATAGACGTACCAGTACCACCTGTAATTGCAAGTGGAATGGTAGTTACTGTCTGGAATACACCCGTGTTGCTACCAGTTTCTGCTAGTGAACTTGGGTTTGAAGTGAAGGCTGCTGTAGTACTTAGAAGTTCGTCAGAATCTGCTGCTGAGTCCCATTGGATTAAGTTCATGGCGTATGATTCAGATGAATCAGAGTCTAGGTTCAAGTCAGGATCAGTTAATGTGATAACCATATCCTGTCCTAGAACGTAAACGTCCTTGTCAACTGACAATGTGCCTGTTCTTAGATCAAATGTTGCTGAATCGTATACAGTCGTTGTTGCTGCTCCATCACCATCTCGGGGATCAGTGTATGATACCTGGATGATTGAAGTGGAGTTGATTGGATAGTTAGTAGAAGTTCCGAATACCGGTGTACAAGTTAGTGCTGTGTTGGATGTGTTTGAACATGCAGTGTTATTTGTATCTCCTAGAGTACCAGATACCTCGTAGACTTGACCACCTTGTTCAAGTTCACTTAGAGGTCCTAGCTCTATTACGGAGTTACCTGAAGCTGCTATTGCTTTATCACCACCTAAAGTTGCGATCTTAGTTGAATCGATCTTAACTAAGGCTGTTCCAACAGTACTTCCGTCAACAGTACATGAGTTTGTTTCTGAACCAGAAGTTGCAGTTTGAGCACAAAGTTTATCTGATGTGTGATCAGGCTCTGTGATTTGTACATAGTAAGTTACCTCACCTGCAGTATTTGTATACGTTGTATCGTCACCTTGGTTCAGCTTGTTGTCTGACCATGGGACTGGGTATACAGTTCTGTCTAGTGAGATGGAACCGGTCGTTGATTCAATACTCGTTAGACGTTTCTACAAGAATTTGGTTACCTGCAATTGTTTGTTCAGCAGTTCCAGATGTCTTTGTTGTTGTTGTCAAGAATGTATTTGAACTGTTTGTGTATGTTTCACGTATTGATGGATCTTGGTTAAGATCTGGGTCGGTGATGGTTAATGTTGCCATGTCACCTACTGCATAACTTGGTTGATCAAATTCAACAATACCAGTGTGAACGACAGTATCGAGGTGTTTACCGACAGTAGCTGCTGCTTGTGCTGCATCTGTGTCGTTATAGTTGACACGAGGTGCAGATACTCCGGTTATTTCACCGGATAATACAACAGTTACATCTGAGGTAAATGGCTCAATAAGGCCTTCCATGTTAGTGTCTGAACCGTTGTGGAAACCACAAGCCGCTGGACTTTCGTTACCGTTTTCTGGATCAGTACAAATTATTCCTTCTGCTTTGTTCAAGTATACATAATTGACAGTTCCTGTGAAGACACCAGTGTCATCACCAGTTTCTACTGCTTCAATTCTGTAAATACCGTTATGTGTTAATGTTCCGTTGTTTTGGTCCCAGTTGACAATATCAGCTGCTACCGCAATATCTACATCACAAGCTTCTGCTCCGTCCTTTGCATTGCTTCGATCAGCACCTACACCTGTTCCATCATCAAAGTTGGAACACAGATCTGCATCTGCTTGGTGAGTGATCTCGAATGCTAACTTTGCGTTAGTGTTTGTGTGGTTGAAAACCCATGTATCTGCTGATCCTTCGTCAAACAGACCCGCACCTGCTCCACCTTCTTGAAGGTCGACAAATCCGGAACCTGCATTACCTGTAGAAACCAGTGTGATTGTTGGTAGGGTTGTTGGGCTTGAGAATCCGTCACATGAATCGTTACATGTTCCGGAAGCATTGTTTGGAGAACCGCCCATTTCTAGGTAGACGTTGACATCTGATGCAACTAATGTATCAGTGAGTGCTGTGATATCGTATTGTAAGTATGGTGTACCACCTAATGCTGAGATATTACCCGCATCACCACGGCCGTTCATAGTAATGTTCAGCCAGTGAGTTGTTGAATCGGATTCTTCACCTTCCAGTGCTGTTGCAATAATTCGCAATCTCTTGCTTGCATCAGTAGTGTTTGCTGCTGCTGATAATGTATAGTATCCACAACCACCAGAACCTGCATCGAGGCAGGTTCCACCGTCTTGTGTACCTAACGTTACCATACCCAATGTGCCAGAGCTTCCTGCGATTGCAGTTGTAGCACTACTAGTTCCTATACCTTGAGATACATGGTAAAGGGTGATTGGGTCACCAATTGTGATTGTTGGAATTCTTGCATGTGGATCACTGATTGCCAGTGTTTCCGTTGCCATAGAGTTCCTATTCAAATCCATGTCGGTGAGTGTGTAAACAGCTGTTTCAGCTGGTAGCCAAGAATCAGAAGTTGTGAATGTAGCCTCTGCAGTATTGTATGTAACTAACATAGTATCGCTGTTGCCACCGTAACTCAAAGTTATAGCAGTATCAGCTGCTATGCCTTGCGTTAAATTCAAACCAGAATCACCGTCGGAGTCAAATGTCTCAAAGACACCTGTACTAACGCCAGTTTCTCTTAGAATGAATGAAGAGTGACCTGTAAGATACTTGTTAACGTCTGCAGATGATGTAATTACACAGTTGTCGCCACAACCGAAGTCGGTAAGGTCGGCCGCTGTCTGGGTTACATCACCATTTGCTGCATTGTTTGATGAACCATGTGCCATTTGTCCAGATAATGATTCGCCAGTATTGTTACCTGCCCATGCAAAGTTTTCATTGTCTGGCCAATCAGAACCTTCAAGGTCTAATTCCCAAACATCTGCTAGGGTTGGATCCCAGTTCATTCCTGGGTCAACAATTGTGACTTGTACTTCAGCATTTTCTGATGGTGTTAGGTTAGCTATAGAGATTGATGATACTGCATCAGTGTTTCCATAGTAAACCGTAACAGATTCGTTACCATACCTTACTTCGTTATTTCCGGCAAAGTCAATGTTACCCTGTATGAAGGGCCATGAACCATGTCCGGATGTTGCATTAAGTACGTGTCCTCGTTGTCCACCCTCGGTACCACCAGTGTTAAAGTTAACTGCTGGTGCTGCACCTAGGAATGTGAACATCAATTCTCTGTTATCATTACCTGTAGCATTGTCTGCATCTTTACAATATGTGTTAGTGTTTGCGTCGGCGCCTGCTGCATCGTCATCCTCGTAATCAGGCTCTAATTGAGCCCAAACTGCAACTCCAACAATATCATAATTTACTGTTGGTGATGCGCTACCGGAGATGTTGGTGTTTGACAAACCACTTCCACAATACATTCCGTAATCAAACCCTGAAGAGTTTGAATAAAATGCTTGATCAGTAAGGTCAGCCTTATCCATCAGGTTCTCTACTGTTGATTTGTCAACGATGTAAGCTGCCCAATCGCCTGTTGCGAGTTGAGACAAGAATACTTCATTGCCACCAAATGTTACAACTGGAGGAGTTATCGTTTGATCTAATGCTGCAATACCTGGATCATTTACATAGATACCAAGTACTGCACCACCTTGTATGTGCGTTGATGAGACGCTTAGCGTACCTGAGGTGTCACTTGCTCCGTCGAAACTTGATGCTTCCACATCAGAGACGAGCGGACCAGCGACTGTTAAGCCCCAGGCAAGCATAATCGCCATTAATGTAAGACTAGTTATTTTTCGTCCTAATTCGTTTTTCATGTTATTGAAAATTATTTCAAATTTTAGTATTTAATACTAATGGACGAATTGTTCATTTTTACATTTCCGATCAGATTTATTGCATATACTGATCGTGAATTTTATAATTTTTAGATCCTTTATTGTAATTATTCCAAAAAATGGGTATTATCTAATAACTATTTTGGCTCTAATTTATGATTGATTTAACGCCTAAAATTTCCTTATAAAGCGTGATAGCCTCCTTTTCGTCCTTTGTTCCCACAATTACGGCAGAACCGCTTTTCATGAAGCTGACAGAAAGTTCATCTGTCCTCAGAGAAATTCCCAAATCACCCAAATTTTCGACAATAAACCCCCTTTCCTTGGCAAGCGAGGTAATCTCACCAACATTTAGCACCACAGAATATGTAGGTGTAATGGAAAATGTTCGCTTTCCTCTGTTTCGCCCACAAAGTTCTTCCAATATGAGC
>LUMJ01000511.1_pt1 | contig 11536 bp, 11 predicted proteins | sample 729631 | NCBI WGS metagenome assembly LUMJ01 (sample SAMN03860266, study PRJNA289734) | marine metagenome | biome: seawater column; feature: ocean; material: water; isolation source: Red Sea water column Station 22 - depth 500m | place: Saudi Arabia: Red Sea | collected 2011-10-15 | depth 500 m | reverse complement strand
CTTCTAGAAAAAAATGTATGTTTTCACATGATTGCAGTGATGCAATTTGGTGATTGGGGCGTAGAAGCCTCAGAAGCTATAAGAGTAACCGATAATGGCAGTGAATTGTTTTGTGATTTTCCAAAAGAACTGCATATTAAAAGCTAATTAACTATTGCAATAAATTTAAACAAATGTTTTAAAAACTATTCTATGTCAAAAAATAATGCTTTCGTAAGATTTGATAAAGTTGATAAAAGCTACGATGGAAAACTCTTAGTCGTAAAAGATCTGAATTTAGATATAGCTGAAGGTGAATTTATTACGATGTTAGGGCCTTCAGGATCAGGTAAAACCACATGTTTAATGATGATCGCTGGATTTGAAACTCCAACTAACGGAGAAATTTTTTTAGACTCAAATCCAATCTCTAATATTCCGCCTCATAAAAGAGGTATTGGAATGGTATTTCAAAATTACGCTTTATTTCCCCATATGACTGTTTATGAAAATTTAGCTTTTCCATTAAAAGTAAGAAAGATTTCAAAAGAAGATATTGGTAAAAAAGTTGATAAAGCTTTAAGCATGGTTTCATTGTCAGGATTTGAAAATAGAATGCCAGGACAATTATCAGGAGGACAACAGCAAAGAGTAGCCGTAGCAAGAGCATTAGTATTTGATCCTGCAGTAGTTTTAATGGACGAACCGCTTGGAGCATTAGACAAAAACTTAAGAGAAAGTATGCAATATGAAATTAAGCATATTCACGAAAACATTGGTGTAACAGTTGTATATGTTACTCATGATCAAGGTGAAGCGTTAACAATGTCAAATCGTATAGCAGTATTTAATGATGGTAAAGTTCAACAACTTTCTAGTCCTGATAAATTATACGAAGAGCCAGAAAATTCATTTGTTGCAGAATTTATTGGAGAAAATAATAGGTTTGATGGAGAAGTTTTAGATATATCCATTGGTGTTTGTAAAGTTAAAATAGGACAAGGAGAATTGTTGGCAAATCCAATTTCGGTTAAATCCAAAGGAGAAAAAACAACTGTTTCAATTAGACCTGAGAGAGCTTTGATTAATCCAAAAGATAAAATGGATAATAACCAAAAAGGAAAAATTGAAGAAGTAATTGACCATGGAGACCACACTAGACTCAGAATAAATTTGCTTGGCAATTCAGAATTTATTTTAAAAGTCCCAAATAGTTCACAAAATTTAGATTTAAAACTTGGGAATGAAATAAATATTGGCTGGAGCAGCCAAGACGCTAGAGCACTAGACCCTCAATAATCAATATATAATTAATAACCATTTAAGATTAAGTCAAATGTGTTATTGACTTTATATGTTTAACTTGTTGTAATCCGATTTTTATAAAAAACGTTTAAACGGAGGATAAATGAGAAAATTAAGTAAATTATTACTTGCTTTAACTTTTGCTCTTTCAATAACTACATCAGCATTTGCAGTTACAGTTGCATCTTGGGGTGGAGCTTATACGGAATCACAAAAGTTAGGTTACGGTGATCCAACTGCCAAAGCTTTAGGCATAGAAATTAACTGGGTAGATTACGCAGGAGGATTATCAGAAATTAAAGCACAGGTAGAAGCTGGTGCTATAAATTGGGACATTATGGACGTATTTGCGATGGATACTATTAATGGATGTGACGAAGGTTTATTTGTTGAATTTGATTTTGACAAAGATTTTCCACCTGCACCAGATGGAACTCCAGCTAGCGAAGACTTTTTTACTAGCATGCCTTCTAAGTGTGCTGTAGGAAACATTTTATATTCTTGGAACTATGCTTACAACAGTGAAGCATGGAACAAAACTCCAAAAACTATAAAAGATTTCTTTAACACAAAAAGATTTCCTGGAAAAAGAGCTATCTACAAAAGCGCTTTAACTAATTTAGAAATCGCTTTAGCTGCTGACGGTGTAAAAATGGGTCAAGGTGGAGATTTTCTTTACAAGAGATTAGAAGCCGAAGGCGGTGTTGATAGAGCAATAGCTAAAATTAAAAAACTTTGTACAGATCCTGATGGCGGATGTATATTTTGGTCAGCAGGTTCTCAACCACCAGAATTGTTAATGAGTGGTGAAGTTGTGATGGCTACTGGTTGGAATGGAAGATTCTTTAACGCTACAGTTGGTGAAGGAGCTCCAATCGTTCAAGTTTGGGACGGACAAGGTCTTGACTATGAATATTTTGCTCTAGTTAAAGGTGGTCCAGACGAAGCAAATGCTAAAAAAGCTCTAGCTATGATGACTAACACTGAAATGTTAGCTGGAAGTGCTAAGTATATAGCATACGCTCCTTGGAGAAAATCATCTATAGCTGTTATGGAAGCAGGAGAGCCTTGGTATAAAGATGGTAAAACAAACATGGTACCTCATATGCCTACAGCTCCAGCAAACTTAAAAAAATACTTCTTAGTTAATGCAGATTTCTGGGCAGATAATACCACAGAAATTGGTGAAAAATGGGAAGCTATGAAAGCAGGACTATAGTTTTAAGTTTTAAAGAATAATATTATATATTATATTTAGGGCGGTTATTAAATAACCGCCCTTTTTATTTATGAGCAGCGAAACACAAAAAATTTTAACAACTGATGGGATACCTTTAGAGGAAAGCCTAAAAAAAACAGAGAGAAAAAATAAAATAAAAGCTTTTTTACTTGTTGCTCCTTTACTATTATTTTTAATAATCACATATGTTTTTCCAATCGGAGAAATGCTTTTCAGGAGCATTGATGACAGAACGGTTACTGAATGGCTACCCAAAACATTTAAATCAATGGAGCAATGGGATGGAAAAGAACTTCCACCAGAAGAAGTTTTTGAGGCATTTTACTTAGATTATAAAATTTTAGTTAAAGAAAAAAAACATGGAAAATTACAAACACAAATGAATTATACAAAAAATGGTTTCAAAAGTATTCTAAAAAAACTAGCAAGAAAAATGAAAAAATTTGAAGAAGGAAATTATAAAGAACAGATAATGGGAGTTCATAAAAGATGGGCTAATGTTGAATATTGGAGAGCAATTAAAAGGAGAGCGCCAGCTTTCACTTATTCAAAATATTTAAAAGGTATGGATATGTATGAAAATGAAGATGGAAAAATTGTCCAAGTTGAAGAGAGCAGAAGAATTCATAAAATTTTATGGTTAAGGACTTTAAAAATAGCTCTTGTGGTAACAATTTTATGTTTTTTCATGGCTTATCCAATTGCACACTTGCTTGCAACGCTACCTATGAAATACAGCAACATATTAATGATTTGTGTACTTCTGCCATTCTGGACTTCTTTGCTTGTAAGAACCGCAAGTTGGATGATTTTGTTACAACAACAAGGTATCGTAAATGACTTTTTTGTTTGGATAGGATTAGTTGGTGACGATAACAGGCCTGAAATGATGTATAATATAACGGGCACTTATGTTGCAATGACACAAATTCTTTTACCTTTTATGGTGTTGCCACTTTATAGCGTTATGAAAACTATATCTCCAAGTTTAATGAGAGCAGGAAAATCTTTAGGAGCAACTCCAACCATTGCTTTTTTTAAGGTATATTTTCCATTAACAGTTCCCGGTATAGGTGCAGGTAGTTTGTTAGTTTTTATACTTGCAATTGGTTATTATATCACCCCAGAATTAGTTGGCGGTACATCAGGAACTCTTGTTAGCAGTCTAATATCTTACCATATGAAATTTAGCTTGGATTGGAGTTTTGCGTCAGCAATGGGATTAATGCTTTTGACAGGAGTATTAGTTATTTATTGGATTTATGACAAACTTGTTGGGGTTGATAATATTAAATTAGGATAATTATGGCTTTACCGAAATATACAGAACCACACTACAGAGTTTGGCATTATTTTTATTTATTTATTTGCGGATGTGTATTTATCTTTTTAATAGCACCATTATTTGTGATTTTTCCATTATCATTTAATGCGGAAGAGTTTTTAGTTTTTTCAGACGGCATGAAAAGACTTGATCCAGAAGCTTTTTCTTTAAGATGGTACCAAGATATGATTTACGGAACAAAAAATCCTTGGGGACTTGCTGCAAAAAATAGTTTTATTATTGCAATATTTGCTACTTTAGGAGCGGTTATACTTGGAACAGTTGCGGCATTGGGGTTAAGCAGTAGACATATGCCATACAAAGGTTTGATAATGGCAACCTTAATATCCCCAATGATAGTTCCATTAATCATTTCAGGTGTTGCTATTTTCTTTTTTATGGCCAAAATTGGTTTAGCAGGTACACATCTAGGAATAATATTGGCTCATATAGTACTGGGAACACCATTTGTAGTTATTACAGTCACAGCTACACTGTCAGGATTTGATCATAGCGTAACAAGAGCAGCTTCAAGTCTTGGTAGCGACCCAGTTAATACCTTTGTGAAAATAACATTACCTTTAATATTACCAGGAGTAATTTCTGGTGGGTTGTTTGCATTTGTAACTTCTTTTGATGAAGTTGTTGTAGTTTTATTTTTAGCGGGATTAGAAAATACAACCATTCCAATTCAAATGTGGACGGGTTTAAGAGAACAATTAAGCCCAACTATTTTAGCTGTCGCAACATGTTTAATAGTTCTTTCAGTATTAATACTTGTTACAGCTGAACTTTTAAGAAGAAGATCTGAAAGACTTAGAGGAATAAATAGATAATTAATTTGCAGACTCAATAATTGTAGCAATACCCATTCCTAAACCAATGCATTGAGTTGATAAAGCATACTTTTTGTTTTCTCTCCTTAATAATTCTGCCGCTTTTCCTGTTATTCTAGCACCTGTAGCACCAAGCGGATGCCCAAGTGCTAGCGCTCCACCGTCTAAATTTACTTTTTTTTCATCGATATTTAAATCTTTAATGCAAGCTAAAGACTGAGAAGCAAATGCCTCGTTTAATTCTACAATATCAATTTCTTTTGTGGATAATTTAGCTCTATTTAGTGCTTTTTTAGATGCTCCTATCGGTCCTAATCCCATGTATTCAGGAGCACAACCTTCAACAGCTGTAGAAACAATTCTGGCCAATATTTCTAAATTATTATCTTTTGCAAATTGTTCTTCGCAAATCAAAGTAGCAGCAGCGCCATCAGTTAAAGGAGAAGATGTTGCGGCAGTAACCGTACCATTTTGATCAAATGCTAATTTTAATCCATCTAGAGTTTCTTGATTGCTATTTGGTCTAATATTACTATCTTTAGAACAATTACCTATTACAGTAATTTCATTATTAAAATTTCCTTTTGATTGTGCTTCAAATGCTTTTTGATGGCTAGATATAGCAAATTCTTGTTGTTCTTTTCTTGTTATATTGTATTTTTTTGCAACATTTTCAGCAGTTATACCCATTGAAAAATAAACATTAGGATTTTCTTTTTCAGAATACGGGTAGGGTATTGGATCAAAACCTGTGGTCACACGAGTCATACTTTCAACACCACCACAAATAAAAGCCTTGCCTGATCCCATTGCAATTTTTCCAGCAGCAATATGAATGGCTTCCATTGATGACCCGCACCATCTATCAACTGTCATACCAGAAGTTTTAATATCTATACCAGATAAAAAAGTTACCAATTTTCCAATATTGAAACATTGTTCGCCAACTTGAAAAGCACATCCAATAACAATATCTTCTATATCATCTGGGTTAACTTTAGATTTTGAAATAAGATTTTTTATAACTTCCGCTAATAAATTAACTGGCTTGATATCAATTAGCTCTCCTTTTTTCGCCATAGTAAATGGAGAACGAGAGTATCCTGCTATAACTGTTTTATACATTTTTAACTTTTAAAATTTCATATAATATAGAATAATTATATATATTAAAGATTCAAAAGACATAACAATTAAAAAATACTTATGAGTTTCGATATAAATTACTTTAAGAAAACAAGAATACTTGACGGTGGTATGGGTCAAGAACTTCTTAATAAAGGAATGAAACCAAAAGGAACGTTATGGTCAGCTCATGCTTTAATTGATAAAAACTGCCATCAATTGGTTGTTGATACTCATTTAGATTTTATAAATGCTGGCGCCGAAGCAATAGTTACTTCAACTTTTACTGCTAGAAGATTAAGATTAATACAAAATGATAGTGAAAAATATTTTGAAAAAATAAACATTAAAGCCGTTGAATTGGCTCAAAGAGCAAGAGATATCTCGAAAAAAGATATTTTAATTGCTGGGGGATTACCCAATCAAAAACAAACTTATAATTCTAATTTAGGTGAAGATTTAAGCTTAATAGAAAAAAATTTTTACGATCAAGCTAAACTTCTTAAAAATGGAATAGATTTTTTTTATCTCGATGTGATGAGCTCTGGATTAGAATGTGAAATTGCACTAAAAACAATTAAATCATTTAATTTACCTGTCTTGACTGGCATACATCTAAGAGATAACGGTCTTCTTCCTTCTGGTGAAAAAATTATAGATATAGTTAAAAAATATAAAAATGATAATTGGCTTGGCATTATAATGGCGTGTATTTCTCCTACGGCCTATGAGGCAGTTCTTAAAGATCTGAAACAATTGGATATACCATATGGATTTAAATTAAATGCATTTAATAAAATACCAGAAGGATATACTGTTGCCTCAAAAGACCAATGGGGGAATGCAGGTAATCCAAATACGGTTTTAGGAGTAAATACTGATTTAAATGAATCTAAATTCTACGAATATGCAAAAAAGTTTATGGAAAACGGTGCTACTATACTAGGCGGATGCTGCGAAATAAGACCTTCGCACATAAAAGAAATTTCTAAACTTAAACTTATTGACACATCGAATCCAAAAAATTAATAGTTTTTGATCATGAAAATTAATCAAGTTGTAGTGATCGGGTCAGGAACAATGGGAAGTGGTATTGCCGCACAATTATGCAACGCCAATATACCTGTTACTTTATTAGATTTAAAAACAGAAATAAGTGAAAAAGCAAAAGATAGAATTTATAAATCAAGACCACCTTTGTTAATAGATAAATCAAAAATAAATAACATTAATGCTGGTAACATAAATGATAATTTTGAAATTGTTAAAGATGCAGACTGGATAGTTGAAGCAGTTGTTGAAAGAATTGACATTAAACATAATATTTATGAAAAAATATTTAAAGAAAGAAAAGCTGGATCAATAATTTCATCTAATACTTCATCTATTCCTTTAAAAGTATTATCAGAAAAATTATCAGATGATGAAAAAAAAGATTTTTGCATTACTCATTTTTTTAATCCTGTTAGATACATGGATCTTTTGGAAATAGTCAAAAGTGAAAATAATGATTTAGAAAAAATAAACTCTTTAAAAAAATTCTGTGATAAAGATTTAGGAAAAGGAACAATTATTTGCAATGATACGCCAGGTTTTTTAGGAAATAGGATAGGCGTTTATGCAATGCAAGTAGCTTTGACAGAAGCATTTAAAATGAAACTTTCAATTGAAGAGGCTGATGCTGTATTTGGAAGGCCGATGGGGATACCAAAAACTGGAGTCTTTGGTTTATATGATTTAATTGGAATAGATTTAATGTCCGATGTTTTAAAAAGTTTTAAAAAAGAATTGCCTAAAAGTGACGAATTTCAAACAGTTGCAAAAGAAATACCGCTGGTCAAAAAACTTATAGAGACTGGATACACAGGTCGCAAAGGAAAAGGCGGTTTTTACAGGATGAATAAAGTTGAAAATAAAAAAATTTTAGAAGCTATTAATTTAGAAACTGGAGAATATTTAACTTCAAAAAAAATTAATTTAGATTCCGAAAAAATGGATATAAAAAATTTAATAAATAGACAAGATAAATATGGCGAATATGCTTGGTCTGTTATTTCAAAAATAATTAAGTATGCATCTTCATTAGTTCCTGGGATCACAGATAAATTTAATGATATTGATGAAGCAATGAGGTTAGGGTTTAATTGGAGCAAAGGTCCATTTGAAATTTTGAAAGAAATAGGAGTTAAGACTTTTTTTGAAAAAATAGGAACCATCGAAAATAACAAGTTTCTAGAAAATTTATCAAAAACTAAAGATGAAAAATTTTATGGAGAAAGGCAGCTATACACTCAAATGGAAACTCTAGGAAAAATTAAATCTAGAGCATTAAAATTAGACAAAAATAATTCGGCAGAAATACACAGATTTAACGATTTTAATATTGTTGAGTTTACAACAAAAGCAAATGCTTTGGATTATGACTCAATGGATAGTTTAAAAAATGCAACAGATAAACCATTAATAATTATTAATGAAAGTATGCAGTTTTCTGCTGGAGTAAATTTGTCTTATACAATGAATTTTGCAGACAAAAGAGATTTCAAATCTATAGAGAAATTTATTAAATATTTTCAAGAAACATGCAAACATCTAAAATATTCTAAATATCCAGTTGTTTCAGCCCCCTCAGGATTAACTCTAGGAGGAGGCTTTGAAGTTCTTGTGCATAGTAATTTTGTTGCTTCCCATACAAATATTGTTGTTGGTTTGGTTGAAACTTTGGTTGGTTTAATACCAGCTGGAGGAGGTTGTAAAGAAATGTTATGGAGATGGTCACAATCTGAAGAAGCTAAGAAAGATCCAGATTATGCTCCCTTAAAAGTTTTTGATATTATAGGTTATGCAAAAACTGCTACTTCACCAATAGAAGCTGAACCATTAAAGTATTTGAAACCAGAAGATAAAAAAACAATGAGCAGAAATAGTTTATTATTTGTTTCAAAAGATATACTAGATAACAATAAAAATTTTACCCCCCCAGCTGAATGCACATTTAATTTATCAGGAAAAGTAGTTAAGGAAAAAATGATTAAATTACTAGAAAAATTATATAATGATAAAGTTATTCTAGACCATGGCATGGAAGTAGGAAAAGAACTAGCAAATGTTTTAAGCGGTGGCAATACAACTATTGAGAAAACAATATCAGAAGATGATTTATTTAAATTAGAATTAGATGCTTTTATGAGACTAATAGAGACTCAAAAAACACAAGAAAGAATAAAACATACTTTAGCAACAGGCAAGCCTTTGATTAACTAATTCAGTAATTTAAAATAATTAATAAAATTTGGCCTTAAAACATATTCTGATTTATTTCCTGCTTTAATTTTTTTTAAAGTATCCAAGCCATAAATTACTTTACCAATAGGAGTATATTCTCCAGTATATAAAGGAATATTTTTTAATATTATAAAGAATTCACTATCTTCTGTATTTAACTCATCACCTCTAGCAAAAGCTACAGTTCCTTCCTTAAACTCAAATTCATTATTTAACTCTGAATTTAAATTACCAAGACTTGATTGACCGCTACCAACTTTATAATAATTAATATTATCAATATTCCCATATTCTAAATCTCCAGCTTGTATCAATGTATCTTTTATAACTCTATAAAAAGCAGAATGATTATATGATCCTTTTTTTATTAGATGCTTAAATCTTTTAACTGAGTTAGGAGATGTTTCTGGTAAAAGTTCAATAATAACATTTCCGCACTCAACATTCATAATTGCAATATTTTCAGGATTATTAAATTGAATTTTTTCAGGGTCAATTTTTTTTATAAAAATACATTTATTTTTAGTAATAAAAAAAAAACTAAAAGTTAATATTCCTAAAGAAATTAAAAAAATAAATAATATTTTTTCTGAAAGTGATGCTTTTATTTTTTTTATCATTTAATTTTAAAAATTATTAATTTTATCAATTCCAGACTCTATAAATTTAATTTTGTTAAATAATATTGAGTCCTTTTTAGATTTATTTTTAATATTGATTTTATCGATCATTAAAAAAGAGTATACTTCAGCCATATCTTCAGAAGCGATAGATTTAGAATACTCAGTCAGAAAACCCTTTGTTTCATAGTAAAGATCTAAACCTAACCGATCAGAGCATGTTGAGCATTCAGCATAATTAAAATTTTTGTCGTTAAATTCAGACCAAATTGTTTCATTAAAAATTTTTTTAAAACTATTATGAATTATATGGAAAATTTCATGATGTATTACTCTTTCAAAATACATATCATTAAAATTTAAATCTAAAATTAATGTTCTTTTTTTATGATTAGGTATTCCACCAGAGTTTATTTTAGATACATATAAATCTTCACATAAAACTATAAATCGTAAATTTATTTTTTCTAAAAATTCAGTATCATATTATCAGCAGATGAATCAATCGTGATAGCAGCCGTAGTACCGTGTGCCGTACCTGCGCCTATTTCTAGCTTGTCGGTACCATCATCAATACCAATTCTAAAGTTTTTTTTGGCACTCAAATATTTTATTCTATTAATATTTTTTAGCTTATAGACTTCTAAGCTTGGAATTTTCAATAAATAATTAATTTCATCAGCCTTTAGTGAATTTAACTGTAATACTAAAAGTAAAATTAATAATAATCTCATTAAATAAATATAGACGAATTCGATAAGATAATATTATCTTAGATAAATATAAAATGAAAAAAGAAAGAAATAAAAGTCCAATTCAACCAGTTAGTGGAACGAAAGTCCCTAGGTATGCTGGCCCTAATACTTTTGCTAGATTACCAGAATTACGAGATGTTGAAAATTGCGATGTAGCAATAGTTGGTGTGCCATTTGACTCTGGTACCAGTTATAGACCGGGCGCTAGATTTGGACCGCAAGGTATAAGACAAGCATCTAGACATTTAAGAACTAATTATCACCCCAATTATGATGTAGAAACTTTTAAAGTTCAACAAGTTGCTGATGCGGGCGATATTGCCTGTAATCCTTTTAATATAGATGAAGCAATTAAACAGATAGAAGTAGGTGCAACCGATCTATTAGATAAAGTTGGAGGAATTATAAGTTTAGGAGGGGATCATACAATTGCTGTTCCATTGTTAAGAGCAGTTAATAAAAAAAATAATGGTCCAGTTTCTTTGGTTCATTTTGATGCTCATTTAGATACCTGGGATACATATTTTGGAGCACCGTATACACACGGGACTCCATTTAGAAGAGCAAGAGAAGAGAATTTATTTTTAGACGACGCTTCAATGCACGTGGGGATCAGGGGTCCTTTATATAGCAGAGATGATATTAAAAATGACGAAAGCTTTGGATTTAAAATTATTCACTGTGATGAATTTCAAACTGAAGGAATAGATAAAATCGTAGAAAGAATAAAACAAAGAATTGGACAAAATGCGCTTTATCTTTCTATAGATATAGATGTTTTAGATCCAGCTTTTGCACCAGGCACAGGAACTCCTGAGATTGCAGGAATGACAACTAGAGAAATCGTAAATGTTATTAGAGGTCTTTCTGGTTTAAATTTAATATCAGCTGATGTTGTTGAAGTTGCACCCGCATATGATCATGCAGAAGTTACTTCATTAGCAGCAGCGACAATTGTTTATGAACTGACTAATTTATTTGCAAAAAAATAACTTTAGGTTAGATTTCTTTTATGCAAAATAAAAAAAATTTTTATATTAATGGAGAATGGGTTTCTCCTTTAGAAC
>LUMJ01001655.1_pt1 | contig 11557 bp, 14 predicted proteins | sample 729631 | NCBI WGS metagenome assembly LUMJ01 (sample SAMN03860266, study PRJNA289734) | marine metagenome | biome: seawater column; feature: ocean; material: water; isolation source: Red Sea water column Station 22 - depth 500m | place: Saudi Arabia: Red Sea | collected 2011-10-15 | depth 500 m | reverse complement strand
ATCTATTCTAGCCCAATAGAGCGTGCAAGACATACAGCAGCAATTATTGCAGAAAATAATTCATTGAATTATGAATTAGATGATAGGCTAATAGAGATAATAATAACATTGTTAGAAACACTTCATGAAAATAGGGATTATTGGTGGAACTGGAGGAATGGGTAAGGGATTTGCTCTAAGATGGTGTAAAAAGCATGATATTCTAATTGGTTCACGTGATGCGGAACGTGCAGTAACAGCAGCAACTGAATATTTTGACCTTGCAAAAGAAGTCTATGGTCAAATAAATGGAAAGATTTCAGGAAAAGACAATCTTTCAGTTGCAAAAGAATCAGAGATTCTAATCTTATCAATTCATTATGAAAATATTGATACAACTTGTTCGCAACTCTTACCAAGTATTAGTGATAAATGCGTTGTAATTTCACCAATTGTTCCAATGACAAAAACGGATGCAGGGTTTGAATTCATACCAATCAAATCTGGCAAACCGTTTTCACATCAGCTGGTTGAAAAATACATGAAAGATAAAACAAAATTAGTTTCTGCATTTCATGTAATTTCTGAAAAGAAGCTAGTAAATCCAAAACGAAGTCTTGATTATGATATATTTGTCTGCGGAGATGATAAAAATTCAGTTGAGATAGTTGATAACCTTATCCAAGAAATTGATGGACTCCGTCCCATATATCTAGGTCCTGGTTCTCTTGCATATATGGCGGAAATGTGTACGCCTCTTCTCATTAATGCAATGATAAAGAACAAAATGAATAATCCTGGAATCAAGCTTGTTTAAAATATCCAGCTAGAAAAAATAATCATGAGTGAAGAGTATCCTCGTCGCGGAAGAAATTGGTTAACAGCTATGGGCGTGCTGTTTTTAGTTGTAGCTATGGTAACATTAGTTAGAGACATTATAATTTGGAGTCCTGATTTTGTTATACAGTTTTTTTTTGATTCAGAAATTAATGCACAAAAAGTTTCACTGGGATCAATAGCTTTTGGAACGTTTATGATTATCTGGGGGTATAGGAAACCAAATGTTAAAACGCGATGAATTTTTAAAAAAGCAGAAAATATTACGTCTTGCAACTTTGGATAAGAATGACAATCCGCATGTTGTGCCAGTTTGGTACTTATTCAACTCAAAAAAACTCTATATTGGAACAAATTTAAAAACTGAAAAAGCAAAAAATGTAAAAAATAATAATAAAGTTAGTTTTTGCGTAGATGTTGGAATAAATTCTCCGGACATTTTTGGTGTGATGGGACGTGGAGATGCCAAGCTAATTATGGAAAAAAACAAGGTGTCAAGAATAGAAAAAATAATTCTTTTGCGTTACTTCAAGACATTAAACAACAAATCTGCAAAAGATCTATTAGCCGAAACTGATTGTATTATTGAGATTACGCCGAAAGAATATTCAGTTTGGAAGTATTAACGTACAAAATCTTCTATTTTATTCATCGCAGACTCCAAGATTTCCATATTTGGAAGAAATACTAATCTAAAATAACCGCTTCCATAATTTGTTCCAAAACCAGAACCGTGAACCGTTAGAACATTTTTTTGCTTTAATAATTCCAGTACAAATTCTTTATCTGATTTGAACGGATTATTTTCAATTTTTGGAAATACATAAAATGCTCCCTTTGGATTGGAACATGAAATTCCAGGCATCTCATTCAGTCGCTTTACAACCAAGTCTCTGTGTTTTTTTAGTTCAGATACAAATTCGGATATGTATTCTTGTGGTCCTTGCAGAGACTCCAATGCAGCATACTGTATAGGATGATTTGTTGATATACGAACACGGGCTAATTTTGGCAAGTTTTCTCGAATCGATTCTAGTTGTGGTGAATTGTTGAATACTATATAGCCTATTCTCCAACCTGACATCAAGTGTACTTTAGAAAACCCATTTAGTATGATTACAGGAGAGTTACCAGCAACTTTTCCAATTCCAACAAATTTTTTATCAAAAACAATTTGGTCGTAAATCTCATCACATATAATGTACAAATTATGTTCGTTTGCAATTTCAATTAACTTTTTGAGTGATTTTTCTTCAAACACAGTTCCAGTTGGATTATTAGGACTGATTAGGCAAATTGCAACTGTCTTTGGTGTAATTTTTGATTTGATATCATCAATATCAGGCGTTGAGTTTTCTAGATCTACTACAAATTCTATAGGCATACCACCATGTAGTTTTATGTAAGATGCATAAGGCGGATAATAAGGACCTGGAAGTAAAACCTCATCGCCATCTTCAATGATGGTAGATATAATCATGTCTAATCCTTCTGAAACACCATTTGTAACTAAGACATCCTCTTTGTTTATTGAAAGACCTTTTGAGTTTTCTTTTTGGGCAATTGCTTCCCGTAATTCAGGAATTCCTTCAGAATCAGAATAATAATTCTTACCTTTTTTTATAGCATCAATAAGAGCACGCTTAACATTTTCCGGGGGCTGAAATCCATATTGAACAGGATCTCCTATGTTTAGATAATCTATTGTACGTCCCTGTTCCTCTAAATCCTTTGCAGCTGAAACGATATCTCGTATGGCATACGACTAGTTAAATTCTTACTTGTTTGGACCCGTTGCATAGCCTGGATAGTGCGGGTGGCTTCGGACCACCAGGTCAAGGGTTCGAATCCCTTCGGGCCCTTTAATAGCAATCAGGTATATTAAATGGAATTTTGAATAATTTGCATGAGTCCAGGAATTGGATTGATGGATAGAAGGCTAAAGACTGAAAAGAGTGCTGTATCTTTGGCAATATCAGGCATTCTAAAAAACTACAAAGTAGAAGCTAGTAAGATCAACATTCTTGAAACAAAATATGATGATAATGCTGGCGATTGGTATGTTGCGTTAGGTTGGGATGAAAAAAAAGCTGTAATTAAAATGGACACAGTTCAAGCTACGATTACAAAAATTAAAGAAATTTAATTTGATTTTTTAAATTCAACATTTGGCGTAGATTGATTTTGGATTACAAGTAATCCACCATCATGGAGTTGTTTGATTAATTGCATAACTTCTTTTTCAACTTGTGTACGTTGCAGACCTGTCTGTTGTGCAAAGAGATCAACTAATTCCGTAACCTTTCGCTTACCATTACATGATTTCCAAAAGTCTATAATCGCTTGGTTTACCATGAACCCTTGATCATGTTCATTAGCTAACATAATAGAACCGTCTTCTTGTTTTACCATTTTACCTACTCCTTGTGGTAGTGCTACTTCATAATTAATTGGAGCAGGAGTAGTTTGTGAACCCATTTTCTGCATCAGTGCTTTCGCTTCGTCTGACATTTTGTCCTTTGTCCAAGGAGGATCCCATACAATGTCAACTTGAACATTATTTACTCCCGGAACTTTTTTTGTATATCTGGTTACATCTTCAACCATAGTATCATGTAGAGGACATCCTTTTGTAGTCATTGTCATTTTGATTTTAACATCATTGTTCTCAGAAATATCAATTCCATAAATCAGACCCATATCTATAATGCTGAGAGGAATTTCAGGATCCATACACTCTTTAAGAGAATTTCTAACTTGCTCTACACTAACTAACTCCATATCCAAAAAAATCATGGAATAAATAAAAACTTTCGTTAATTAGCTTCAAATAATTTTTTAATCGATTCCTCAAAGGGAGCTTTAGTAATGCCATTCTCTGTAATTATACCTGAAATTAATTCTGGTGAGGTCATATCAAAGGCCGGATTTATGACATTAATATCATCGGGGGCAGTTTTTTTACCACCAATTCTAGTTACTTCAGATGCTTTTCTTTGTTCTATAACAATATCTTCAGGATTACTTTTTAGGTCAAAAGTAGATAGAGGTGCAGCAACATAAAATGGAATATTATGCTGTTTTGCAATTATAGCTAATTGATAAGTTCCAATTTTGTTAAAAACATGACCAGTTCTTAATATTCTATCCGCCCCAACTATGATTTTGTTCACCATACCATTTGCCATAGTATAACCAACTGCGGTATCAGGAATTAGACTAACATCAATTCCATCATATTTTAATTCAAATGCAGTAAGCCTTGAACCTTGTTGTACTGGTCTTGTCTCAGTCGCAATCACTTTAATATTTTTTCCACTATCATTAGTAGCTCGGATTACACCTAACGCAGTTCCATATCCTACTGTAGCTAATGACCCAGCATTACAATGAGTCAAAATTGTATCGTTATCATCAAAAAGTACAGAACCATTTTTACCTATTGCCATATTGGTTTTAATATCATCATCAGCCATTTGCTTTGCACTTTCTATGATAGTTTTTTTTATTTCATCAACATTATTGCAGTTTTTTGCAACCTTCATGATTTTCTCAAGAGCCCATACTAGATTTACTGCAGTAGGTCTAGTTTCAAAAAGGATTTTTTTGGCATGTTCTAATTCATCAATTAACTCATCCCTTGAATCTGCCTTGCTATGTAACGCACTTAAAGCTAAACCAAATGCGCCTGAAACTCCTATAGCTGGAGCACCTCTAACAACAAGATTCTTTATCGCATCAGCTACTTGATTGTAATCTGTAAGAGTCACAAATACCAGTTCATTTGGTAGTTTGGTTTGATCAATCATCACTACGGAATTATCTTTCCATTCAATAGTTTTCAATGTCATAAAGGAATTCAAAGAATATAGGTTATATTATTTCGCAAATTTTTGAGGTGAATAATTAGTAGTTAAGTATTTTATAACAAAAATTATTCAGTCAATAGATGGATTTAGAAGAGTTACAAAAAATTGATTCAAAAAAAATGTATCAAATTTATGATAAATGGCCTGAATTAGCTAAAGAATGCTTTGAAAGAGATTCACCAAAGATCGATGTCAAAGGTATTGATCATGTTGTTCTGGCTGGTATGGGAGGGTCAGGAACCATAAATGATATAATCTCATCCATACTTTCAAAATCCAATATTCATGTAAATGTTGTAAAGGGTTACTTACTTCCTAAAACTGTAGATGAAAATACACTAGTTGTTTCTACAAGTGTATCGGGTAATACACAAGAGACATTAACAATATTACAAAATGCTAACAAAATTTCTAGTAAATTCATAGCGTTTTCTTCAGGGGGAATGGTTATGGAGTATTCTAAAAAAAATAATATTCCATTTTATAAAATCCCACAAATTCATTCACCGAGGGCATCATTACCTAATTTCCTTTATTCCATGCTAAACATATTACAAGATATTATTCCGATCACAAGAGATTGTGTAAAACAGTCAATAATAGAATTAAAGAAAACGAGAAATTTGATTTATTCAGAAAACCTTAACGAAAAAAATCCATCGTTATTATTAGCACAATGGATAAAAGGAATGCCTATAATTTATTATCCCGCGGGGCTACTAGCGACTGCGATTAGGTTTAAAAATTCCCTTCAAGAAAATGCGAAATTGCATGCTGTTTCTGAAGATGTGATTGAAGCTTGCCATAATGGAATAGTTTCATGGGAAAAAACTTCCAATGCACAACCAATACTAATAGAAGGTGCTGATGATTATATCAAAACAAAAGAAAGATGGAACATTTTAAAGGAATATTTTAATGAGAGGCAGATTCAGTTTAAAGAAATTCATTCTGTAAAAGGAGATATCTTATCAAAGATCATGAATCTAATTTATCTTTTAGATTATAGTTCACTTTATCACGCTGTATCATGCAAGATTGATCCTACACCTGTAAATTCAATTGATTTTATAAAAAAACATCTTTGATTTTTTTTTTTGATGTGAGTTTATGATTTCTCTACTTCAGTTTTAATCATTCTAGTTGCTACAATAACAACACTCACTTGTATACATGATGATATTACCAAAATCACTGAAAGACCAATTATTCCATATATGGGTCCAAGAGTTAAAAATCCAAAAATCATAAAGACTGTTCCAATGATCTTAGCAATTGCCGGAAACTTGCTTTTTTCTAATGCTAACAATTTTGATTCATAAAATATTCCTATTGTTGCCGGAATTAGTGCGACACTAAGTATTTGAATAGCGATAGTAGTATCAATAAATTTTGGGAAAAGAACTGGAATTATCATTGGTAAAATTATTATTCCAAAAACTGCTATACCTAGTAATTCGAATCCGAGAATTGGTTCAATGATTAACTTGTCTATTTGTCCACCAACCGCTCCAGAAATATTTATACTGTAATTGTTAATCAGGAATCCTTTACGTGGTTTTAGCAACGAAAAATCAATTCTGGTATGACGTAATTCGTTGACTAAAATCCAAATATACGGAACATAACTCAACACCAAACCAAAGATAACGCCTTCTACGTCAAATGCAAAGTAGAAACTAAGGCCAAAAATGACAGTTAAGATTTTTTGGCTTAAGAAAAATTTAGCATAATTTGAAAATAATTTCTTACCTAGGAGAAACCCGTTTGAAATCTCAAATATAATATAACCTAGTATCAGTAAGCTTGCATCAACTCGGTAAAAAAATAGAAAAACTACTAGTGAAGCTACCATTCCTGTAATTATTGATATGAAAAATAATGTAGAGTGAATTTTGATGTTTTTCGCTGCATAAACAGTTATGGCATTTGGAGTTGCAATTAATGATAATAGTTGTGCCACAGCTGCTATTCCTAAATGTTATCCTTCATTTGAAATTTTACATTAATTAAGTCGGAATAAAATAGGACTGAATTATTTCTAATATTATTAAGAGAACAAATGTCGGTAATTTTAAAATCTTTTCCAGTATAATTAGCATTTAAAAAACTTGCAATTTGCTTAACTGAGATTTTATTTTTTCTTTTTTGATACAATTTAATCACGGTTTAACCCCAGCTACATATCGCCAGGAGCTGAATAGTGGATTTTGATCACTTTCCACTGTGAATGTTTTTACATCTTTAAATTTTGTAAATAATATTTTTAATTCTTCTGGCGACTTTAGAAATCTCAAGTATACTCCATGAAGCCTAGGGTTCGGATGATTAGTTCCGAAGCGTACTATCCCATTTCTGACGTGTTCTATATACTTCATGTAATCATGCCTCTCGGAAAAAAAAGAAAACAAGAAATATCCACCGGGCTTCAACACTCGAAATACTTCATTCACTACTGCTTCTAGATCAAAATTGTAATAGATGGATTGCATGCCAAACACCAACGAAAAATGATCACTATCAAATGGTATTAAATGAGGTTCCCACAGTTTAAGTTTGATATTTTTTATCCCTTGCTCAGCCATGACATTTTCACCTCTGATTACAGCTTCCTTTGAAACCTCTAACCCATGACATTCAAAGCCCTTATCACTAACCATCTTGAGATTAGCTATGGAACCGAACCCAATTTCGAGAGCGCGTCCCGAAAAATCATTTCTAATAGAATATTCTTTGTCGGAATCCTGAAAATATGTTTCTACATCAGCATTGTATTTTCGTAGATTTGATACAAAGTTAACTAACACCTCAGTAGGGTATTGAATGCCTATCCAGTTTCCCTTCTCATATCTCTCATAATTTTTATTCCAAGCATCAGTTGAATGTAATTGCATCTCCTTCGGAGTCAATTCGTGGTCATTCATTTTATCTTAAATTATTTTTTAATTCCATTATAATAAAAATTCTACCGTTGCCTACGTCTTCTTTACCAATGCTTGTAAATCCTAATTTTTTATTTAATCTATAATTCACCTTGTTATCAAATTTAGTTCTTGCATATACCACGTCTAATTTTAATTCCTCAAAGACAAAACTCAGTAAAGCTCTAGTCGCATTGTATGCAATACCTTTTTTTCTTTGTTTTTCAACACCAATTAGTTTACCTATTTCATACCCACACAAACCATCAGATCTATTTGATGGCAACCTTGTCAGATGAAAACTACCATATGGTTCACGTGTTTGTTTATTCACTAAAATAAAATCAATACGATCCAATACTCTATAATTTTTTAGAAATTCGTTTTGTAAAGTCTCAGTGAATTCATCTTGCAGTATCATCCATGTCATAATATTAGGTTTATTACGCCACTTTAGAATATACTTTGTATGCCTTTCATCTATTATCTCAAAAGCATAATTCGGATCTAGAAATTTACTTGCTTTATTATTATTAACAAAATTTGTAGCTGCATCTATTAAATTATTTTTATCGTTAGTCATATAATATAACACTAATTCATACATTTTAAACTAGATTACTGATTATTCTTATCTACAAACTGTTAATTATTTTTATTGTAAAAACTAGGAAAAATTTTATTGTAATCCATAGTAAAGTATTAGTTTAAACTACTTTTATACGTAAACGATTGAATTTGAAAATAATTTTTTGGATGAATGATGATTTATCCATATTAGGTGTATCAAAAATTCTACAGGAAAAATATGATTTTGATATATTTGGGGTATTAGATATCTCAGATAAATCAAAGGAATTTTTTAATAAACAACAATTAATTAAATTTAAAAAAATTTGGTTTTTATATGATAATATATCAAAAACTGCAAAAAATCCAGACATAAAATACTTGACGACCTTTGAGGAGAATTATAAAATAAATTTGTGGGAACTTGTAACAAACGAACGATTTTTCAACGAGTTCAACCAGTTTTACAAATTTTCTAAGGAAGAAATTTTATCAATCCTTGAACAAGAGTGCAAATTATTTGAAAAAATACTTGGTGACACTAAACCTGATTTTCTGATAATGGGACATACTACACTGCACCATAATTTATTATTCTTTGAAATAGCTAAAAAGAAAGGTATAAAAATTCTAATGTTACGTCCGTCTTACTTGGCTGGTAAATACCACATTACTAGTGAAACGGATAGGTTAGATAGCACACAAGGTAGCAATAAACATAATTTTAGTTCTCTAACAGAATTACAGAATTATGTAAAAAATTATGATTCGACAAAACAAGTGAATAAGCATACACGACTACAAAGTTCTAATATGTATTATCTAAAGGCCGCTCTGAGATATTTATGTTCAAGTGATAGTAATGAAAAAACTCATTACACTTACTATGGTAGAACAAAATCTGCAGTTATTTCCAAAATGATAACTTACACGTTAAAAAAACGATACAGAGAGCGTTTCATTAATAAAAATTTTCTACGCAGTGTAGAGAACAAAAAACCGTTTATTTATTTTCCATTACATATGGAACAAGAAAGATCACTTCTGATTGCGGCGCCTATTTACACTAATCAAATTGAAGTAATCAGAAATATCATCAAATCATTACCTGTAGGATATGAGCTATACGTTAAAGAACATCCTGTAAACATTCTACGCGGATGGCGTTCTATTTCTGATTATAAGGAAATTATGGCTTTACCCAATGTCAAACTATTCCATCCTTTCATAAATTCTGTTGATTTAATTAAAAAATCTTCGTTAGTTATTTCAATTAAAAGCACCACAAGTTTAGAAGCTGCATTTTATAACAAACCATCAATTATTTTTGTTAATGCAGATTTTTCATCACTTCCATCAGTACACCAAATAAAAACAATTAATGAACTTCCTGATGCGATAAGAACATCGTTAAAAAAAGAAATTAAAATTTCTGATTTGAATAATTATCTGAACTTAATAGAAGGTAATTCATTTGAACTGGATATACATTATTTGTCTCAATCCTTCGCTGATTATTTTCACTATGGTGGTTTTTTAGTAAATGTAGAAATACCAATTAATAAAATGAAATCTTACTTGGAAAAACATCAAGATACTTTTGAAAAATTGACTAGTGAATTTGTAAGAAAAATTGAGAAATATGAAAAGAAAAATTAAGTTGTTTGATCCAAGCATTGGAGAAGAGGAAAGTAAGTCGCTAGAACATGTTTTAAAAAGTAAGATGTGGGCCTCTGGAACTGGTCAGGGAAAAGTACTAGAATTTGAAAATAAATTTAGAGAATATGTTAATTCAAAAACTTGTATTGCAGTTAACAGTGGAACTGCTGCACTAAATTTAGCGCTGTCTATATCTGATATTAAAAATAAGGAAGTTATCCTACCTTCTATGACATTTGTTGCAACTGCTAATGCAGTTATTATAAATGGTGGAAAACCTGTTTTTGTTGACGTTGATCCTAATACACTTAACATAGACTTTGAAAAAATTGAAGATTCTATATCTAAAAAAACTAAAGTAATTCTACCCGTTCATTTTGGCGGATTGCCGTGCGTACTTGACAAAATTCATTCAATAGCAAAAAAATACAATATAAAAATTATTGAAGATGCTGCACATGCCTCTGGTACTAGATACAAAAATAAAAAAATCGGTTCGCATGGAATGGCTGTATGTTTTAGTTTTCACCCTATAAAGAATTTAGCAATGCCTACTGGCGGATTAATTTCTATCAATGATCAAAACTATAAAAAAATCCGAGAACTATTACTTGCAAGACGATGGTGTGGTATTACTAATAGAAAAGGGGCAGATTATGATGTTAATGAAATTGGGAATAATTATTATATGAATGAGTTTTCTGCCACTATTGGTCTTATACAATTAAAAAAATTAGATAAACTAAATTCCATTCGTAGAAAAATAGCAAAAAGATACTATGAAGAAATAAAACTAAATACGAAAATGCCATATGATAAAAATTGTTCATACCACCTTTACTGGATTTTAGTTAAAAATAGAAATAAATTTAGAAAAAAATTATCTGAATTTCAAATAGAAACAGGCATACATTACAAACCAGTTCATACATTTAGACTCTACAAATCAAAAACTAAATTAAAAAATACAGAAAATATTGGAAAAAACGTAGTTACGATTCCATGCCATCCGAATCTTAAAGATACGGATGTTGACAAAATCATCAAATTAACAAACAAATTTTCATAATACTACAACTACGAAAAATTTAACTAATGAATATAGACAAAAATCATCTATTGGAAATTAACATAAATATCAAATTAAAACCAGTAACAAAAAATGATGCATTGTTTTTGTATGAACTTTTAAAAAATAGGGATCCTGGGGCAAATATCTCACACAAAAAAATGCCCAGTTATGAAGAACATATAGAATTTATAAAATCTAAGCCGTACACGAGCTGGTATATTATTGAATACCAGAAAGAAGACATTGGTGCAATTTACTTATCAAGACGTGATGAAATTGGAATTACTAGTCGTATGCATAGCCCTTTAGCTTTGGCAAAATACACTGATTCTGAGTTTATTCTAATTACTACTGCTGCATTAAAATTATTTATGAAACTGAACCCACGAAAACGGTATCTTGCAAACGCAAGTCCAAAAAACAAAAAATTAGGTGAATTTTTTGTAAAAAATGGATTTACTGCTTTACAAAATGTTTATGAAATTAGTTCGGACTAGATAAGTGAGTTGTCTTTTTCACAAGATTGGGATCAATGTTATAAGGATAATAAGCAAATGTGTTCAGTAAGAGAATGCAAGTTGTATTTTGGAAAAAATTTGGACATAAATAAAAAATTTGAGCCAATTTCAAATTTGATAAGAAATAAAATC
>LUMJ01001169.1_pt1 | contig 11563 bp, 12 predicted proteins | sample 729631 | NCBI WGS metagenome assembly LUMJ01 (sample SAMN03860266, study PRJNA289734) | marine metagenome | biome: seawater column; feature: ocean; material: water; isolation source: Red Sea water column Station 22 - depth 500m | place: Saudi Arabia: Red Sea | collected 2011-10-15 | depth 500 m | reverse complement strand
TAGAAAAAATTTGAAAAAGAATTAAATGGATTAAAACTTTTAATTCATGAGTTGCTTACCAAAAATAATTTAGAAAAAAATGATTCCGTTGGAATACATAATGTGTATGATAAATGGCCTTATATTGCTAGAGACGCATATGATTCAGATCTCGAATTTGTAGATTTCAGAGATATTGATAACGTTGTTTTTTCGGGAATGGGAGGATCAGGAGCTGTCGGTGATCTTTTTTCATCAATACTATCAAAAACTAACATTCATACTACAGTAGTGAAAGGATATGAACTTCCCAAAACTGTAGATGAAAACACGCTTGTTGTAATAACAAGCATTTCTGGAAATACCATTGAAACCCTCACTACATTAGAATCTGCAACTAAAAAAGATTGTAGCATAATCGCGTTTTCATCAGGTGGAAGTATGGAATCTTTTTGTATGAAAAACAATGTTGAATTTAGAAAAATTCCTCAGATTCATTCCCCACGGGCATCTTTCCCAAGTTATGTATATTCAATTCTCAAAACTCTAAATTCAATTATACCAATTAAAAAACAAGAAATAATCAACTCTTTGGAGCAATTAGAACTTTTATCAAAAGAAATTTCATCTGAAAACCTATCTGATAAAAATTTATCACTTAATTTGGCTAATTGGATAACTGGAACACCAGTAATCTACTATCCTTGGGGTCTAAACACTGCTGCAATTCGTTTCAAGAATTCTTTGCAAGAAAATGCAAAAACTCATGCAATAATTGAAGATATCATTGAAAGTGGTCACAATGGAATAGTATCATGGGAGAGATCATCTGATATGGTTCCAATAATGATTGAAGGTAAAGATGATCACATTAAAACCAAGGAGAGATGGACTATTTTGCGTCAATACTTTGAGGAGAATAACATCAGATACAAAGAGATCTTTTCACTAGATGGCGGTATTTTATCAAAAATTATGTCTCTGATTTACTTATTAGATTATGCTACAATATATTACGCTGCAAGATTGGGCATTGATCCATCACCAATAAAATCAATTGATTTTATCAAAGAAAGACTGTAGATTCATTAAAATTATAATTTCACAACATACTAATCATATAATGACAACAGATCTTGTCTCAGTTGTAATTCCAGTTTATAATTCTGAGAAATTTTTAGAAGAATGTCTAGATTCTATTTTGGCTCAAACATACCAAAATATTGAGGTAATAGTGGTGGATGATGGTTCTACTGATGCATCCCCAGATATTCTAGAAAGATATTCTGATAAAATCAATATAATTTCTCAGAAAAACCAGGGACTTGCTTCTGCTCTAAATCTTGGAATAAGTGAGATGAAGGGTGATTGGTTGAAGTGGTTCTCACCGGATGATGTAATGTATCCCAACGCAATAGAAATTCTGATTGATGAAACAAAAAATCACTCTGGCAATACTATTTTTTATTCAAATTGGAATATTATAGATGATACAGGAAATACACTAAGAGAATTTTATGAATCCAATTATAATGAACTTTCAGAATTTGATTTTAATGTAAGGTTACTTGATGGGCAACAAATCAATGTAAACACAACATTAATTCCATATAATTTGTTAGAAAAATATAGTGTGCAAGATCTTGATGACCCTGTTGCAATAGACTATGACTTTTTTCTTCATTCTGCGTTACTGTATGATATAAAATTTCATTTAATTTCAAAATCGCTAATAAAATACAGAATCCACTCTGATCAATTATCTCATAAAAATATATCAAAAACACTCGATTACATATCTGATATAAAAAATGAAATCCTTGGGCAACTTGATGACTCACTGAGTGCTAAATATACTAAGGAACTAGAACTGTATCAAAAAACAAAACCAATCAAAAGAAAGACAATGGAGCTTGGCATGAAACTACTTTCTTTGACCCCTTCTTATATCACTGATAGAATCCTTGTGCTTTATTTGAATAAACTTCGCCATAATCGTTAATGTAAATTTGACAATACTTTTTATCTTTATAAAAAAATCAAAAATATAGCAATGACTTGGGAAAATAAGAGAATATTGGTTACTGGAGGAAATGGATTCTTGGGTTCTACTTTGGTAAGAAAGTTAAACCAACTAAATCCTAAAGAAATAGTAACACCTTCTTCCAAAGATTTTGATTTACGATTCAAAGATAATTGTGAGACAATTACAAAAAATATTGATATTGTTTTTCATCTAGCAGCGCATGTTGGCGGAATTGGACTCAATAAGGAAAAACCTGGAGAACTTTTCTATGATAATTTGTTAATGGGAACTTATCTGATGGATCAGGCTCAAAAAAATGGGGTAGAAAAATTTGTTTCATTAGGCACAATGTGCAGTTATCCAAAAATTACTCCTCAACCTATCAAGGAGGAATATTTGTGGGAAGGGTATCCTGAAGAAGTAACATCTGCATACGGACTAGCAAAAAAAATGCAAATTGTTCAATCTATTGCATATAAGCAACAATACAATTTTAATTCTATCACTGTTTTTGCAACAAATCTTTATGGCCCATTTGATAATTTTGAAGGAAATATATCACACGTAATTCCTTCAATAATTCAAAAAATTTGGGAGTCAAAGAACAGTGGCGACTCATATGTAGAACTTTGGGGCAATGGAACTCCTACACGAGATTTTTTGTATGTAGATGATGCAGTAGATGGATTAATCATATCTGCAGAAAAATACGATAAAACAGAACCTCTTAACCTAGGATCTGGATTGGAAATAACTATTGAGCAAGTAGCAAAAATGATTATGAAAATAATGGATGTGACTCTTGAAATTAAATGGAATACAACTATGCCTAATGGACCGCCTAGACGATGTGTAAGTTTTGAAAAAGCAAGTAATGATATTGGGTTTCAACCAAAAACTACTTTGGAAGTTGGATTAGAAAAAACAATTAAGTGGTTTGAGGAAAAACAAGTAAAAATAAGTCACAATTTAGATATTTAATGAAAGCAGTAATTTTAGCGGGTGGATTAGGAACCAGAATAAGTGAAGAAACTCAAACAAAACCAAAACCAATGATAACGATTGGTGGCATGCCAATTATTTGGCATATAATGAAAATTTATTCATATTATGGAATCAATGATTTTATAATTTGTAGTGGATATAAAGATAATATAATAAAAAATTATTTTGAAGAGTTTACTTCTGAATCATGGGATATTAAAACAGTTGATACTGGCTTGAATACAATGACTGGGGGAAGGATTAAAAGAATTCAAAAATTTGTTGAAAACGAAACTTTTTGCTTATCATATGGAGATGATTTGAAAAAAGTTGAAATCTCAAAACTTGTAGATTTTCATAAAAAACAAAAAAGATTGTGCACTATGACTGTAACTAAACCTCAACCAAGATTTGGTATAGTTGAAATCGATGAAAATAGAGTGAACGACATTAAAGAAAAATCAAAACAAGATGAAAAATGGATTAATGGTGGATATTTTGTGTTAGAGCCAGGAATATTTGATTATATCAAAGGAGATAACATAGTTTTGGAAAATCAACCTCTAAAAAAATTAGCAAAGATGGGCCAATTATCTGCATTCAAATATGAAGACGAATATTATCCTATGGATACATTGCATGACAAAAATAAACTGGAAGCGTTATGGAAAACAGGTAAAGCATATTGGAAGATATGGTAACTTGGGTTTTTTTGGAATTGTTTATATGTAAAAAAGAGATATAATTATTATGGATGAAAAATTAATCAGAATAAATAATTCCACTAAAAGCAAACAGGAATTAAATGAAGCAAAAAAAGATACAGGTTCAATTTGGAAAAAAAATGAAAATGCTAGTATACTTAGTCTTGAAAATTTTGATTTCTCAAAAAAAATATTATACCATCCAGAAAAAATTACTGCATACAAAGAAGGACAACGCCCATTCCCTACTACAATAGAAGTTGATCTCACCAATAGATGTAATCATAGATGTTCGTTTTGTTATTATGCAGAACATATAGGAGTAGAAGCTGATAAACCGTCATTAGACACTGATCTTTTAAAGGATAGACTTGTAGAGGCAAAAAAACTAGGTGCAAAAGCAATTAGTTTTACTGGAGGCGGTGAACCCACAATTCACAAGGACTATTTAGAACTCATCAAATTTACAAACGAAATTGGGCTTGATGTTGGAACTATTACAAACGGTTCTGCAATTACAGAAAGAAATGTATATACAATTATTGAAAATCTTCAGTGGATTCGCATATCTATGGCTGGTGGCGATGCAGAAAGTTATAGTAAAGTTCAAGGTGTAGACCAATTTGAAAAAATAGTTTCTAATTTGAAACTACTTTCTAAGAAAAAAGCAGAAATTAATCCTAATTTCAATATTGGTGTTCGTACTTTAGTCACTCCTGATAATCTATATTCGCTAGAAGAATTTGCTAGAATTATTAAAAATTTAAATCTAGATTATTGGCAACTTGCACCTGATCAATTTACCGACGATAAAGGTAGATTCTGGAATGATGAAAATACTCAAAGAATATTTTCTAATGTTAGGGATATGCTTGCGGAGGGAAATATTAAACTATTAACAACTACCTATATGGCATCACAAGAAAAGTTGGATTATCCAACTACATGTTACGCTCATTTTTTTATGGTATCTATAACGGCAGAAGGCTATCTCACATTTTGTAAAAATGTCCGAAGTGAGACAGATTTTCACATTGGAGATATTACAAAAAATACATTGGCTGAAATCTGGGATGGGGATAAAACAAAAGGAATAGAAAAATGGGTTAGGCCAAATAATTGTGGGCTGTTTTGTAAACATATGGCAATTAATAACACACTTGAGAGTGTTGTTCATCCTGATTCATCACAGTCGCCTAATTTTGTAGGATAGTGTTTAAATGATTTTTGTAATTGGTGGAAAGGGTCTAACTGGCTCAGCTATTGTGAAATATTTGGAGACAAAAAATAAAGATTACGAAATAATTCAAAAAGAAAATAAGGAAAATTTTTTCGGAAAGGAATGTGACATGTTGATTTTTGCAAATGGAAACGCACTAAAATACAAAGCTAATGAAGATCCTTTGTTTGATTTTTATGCATCAGTTGCTAGTGTTGCTGAATACATTCACAAGATTAAATTTAAAAAATTTATTCACCTATCCACAGTTGATGTTTATGGTGATAAAATATCAACAATGGAAACTAAAGAAGATGTGAATATTGATACTAGAAAATTAAATGTATATTCATATCACAAATATTGTGCTGAAGAATGTGTTAAACAGTTTTGTGACAATTACTTAATTTTTAGATTGTCTGGCCTTGTAGGAGATGGATTAAAAAAAAATGCAGTTTATGATTTTGCTCATAAAGATAAAAAAGTAATGTTATCTCAGATTTATTGCTGAAACTATTTTTCACATAATTGATTTAGGAATTGAAAATGAAACTTTCAATTTAGCATCAAAAAATGCAATAAGGATTGGTGATATAGAAAATATTATAGGTGTAAAAACAGATTACACTGAAGATGCACACTTGCATGTTGACTATAACCAGATCAACACAGAGAAAATTGCAAAGTATGTTGAATTGTCATCAAGTGAAGAAGCTATAATCGAGTATTTCGATTCTTTAAAATAATTCTATTATTTGTAATAATTATGAAATTTACTGAATTAGATATAGAAGGTGTCTATATTATTGAATTGGAAAAAGTTGAGGATGATAGAGGGTTTTTTGCAAGAGCCTGGGATTTGGAAATCTTTGAGAAAAAAGGACTTGGTTCAAAGTTTGTTCAATCAAATATTTCATTTAATAAGAAAAAGGGCACAACGCGGGGAATACATTACCAATTAGAGCCATATCAAGAAGATAAATTTGTACGATGCATTAAGGGAAAAGCATTTCAAGTGACTGTTGATTTACGCAAAAATTCAAAGACATACTTAAAATGGACGTCAGCTATCTTGACTCCTAAAAATTACAAGATGTTGTATTGCCCAAAGGGTGTTGCATTAGGTCTTCAGACGCAAGAAGACGAAACTGAAATCTTTTATCAAGTCACAAATGAGTATAAGCCAGAACATGAGGGGCTAATTAGGTGGAACGATTCATTATTTAATATCAAATGGCCTTTAACCCCAACCGTGATGTCAGAAAAGGATAGAAATGCACCAGATTATGTTGCTGATTGATTTACAGTATTTAAATAGGAAATTTTCTATGTGAAAATTGAAAAATGAAAATCTTCCTTGGTGATCTCACATATACTACAGTTACAATTGCAACTGAGGCTCTACCCATAAACATAGGATATATTGCAAGTTATTGCACCAAAAGATTCGGCAACAAAGTTGATATAAAATTATTCAAGTATATAGAAGAATTAGAAAAAGCTATTAATGAATCTCCACCAGATATTCTAGGTCTTAGCAACTATGTTTGGTCTCAGAATGTTAGTAATGAGATGTTTAAACTTTTTACTAAAAAAAATCCTGATGGATTAAAAATTTGGGGTGGACCAAATTTTCCAATAGATATGCCATCTCAAAAAAAATTTTTTGAAGATTTTAAAGATGTTGATGTTTACATACCCACTGACGGGGAAATAGGATTTTCAAATCTTGTTGAAAAAGCCTTACAAGTGAACACTAAAGAAATGAGATCTAAAGTATTGCAAGAACCAATTGACGGTTGTATGATTAAAAACCCTGATGGAGATCTTCTTTATACTATTGAAGGTACAAGAATAAGAAATCTTGATGAAATTCCCTCACCCTATCTTACAGGAATATTAGACCATTTTTTTGACGACAAGTTAGTCCCAATGCTACAGACTAATCGTGGCTGTCCCTTTCTATGCACATTTTGCACAGATGGAAGAGAATCTGTAAATCAAGTTAACAGATTTGGTAAACAAAGAGTAAAAGATGAACTTGACTATATTGCAAAACATGTTAAAGAAAATATTCATAGTTTGTACATTAGCGATCTAAATTTTGGAATGCTTCCGGGAGATTTGGAAACATGTAATTCCATCGTAGAAATTCAAAAAAAATATAATTATCCAGAAAAAATTAATGCTACCACGGGAAAAAACAACCAAGAAAGAATTATCGAGTCCATAAAATCTCTTAATGGAACTATGCTAATGTCAATGTCTGTACAATCAATGGATGAACAAGTTCTAACAAATATCAAAAGAGCCAACATTAGCGCGGAAAAAATGGTAGAACTTTCACCTACAATCCATGAATATGGTGTTAACACCAGTGGTGAAATTATTATGGGTATGCCAGGACAATCTTATGCTTCCGTTTTAGATACTATTCGTCAGTTAATTTATGGAAAAGTAGATGACATAATAATACATGCCTGTATGATGTTACCTGGCTCGGAAATGGCAACTCCTGCTGAACGAAGCAAATGGAAGCTTGAAACAAAATTTCGAATCTTACCAATGGATTTTACGGTATTAGGTAATGGTAAAAAAATATGTGAGATCGATGAGATAGTTGTATGTTCCAAAGATATGACTTTTGATGACTATCTGGCATTACGTATGATTGCTTTCACACTTTCTATAGTTAATAGAGCAACGTTATTTGAACCGTTACTGAAATTTTTAAAACAACAAAAAATTGACGTATCAAAACTCTTTTTTAAAATGGTTGAAGAAAGAAAAAGTTCCCCAAAACCAGTTGAGTTAATGTATGATCGTTTTAATAAAGTCACTATCAATGAGTTATACGATTCACCAGAAGAAATTATTTCTTTAATTCAAAATGATGAAGAGTATCAAAAATTAATCGAAGGAAGAGGTGCAATTAATGTCATTAAATATCATGGTGCTGCGGTACTCTCTGAATGTATGGATGAATGGACAGAATATGCCTTGAGTACTGCAAATGATCTATTACAGAAAGGTGTAACGTGGAATGAAGAAATAGAAAGACAATTCCATGATGTTGGAAATTACTGTCGTGGAAGATGTCATAACCCATTAGGTAAGGATAGAATGCAAACAAACCCTGAATTTACTTTCTACTATGACATTATAAAGTGGTTATCGGATAATTCGGATAATATGTTGCTGGACGAGTGCAAACTTCCAGAACCTGTAAAAACTGTCTTTAAACTAACAGATGAACAATATAAATTCATTAATGATACTTTGGAGCTATATGGCGATAATCTTATTGGTAAAACAAAAGCTAGATTATTAGAATCAACACAGACTGTTTGGAGAAAACCTATACCCAACACTAATTTTTCTGAAAAATTATAACAATTTTCCATCTATGCTAAATTTTTTTGAAAGATGTTTATCAGACATGATATGCTTATACCATTTTAGGGTAAATGTTTCTAGCGAATCATTAATTTCATGGTTCTTTAATGCAACAAACATCTCTTTTGCGCCATAGGCAACATCAAATTTAGGTGAGAAAGATAAAACGTCCTGGATTTTTTTAAATGAGGTAAAATATGACCTGTGATCCTTATTATCACCTAATTCAAGAGTAGAATTGACATCAATCGATTTAGCCACCTCTTCTGCAAGATCACCAATTTTATAATTTTGCTCATCCGTTCCTACATTAAAAATCTGGCCTGAGATTTTTTCTTTTGATTCATTTAATACTAATTTGTAGGCATTTACAGCATCTTTTAGATGTAAAAAAGGACGTTGGTTAGTTTTCCCTCTAACCGTTATTTTTTTTGTTTTATATAATTCAAGAACCATCTCATTAATAGCCATATCAAAACGCATTCTTGGGGATACGCCAAACAAGCTAGAAAATCTTAGTGCGGTGGATGTAAATCCTTCATCATTTAATGCCAGATTATCAATTTCTGCTTTTCGATTTGCTTTGGAATATGCTGTCAAAGGAAAAACTTCAGAATTTTCGTCTGCTATTCCCTCTACCTGACCAAAAATACTGGCACTAGAAGCAAGAATGTATTGTGGAACACCAGATTCTTTACTTAGTTTTGCCACTCTAGCACGTCCTTGATGATTGATCTCGTATGTTTTTTCAGGATTTAACTCTCCAACAGGATCATTTGAAAGTGCAGCTAAATCAATTACTACATCTACATCTTGTAAAATTTTTGGATCAAACCACCTAATGTCATCTCTTATTAACTCCAAATTTTCCTCAAATTGTTTTGATGATAAAAATTTATTTCCAAAAAAAAATCGATCTAAACATTTTACATTATGATCATCCTCAATTAATGATGGAATTAAGACAGAGCCTACATATCCTGCACCACCAGTAACTAGTATATTCAAATTTTTCATATTGTCATCATAAACACGACATTTTAAAGTATCTCATATTTATCATGAAGAATTAAGTTTTGATTTGTTAAAAATGAATGAAACACCACTCTGAATATCATTAAAATTAAAATCAGTTAATTTTTCTAACTTTCTAGAATCAAGACATGTACTAATTGCTCTTGGCGCACCCTGTTTTTTTTCTTTTGATGTTACTGATTTTATTAATTTTTTATCAAGACCAAAAGTATCGGCTAATACTAATGCAAATTCATATCTATTAAGGCAAGATTTACCAGTAGCATGAAATATACCTGAAATATTTTTTTCAAATATAACAAGTAACGATTTCACCAAATCATCAACCAGTGTGGGTGTATTATACTGATCAATAAAAGGATCTACCATACGGTTTTCTTTTAAAGTTTGTATAATCCAATTTGTAAACCTTGATTTTTTATGCCAACCGTAAATTACAGCAGTACGAAGAACAACATTCTTTGGTGACGCATTTAATGTTATTTGTTCTGCTTCTAATTTTGTTTTTCCATAATAATTAATTGGGTTTGGTTGGTCTAACTCGGTATATTTTTTATTTAATTCACCCTGAAAAACCATATCAGTTGAAATATAGACTAATTTTGAATCAATATCTTTGCATGCCTGAGTAATATCCTGAGTTATATCTACGTGTAGTTTATCAGCAATTTTATGATCAGTTTCGCATAAATCAACGCTGCTGTGTGCTGCTGTATTTACAACTATGTCAGGCTGGATTTCTTTAATTAAATCCATGATTATTTTTTGATTGTCTAAAAGATTAATTTGTGTAGAACTGGTATTATCAAATGTAATTTTATTGGTATTGTACGTGAAATGTATGTTATAATTTGTGGCTGCATACTGTAATAATGTGCTTCCCACAAGACCACTTCCACCAATTATTAATAATTTTGATTTCAATTTTTAACCTTAATTTAATATTTTTTCTACCGCATTATCCAATGAAAAACTGTCGCTAATTTTTATTGCTTTGCACCCGATAGAATTAGCTGCTTCAATATCAGAATCATGATCACCAATCATCCAGCTTGAATTAAGATCAATGTTTAATTCTAATATTGCTTTTTCTAATAGTCCTGATTTTGGTTTTCTACAGTTACAGTTTTCATTTGGTGTATGTGGGCAATAATAAAAACCATCCAAAAAAGTTCCATATTTTTTTAAATGATCTTGTATCGAATTATGAATTTGATTAATCGTTTCATGAGTGACTATTCCTCTGTTAACTGCAGATTGATTTGTAATAACAACTACAAGAAATCCAGCATCTTTTAGTAATTTTATGTTTTTAGCAACGTTTGGATAGATCTCTAATTCTGAAATTGATTTTACATAATCACTTCTTTCTTGGTTTATTACGCCATCACGGTCAACAAAAACTGTTTTTAGTTTATTCATATTGAAAAAGTGGTTTTCCCAGATTTCTAATAGTATCTACTATACAATGACACAAAACAACATGTGTAGATTCGATTATTAGCATATCATTACTAGGCACTGTACAACAAATATTGCATAGTTTAGGAAAATATCCTCCATGCATTCCAGTAAAACCTATACAAATAGCGCCATTTTTCTTCGCAAATTTTAATGCTTTAACAACGTTTTCTGATTTTCCACTTCCACTAAATGCAATAACCACATCACCATTTGAAACCAAATTTTTTAATTGTTCTACAAATATGTCATCATACGAAGCATCATTTGCCCATGCTAAAATGACTGGAAGATTATCTACACATGATACGGCTTTAAATCGTTTATTTTTCTTTGTGATTGAAGTTTTTAGTAAATCAGACACAAAATGAGATGCAGTTGAGGCAGAACCGCCATTGCCAATAGTAAAAATCGTTTTTCCAGTATTACGTTTCTTAATTAAAAGGCTAATAATTTTTTCAATTTGATTTTTCTGTTTGGAAAGTTTTTCTATACATTTTGCCTGTTCAGCAAAAAATGATTCAGTAAAATTATCAATTTTTGACATGATTTTTAGGGATTTGTAAAATCATATAAATCAAGTACCTTACAACCGGATTCATAGAACTTACATTGAACATGTTTCAATCCTTGACCCTGCATTTTTTCTATTAGATTTTTCTGTTTTGAAGGCTCACAGTAAAATAACAAGTGTCCTCCGCCGCCAGCACCAGTTAATTTTCCGCCAAGTGCACCATGCTCAATACCTAAGTTATATAA
>LUMJ01000423.1_pt1 | contig 11584 bp, 9 predicted proteins | sample 729631 | NCBI WGS metagenome assembly LUMJ01 (sample SAMN03860266, study PRJNA289734) | marine metagenome | biome: seawater column; feature: ocean; material: water; isolation source: Red Sea water column Station 22 - depth 500m | place: Saudi Arabia: Red Sea | collected 2011-10-15 | depth 500 m | reverse complement strand
GTTGTCTCTTTCGAAATTAATAATTTGTCTGCAAGAAAAACTTCCAAAATCAACAGCATAACTAAGGTTGTGCAAAGAAATTAAAAGAATGAATGCAATTATCTTTTTCATTTAGTTCTCCTTGTTAATCTGGTTCTGGTTTGGTTAGTCACAGTTTATTGACATAGGACAAAAGTGCATTCCCCTACCTTTATTTAAAACAGTTCCATCGTCATATTTACACATTTGATTACCATTATCGTCAATCCATGAGTCCACCAAATAACTGCATACTTGTGCATATGTGGTAATACTAATAATAAGAAGTAAGGTTGCTAATAAATATTTTTTCATACCACTAATCATCTTGAATGTGAGCTATGCATTCCAGTTCAAAAGACGCATCCGCTGCAAGACCATCTGCACCAAAAGCACTCCTAGCTGGATAAGGTTTTTCAAAGTACTGCACATAGACCGAATTAAACAAAGACCACTGGCTGATGTCATCAATCATCACTAAGCATTTAACAACATCATTGTAATCCAGATTGAAATGAGCCAGAATTTTACCCATTCTCTTCATGACATTATGGGCTTCTGGAACGATACCGCCTTCCACTAGATTACCCTCTTGATCTTCCCCAATCATCCCAGATAAATAGAGAGTATTATCTACTTTAACCGCATCTGAGAATGGAAAATCTTGTTTGATAGTCTGCTCAGATGAAAAGTGTTCAATCTCAGTATTATCTGCCCAGCCATTAACAATGAACAGTAGTGCTGATATGAGGATGAGTTTTTTCATACCTATTAGCTTACACCGATTGTTTCTTATGTTTAAGCTAGTTAGATTTTTAGATTTGGAATTATTCAAGTTGTTCTTTGCCACAAACCTAATAGATCAAGGGCTTTCTAGTGGCGGAGAGAAAGCTATTCTCTTTCTATTAATATTGCTGTACCTGCTCCAGCTGCACCACTTGTTGCAACGATTCCATTTGATACATCTATTCTTTCCATTTCATCAATTAAAGAAGAAAGCATAATAGTACCAGTTGCACCCATTGGGTGGCCTAAAGCTATAACCCCACCATTTACATTGAGTTTATCTTCAGGAATTTCTAGTTCACGTTGCACATTAATTATTGTCGCTGCAAAAGCTTCGTGAATTTCAAAAAGATCTATGTCCTTCACGGACAAATTGCACTCTTTTAAAAGTTTAGAAGTAGCTAATTTACAACCAGACAATACCAATCGAGGATCGTCGTTAACAACAGCTACACCTTTAATTGTAGCTCTGGATTTATATTCTGCATTTGTAGAGTGTTTATACTGAGAAAGAAATGTTATTGAAGCAGCATCAGCCATTGCGGGAGAGTTTCCTGGAGTATGAATGTGTTTAATTTCTTTAAGTTCAGGGAAATATTTAAGCTGTAAAGCATCAACACCTTGATTACCTAGATTTTCAAAACTAGGTTTTAATTCTGAAAGACTATCCATAGTAGTTTTAGGTCTGATACATTCATCTTTGGAACAAGTTAGATTTTTGTATTTATTAAAAACTGGCACAATTGATTTAAACCAATTTGATTCTTGCGCTTTTACGGCTTTTTGTTGACTTGAAAGTGCTAATAAATCTGCTTCTTCTCTAGATATTTTATTTAATGAAGCTATGAGATCAGCCCCACTTCCCATCATAAAAATTCTGGCATCAAGAGCTGTTTCTGGATCTGTCCAAATTGCAGCGTTGTCAGAAAGCATAGGCACTCTTGACATCATCTCTATCCCACCTGCAATTACAAAACTATGCTGCCCAGAAGCTATTTTTAGATAAGCTATATTAAGTGCATCTAAGCTAGACGAACAAAATCTATTAATAGTTAAACCCGAAACAGAATCAGGATGCCCGGCATACAAAGAAGAGGACTTAGCAATATTCCCTGCTTGCTCTCCTTGTTGTGTTACACAACCTAATATAACTTCATCCAGCAGATCGAGTTCTAAAATTTCTTTACCCATCAAATCGTCATAAAGAATACTCAATAGCTCGTGAGGATTTAAATCACTTAACCCTCCTGATATCTTAGCCTTTCCTCTAGGAGTTCTTATAGTTTCAATAATATGAACTTGATTCATATTCTGCAAAACTGTTTATAGCTCGTCAATCTGAGCCCATGTTGAATGTGTTCCAGCACATACCATATGTGGCAAGGGCATAGTACAAACAGGGCCAGAGTTTATATTTTTAGCATCAAATAAAACACACTCGGAGGTGTTTGTATTTAAATCTGAAGTGATAGACACGAGATAACCATCGTCCTCGTCTATTGCGTTGAGTTTAGGGGCGAAACTGATCTCGCTTCCAAAAACATCTTCTTTAAACTTGTAACTTTGAAAACTACCAGTAGTTAAGTCATGTTTAGTAAAGCCATCAAAGGTAAAAAACCCTTTGGTGGGGATGCAGCTATAAGTGAACCTGTGTCTTGTCGTAGCATATGCATGATTAATAGTACCGAACTCTAATACTCTATCATCGATTTTCTCTTCCCTAGTTGCACCAGTCTTTAAGTTAAATATCCAGCGATGCAAAGAAGGTTTTAAAAGATGGAGGTCTAAAAATGCCATCATTCTCTCTAATCCTGGAGGAGCTCCATTATAATTTGGAGGCCAAGGCTCTTCTTGAAAATATCCTTCCAGAATAATTTCATCTCCATCTTCATAAGCATTGTTCCAATGCAACACAAAAGTAGGTTCTGCTTCAAACCACTTAATATCTTTCTCGGTTCCGTATCGAGGTATTACAGCAAAACGTGCAGGTAAATCATGCATTACTGTTGCATGAACCCCTTTTTTTAACAGTTCGGTATCCCAGAAGAGCGGAAGGTCATTTAATATAGAATAATTTTTAGTAAAAGCCATGTCGTGAGGCAATCGGGGACCAGATAGTGGGATAGGAGTATAGTGCTTCAGACTGTTGTTACTGTCTACCACTCCATAATGCATATAGGGTACATGCTTTGAATAGTTAAAAAATAGTAGCTCACCTGTTCTCAGGTCAACCTTTGAATGAGATGATATACCGTCGATTGGCACCCATGATTCTCTACCTAACTGTTCCAAAGTAATGGGATCAAGTCTGTATCCATCCCCACATTGGTAAAAAGTAGAGAGAACTTTTCCAGAGTGAACGACAACATCGGTAGACGAAGAATCTTTTATGTATCCTTGGGCTCCCCAACCAGGAAGTTTTGATTTTCCTCTTCCTTCCATCAACCCTGCCCAAATAGATTGGTTAAGAATTTGCTCCATCTTAAATCCTGCGGTTTCCACAAATCTGTTTCTATAATCTGCTTTTCCTCCTTTAAAACTGATACTGTGAATCATGCCATCTCCATCAAAAGGATGATATCTTCCAATAGGTTCATGAATTTGGTTTTCTGTATTTCTTAAGTAAACACCTTCAATATCCTCTGGTATTCCTTCTATAGACTGTAAATCTACAACGTCAAATTCTTCATAATTAGGAACCCATGCCTTCTGCAGATATGGATTGTCTGTAGAGGTTAAGGTAGGTAGTATGGTTCTAATTTTCTGAACTTTCATAATTAAATCTCTTTGTATTTATTATCATTTTAATTTTTCATATTCTTAAATTAGTAAAAGATCCGTAAAAATGATTGTATCAAACATATACAGGCATCATTTTGAAACTTTCATTACTAGATTTATAATGGTTAAGTGACTAAAAAAATATACATTCTCGGTGGCTATCAAACTGATTTTTCCCAAAATTGGCTGCGAAATGGCCTAGACCTTTTTGATGCCTTCAAAGACACGGTTCATAAGGGTTTAGAAGAGGTCAAACTTTCACCCCATGATATTGATGTTGCTCATGTAGGCAATTTCACTGCTGAGTTATTTTGTTCTCAGGGTCACCTAGGAGCATTTTTTTCTGCTTCTGACCCTGCTTTTTATGGTATTCCAGCTTCACGCCATGAAGCAGCCTGTGCTTCTGGTAGCATTGCTACATTAGCTGCAGCTTCAGAGATTGAATCGGGAAGGTACGACCTTGCAGCAGTTATTGGTATTGAACAAATGAGAAATGTTAGTGGAGAAGAAGCGGCTCAATATATTGGTGGACCTGCTATGTGGTCTGGCCACGAGTGCCAAGACGTAGATTTTCCTTGGCCATATATCTTTAGTGAGTTGACAAACGAATACGACAAACGCTATGGAATAGACCAAAAGCACCTATCAAGAATAGCAGAGATAAACTTTTCTAATGCCAAAAAAAACCCTAATTCTCAAACTAGAAATTGGAGTTTTACTGAGAACAGTTTTAAAAACCACGACAAAGAAAACCCGGTAATTGAAGGAAATACTCGAAAAATGGATTGTGGCCAAATAACCGATGGGGCGGCTATTATTTTCCTAGCTTCTGATAAAAGAGCAAAAGAGTATGCGAAATCTAGAAACATTGACATTGAAAAAATCCCTCATATAAAAGGGTGGGGACATAAAACAGGCCCTATAAGCTATCAAGAAAAAATAGAGTTTAGTAAAGATAAAAATTATATATTTCCTCACGTTAAAGAAACAATAGAAGATGCTTTTAGAAGAGCAAACTTTTCAGGTGTTAATGATTTGGATGGAATTGAGACACACGATTGCTTTACATCTACTGAGTATATGGCTATTGACCATTTTGGTATAACTAAAGCAGGTGAAAGCTGGAAAGCTATAGAATTAGGAGAGATTGAAATTGGAGGTAGAATTCCAATAAATCCTAGCGGAGGTTTGCTAGGACTTGGTCATCCTGTTGGTGCCACTGGTGTTCGAATGCTTTTAGATACGTATAAACAATGCTCTGATACAGCAGGCGATTATCAAGTAGAAGGGGCAAATAATTTTGCAACTTTAAACATTGGTGGAAGCGCCACTACAGTAGTGAGCTTTGTAGTGGGAACCTAGATTAAAAAAGTCAATGGGTATAGTGGTTTCAGAGCTCCAAGTGGCGGAGAGAGGGATTCGAATCTTCTCTTTAGGGATTTCATTCCTCTGAAAGTCAATGTGAGTAAGGGTTTCAAAAAATGACCCGCTGACTCCCGCAAAAACTGTCGCAAATTAAACCTTTGTATCTATGTGTGCTGATTCGTTGGATCTTATCTTGGACGTTTCTATTATTCTTTCTTGGAATGATTGATAGGTACGCAATTGTTAATTCGCCTAAAAGTCTATTCCATTATGGGAGGACTCTGCCCCCACCGGCTTCAGGGTCACCGAGCGAAGCATGATCGGGTTCCAGAGTGATTTTTGCGGATGTATCCTGATCGCAGATTCCCCTTCGGGTAATGTCAATTGGCCGATGTGCTGTGTTTGAAAAGTCTGCAGGCCACCGGTGGATTTTACGGTGAGAGGTTTTTGCCCGTCGTTCGCCATCAACAGGAAACCGGCAGGTTCCTCCGCGGCGACCTCTGCGTAAACATTGAAAGTACCGGGCTTATCGATCCTTACCAGCCAGTCCACGCGACTGCGGAAATCCGTCCACCCGACCAGGTAGGAAGCAGAATTGCCGTCCTGCCTCAGTTCCACTTTACCCCCATACCCGGGGTTATGGATATTGGCGTCATTCACTGCCAGCACTAGGACACCATCCCCGTCCTGTCCCGGAAGTATCCGTTCCACGTCGAGTTTGCCCGTGATTTTCAGCACTATGACCGTGTCAACCTCGTCAAGTGGTTTGTCTGGGAGCTGCAATACGACACCTGCTTGTGTTTTGTCGATTTGAATCTGTTGCTGGAAGTCCGCCATAAAGTAGGCGCCGCTCACCTCGCTGCGCAGGCCATCCACCCTGAGCAAGCCGTCCTTGGGCCAGTCAAACACGTGCAAGAACAGGTCTGTCGCATTTGGATATTCCTTCTTGGTGGCCCGCCCCCATTTCAGGCGAACAAAAGGGCTGGCGGTGGTGCCATGGATCGATGGAGAATTCACTCTCATCCATTCACCGACGTCTTTCAGCCGCTCGATACTTGCCTGTGGAATCTCGCCATTGGCCATCGGACCAACATTCAACAGGTAATTGCCGCCCTTGCTGGCGACATCGACCAGGTTCCGAATCAGCTGTTCGCTGGATTTCCATTCATCATCGTAGGACTTGTAACCCCAGGTGGTGTTCATCGTCATGCAGGCTTCCCAGTCATAATCCAGCCCGGTCGCCGGAATATGTTGCTCTGGGGTTCGTAGATCACCGTCCACACCATCTAACAAGCGGTTATTGACGATTATTCCGGGCTGGAGATCAACCAGGCCGTCAAACATGGCGGCCCGCTCCGGCGTCATGTCGATCGGCGTGTCCCACCACAGAATCGATACCTCGCCATAATTAGTAAACAGTTCCCTGACCTGGGGTACAGCGATATTGCGGATATAGTCGTCCATGCTCCCATCCTGGGTCGGGTCCCAATTCCCATCCCAGGTTGCACCCCCAGGATGGTGCCAGTCCTGTGCCTGGGAGTAGTAAAACCCAAGCTTGATGCCGTGTTTTTGGGCGGCTTCGGCCAGGGGTTTGAGAACATCTTTGCCATACGGCGTCGCCTCCACGATATCCCAGTCACTGACCGCGGTATCGAACAGTGCAAAACCGTCATGGTGCTTGGCCGTGATGACGATGTACTTCATGCCAGCGTCCTTGGCCATGCGCACCCAGGCTTCGGGATCGTACTTCACCGGGTTGAATTGCTTTGCATACTGCTGATACTCCGCTACCGGGATCTGTGCATAGTGCATGATCCATTCGCCGATATTTGGTACCTGCTCGCCCTTGTAAGTCCCCGCCGGAACGGCGTAGACACCCCAGTGGATAAACAACCCGAACCGGGCTTCACGCCACCAGGCCATGCGCGCATCACGTTGCTGCACGGTCTCGTCGTCGTAGGGGCCCTTGAAGGTCACTAGTGATTTAATCCTTCCCAAATCCATTTCGTTGTATGCCCAACCATTAGAAGTAAAGAGCAGTAGTGCTGATATGAGGATTAGTTTTTTCATACCTATTAGATTACACCGATTGTTTCTTATGTTGGAAAGTTTTGTTGAACGTTAGTTGGTATAGACGATACGTTTCTTTGTTTGATTGTTAGGTTATTTATTCGCAAAAACCTTCGCAAATACGTTGTGATATTCGGCAATATCTGCGGATTTTCGTAAGGGCTTACCTTCTGAAACCCTTTACCAGTAAGGGTTTTGGCGGAGAGAGAGGGATTCGAACCCTCGAAAGGCTATTAACCTTTACACGCTTTCCAAGCGTGCGCATTCGACCACTCTGCCATCTCTCCTATTCCACTAAGCTGGTCATTCTTTTTAAGGAATGGTTATCTTGGTCTCGCTATGTTTCTCTAATTCAACAGCATTAAAGAAGGTTTCTTTCATTTGTTCATTTGCATAAAGCATCATCTGATCGTCAAAGTGAATCGAAGTTTCATCTTGTGTAGCACTTCCATATTGATGGATACTTTTACTTTTCAGCACACCGTTCCTATCCCACTCCACGAAAACCACCAAACCATCCCCTGCTACTGCTCTTAGCTGTCCATTTTCTTGCACTCTACCATAAATTGCCCTGAGTGTATCTGGCCCACCTTGCACAGGAACTCTTTTGTCTCCCCTGAAGAGTAAATTTCTTTCCGACCATAATGGATCAATTCGCTTAAATGACTTTTTTATATCTTTGACACATTTCTTAAAAATATCCAATGCCTTGGGTGGATCCTGGTCATTTTGCTCAGCCAACCATTCAGGACCTAAAACACAGGTCCCCAGGGTTGCGGACCGGTTATTAAAATTTGTCTTGAGATCCCATCTCTTTAATACATCCTGTGCTTCCTGGAGATCTGCATCTTTAAATGTTTCTTTAAAAATAGTTTCAATATACTTGTACGACCTGGAATCGAGTGAATACTGATTATCAAACTTAATATCCATTAGTGTCTCTTCGGAAATAACATCGTAAGCATTGAATAACTCAAGGACTCTATAGGCTCTATTCGTCATTCTAGTTTGCAGTCCGAGAGTTACTGAGTAGTCTTCTGGATTTAAGTTGCTTTCCTCTGAAGTTACTTTAAAAGGATCTTGATTGTTGCTTGCAAGCCATCCAGAAGAAGGATTGATGATCAATGGCAATTGCTCCAAGGGTACCAATTCATTCCAGATGAGAGCAGATTTTGTGCCGTCTACGGGTTGTATCCAGTCTATTGATTCCTCTCGAACAGGACTGGCAGCATTATGTAAGAAAAGAATATTTTTCTTTTTGTCAGCATAAACTGCATTGAAGGAAACAATTGAGCGTATCCTCATTGCCTCCAGCCACTCTTCCATGCTTGCGGACTTATTCATCCTGTACCATTGCTCAACCTGTCCTATGTCGTTCATCCCAGCAAAACGGATTGCGTACGCTCCTGATTTGGTTTCAATTACAGGGCCATGTACCGAATACTTTGCTTTTCTTCTGATGGTCCACTTGAAAGGACCAAATAGTTTGGTGGGGAGTTTTAATGTTCTGATGTCAAAATCAACCCAAAGACCATCCAATAAATACTGGTTTTTATTTTTCGGATTAATCTCCAATCTATAAATATCAGTTAAATCCGGTTTATTGACTGTGAATCCCCAGCCCAAATCATCATTAAATCCCACAAAGATGAAAGGGGATCCTGGAAATAACCCTCCCATCATATTCCATCCTTCTTCACTGGTAATATGAGCTTCATACCATGCCAATGAACCTTCCAAGGGCTGGTGTGAATTAATAATCAGTCGAGTTGAACCATCATCAGTTTTTGTAGACCCAACTGCAAAAGCATTGGATCCGAGCACTAAATCTGCAGATTGGATAAGAGGATTTTGATTCATAGCAACTCTTTTTGACGCAGGTGAATCCATGGATTGGAGGTTTTCTATGGCACTCACTACACCGGAAAAAAAGAGGTTTTGAATAACAAAACCTGAAACAATATCGTACTTTGTGATTGGAAATAGTGATTGGTAATCTCTATTTGGATGCAAATCAACCCAATAATTTAAGCCTGCGACATACCCTTCGATCACCTCTCTTACTTGACTGCTAAGCGTATTTTCATAGTCTTCTATAACCATCTCTTTAATTTTCAAAGCCTTGATAAGATAGTCTGACACAACTCCTTTAAGCCCTTGTTTAAGACCCATTTCAGCCCGATATAGAGTGATATTATCGGTTAGGTTTTTAATATCATCTTGGGCATGAGCAAAAGCCATTCCAAATGCTGCATCCGCGTCTGTTTTACCAAATACATGTGGCACTCCCCAGATGTCTCTGGTTATCGTTGCTTTGTATGCTCGATCCTCAACTACTACTGATGCGAATAATAAATCTCCTGTCAATAGAGCCATCTGGAGATACATAAACAAAAGTATGGAAGTTTTTTTCATCAAATGATTTAGAATTAAGAAAATTTATTTTTTTTATTTGCACACCAATTCTAATAGGATAATCAATTATGATCGATCTTTATTATGCTCCCACTCCCAATGGTTGGAAAATTTCCATCATGCTTGAAGAGTGCTCAACTCCTTACAACGTTATTCCCGTTAACTTGGGCAAAGGAGATCAGTTTAAACCTGAGTTCCTAGCCATTAGCCCCAATAATCGCATGCCGGTCATTGTTGACCATGAAGGTCCGGATGGTGAACAAGTCAGTGTTTTTGAATCGGGTGCAATATTGATGTATCTGGGCGAAAAAACCGGTAAATTTTTTCCTCAAACGCCCAAGGAGAAGTTTCGCGTCCTTGAGTGGTTATACTGGCAGGTGGGTGGTCTCGGTCCTATGGCTGGTCAACTCAGTCATTTCGTCAACTACGCACCCAATTTCCCAGGCGATCACTCTTACTCAACAGAGCGCTACAAGAATGAGTACGATCGGTTACTGGGGGTCATGGACACGGTTCTTAAAAACCGTGAATATCTTGCAGGAGATTATTCCATTGCCGACATGGCATCGTTCCCTTGGGTGCTGATGTACAAACGATTTGATGTAAATCTTGATGCTTTTGACAACCTGCGACGTTGGTTTGATGCAATAAAAAATAGACCCGCTGTAAGAAAAGGCATTGATCTTGGAAAAGAACTCAGGAATCCCAAAGCCAATCAGTCAAAAGAAAGTTTAAAAATGATGTTTGGGCAAACTGCAGATTCGATTAAAAAAGCTGCCGAAGAAAATAAATAATTAATCAGTAATACTAGCTTCTAACGCAGTGATCGAAAGTAAGTCCGGATTTCTTGCAAGTAGAGTTCGGGCTGTTCAAAGGCGGCAAAATGCCCTCCTATATCCAATTCATTGTAGTAACAAAGGTTTGTGAATCGTTTTCGAATCCAACGCTCCGAGGGACGAACGATCTCTTTGGGAAAAATACTGCATCCAGTCGGTACTACAACCTCATCCTGTGGTGGATTCTTAAAGCTTTCCCAGTACAACCGTGCTGAAGAAGCTGCCGATCCGGTGAGCCAATAGATCATAACGTTGTCCAATAATTCATCCCGGCTGATGGCATTTTCAGGATGGCCATTGCAATCCGTCCATTGATAGAACTTTTCTATAATCCATGCAGCTTGGCCGCTTGGAGAATCCACCAAGCCGTATCCCAGTGTTTGAGGTCTTGTGCTTTGTTGTTTGGAGTAACCGGAATCCCAGTCCTGATAAAACTTCATTGACATCAGAGATGCTTGTTCCGAAGGTGTCAGCTCTGCCATTGTCTTCGGGTCAGGAGTTACCACCGGCATATTGAGATGGATTGCATCGCAGTGCTCTTTGTCCTGTAAACCTATGTGTGTGGTCACCATTGCCCCCCAGTCACCGCCTTGGGCAAAATAGTGGTCGTACCCAAGACGGGCCATCAATACACCCCAAACATCTGCAATCTTTTCAATTCCCCAGCCAGTGTCTTTTGGTTTTCCAGAGAATCCATATCCTGGCAGAGATGGCACCACCAAGTGGAAAGCATCTTCGGCATTTCCTCCATGTGCTGTTGGGTCCACCAAAGGCTCGATAACTTTGTGAAATTCAACCACTGATCCAGGCCAACCGTGGGTTATGATCAGAGGTCGGGCATTCTCGTGTGCTGAAGGACAGTGAATAAAGTGTATGTCCACCCCGTCAATTTCTGTAATGAATTGTGGAAATCGGTTGAGCCGTTCCTCGCGAGCACGCCAATCGTAGTCGTGTTGCCAGTAATCGCACAGCTCTTTCATGTACCCAAGTGGTATCCCTTGGCTCCAATCTTCTGTGGTTTCTTTGTTCGGCCAACGCGTCATTGACAGGCGTTGTTTCAAATCATCCAAAACCTCATCAGCAACTTCTATTTGGAATTCTCTGATCTTCGACATTGCTAAACTTATGCCTTCAATCGTTCATTGGTTGGATCGTATATAGGATCCTTAGTCACTATGGCCCTGCAACGCTCGCCAAGTAGGTCTATATCCAATGCAGTTCCGGGTTTGGAATTTTCTGGATCAACATAGCCAAAACCAAGGCTCTTTTTTGTGAAATGGCCGTAACCTCCTGAGGTGGTTATGCCGTTGCAC
>LUMJ01000421.1_pt1 | contig 11614 bp, 8 predicted proteins | sample 729631 | NCBI WGS metagenome assembly LUMJ01 (sample SAMN03860266, study PRJNA289734) | marine metagenome | biome: seawater column; feature: ocean; material: water; isolation source: Red Sea water column Station 22 - depth 500m | place: Saudi Arabia: Red Sea | collected 2011-10-15 | depth 500 m | reverse complement strand
GTACCAATACATCAAATCCTGTAGTTATGATGGCAGCAGGTCTCTTGGCGAGGAGTGCAAAAAAATTAGGTTTAACACCTCAACCCTGGGTTAAAACAAGCCTAGCTCCCGGCTCAAAAGTGGTTACTGAATATCTGAGAAAAACGGGTCTTTTGGATGATCTAGAGTCGATTGGATTTAATATCGTGGGATACGGATGCACTACTTGTATTGGTAATTCTGGACCACTAAACCCTGAAATTACTGCAGCCGTAACCTCCGAGGAATTAATCGGATCAAGCGTACTTTCAGGGAACAGAAATTTTGAAGGTCGAATTCACCCCTTAGCCAAATTGAATTTTCTCGCATCACCGCCCCTGGTGGTAGCATATGCCATTGCCGGTTCTGTTATGGTCAATCTTGAAAAAGAACCCATTGGTAATTCAAAAACAGGTGATCCTGTTTACCTCAAAGATATTTGGCCGTCCCAAAAAGAAATTCATGACTTGATTAACAAAACCATCAATCCTGAAATGTTTAATCAAGCTTATCAGAATGCCCTTGATGGAGACTCTGATTGGCAAGAATTGACAACACCAAAAGGTGAAATGTTTGAATGGGAAGACGATTCAACTTACATCAAAAAACCGCCCTATTTTGAATCAATGACTCAAGAGGTGCCTCCCATCAATGACATTAATCAAGCAAGAGTCCTTGCTCTTCTTGGTGATTCTGTAACCACCGATCATATTTCTCCGGCAGGCAGCATTGATCCCTCCTCGCCAGCCGGTCGGTATTTGCAGGAACGAGGCATAGAAAGAAGGGATTTTAATTCTTATGGCTCACGAAGGGGCAACCATGAGGTAATGATGCGGGGCACTTTTGCCAACATCAGACTCAAGAATCACTTAGCGCCTGGAACTGAAGGTGGATGGACAAAACTACTGAAAGACTCTGAGCCAATATCCATTTATGAAGCTACGATGCAATATAAAAAAAATAAAACAGATCTCATTGTAATTGCTGGCAAGGAATACGGCACCGGATCATCAAGAGACTGGGCGGCCAAAGGAGCAGCTTTGCTCGGTATTAAAGCGGTGATTGCTGAATCTTATGAACGAATCCATAGATCAAATTTGATTGGCATGGGTATTTTGCCTTTGGAATTTGAAAATGGTGAGAATGCTGAACAACTTGATTTAAATGGATTTGAAAACTACTCGATTCAAAATATTGAACCAAGTGCGACTCAAATTGGTGTGCTCGTCACTGAAAATAATGGGACATCCAAAGAATTCAAAGTGAGGGTAAGAATTGATACTCCAAAAGAATGGGAGTATTTCCAACATGGAGGTATTCTCCATTACATGATCAGACAATTGGTAGGATGAATAATGCCGCTGATAGAATACCTACTATACTTGAAGTCCAGGGCTTGAGAAAAGAATACCCAGGTGTCAGAGCGGTTGATGGAATCAGTTTTTTAGTCAAACAGGGAACCTGCTTCGGCTTACTTGGTCCCAATGGAGCCGGAAAAACTACTGCAATTGAGATTATAGAAGGTATTACAGAGTCTGACGGGGGCAGCATTCTATACAAAAATCGACCGTTAGATCGTGATTTTCAAAAAGAAACGGGTATTCAGTTCCAGACAACTGCCCTCCAAGAGTTTCTTACTGTCAAAGAGACATTGCTGTTGTTTCACAGACTGTATCCTAATCCTGCCAATTTTGATGAGATAGTTGAAGAATGTTCATTGCAAAACCTCTTATCAAGAGACAATCGTAAATTATCGGGAGGTCAAAGACAGAGACTGCTGGTTGCAATTGCACTGGTAAATCAGCCTGAATTACTGTTTATGGATGAACCAACAACAGGTCTTGACCCTCAAGCTAGACGAAATTTCTGGGACATGGTGGAGAAAATAAAACTAAGAAACACTACTCTTATTCTCACCACTCACTACATGGAAGAAGCGGATTTTTTGTGTGATGAGATTGCCATAATGGATAAAGGTAAAATAATAGCCCATGGTGAGCCAAAGCAATTGATAGCCCAGCACTTTAAAGAAGTGGTTTTGGAGTTGCCTGAAAATGAAGTAGCAAATCACGAGTTTACTTTACCCTTTGAATATCAGTTTAAATATGGATATTTAGAAATATACACAAAAGACATTGCAACTACCTTAAATCTCTTAAAGGAACAAAATATATCTGTTGATAAGTTAAAAATCAGGCAGTTTAACTTGGAGGATTTGTTTCTCAAGTTAACAGGGAGTGAACTCCGGTCGTGATAGCAAGAATTTTAGCAGTCTTTTATGCAAGAAACCTCGAATTTGTAAGAGACAGAGGTACTTTGTCCTGGAATATAATGTTTCCAGTTGTTGTTCTTTTCGGTCTTAATTTTGTCTTTTCTACAGGAGAGCAAAATCAATTCAAAATAGGAGTTCTAACAGACAATCCAGTCGTGAATGAAATTGATCATCCTTTTATGGATATTCGTTACATTAATAAAATCCAAATAGTTGATCAGGATGCTGGATTGGAGTCAGTCAGAAGACACAAATTAGACATGCTTATTGATCTCGATGAACCTGTGTCTCGATACTGGATTAATGAAGAGTCGCCATCGGGTTATATTGTGGAGAAAATTCTTCTTCAATCTTCAGGGGAAGGATTCATCAAAGGAGTTGTTCAGGGAAAAAACATACGTTATGTCGAATGGCTACTGCCTGGGGTGCTTGGAATGAATTTGATGTTTGGTTGTTTATTTGGCGTGGGCTACGTAATTGTGCGTTATAGAAAAAATGGCTTCCTTAAAAGACTTAAAGCAACACCGCTGCATGCAATAGAATTCATTGTCGCTCAAGTACTTTCTCGATTGATTCTTGCTATATCCATGGCAATTTTTATATACGTTGGGGCGAGTTATATATTGGAAACAAGAATGGAAGGAAGTTACTTTTTATTACTTCTAATTGGCATATTGGGAGCCATTTCACTCATTTCAATGGGCTTGTTGATTGCTTCAAGAGTCTCAAGTGAAGAGTTGGCTGGAGGATTACTCAACCTTATGACATGGCCAATGATGACCTTATCTGGTGTATTCTTTTCCTTGGAAGGATCGCCTCAGTGGATACAAAATTTTGCTAATGTTTTTCCTCTTACCCACACATTAACCGCAGCTAGAGCGGTCATGATTGATGGGGCAACAATCTTAGATATCAGTTATGAACTGAGTGTTTTAGTTGCAACATCTATTATTTTTATGATCGCTGGAGCTCTACTCTTCAAATGGCAAAGTGATTGATATTGGGGCAAATCTAACCCACAAAAGCTTTGATCATGATATGGATGATGTGATCAAAAGAAGTCTAGATGCTGGGATTGAGAAAATAATTGTTACCGCAAGCTCCATCGAAGACACAAAAAAAGCAATTGAATTGACTGAACAATATTCAAATACACTTTGGGCAACAGCGGGGGTGCATCCTCACAATGCCAAAGATGTGGAAGAACAAACTGAAGTTAAGCTTAAACAATTATTAACTCATCAAAAGATTGTAGCCATAGGTGAAATAGGCCTTGATTATTGTAGAAATTTCTCGGAACCAAACGAACAAAAACAAATATTCAAAATACAGTTGGATATAGCTGTTGAAAATTCTCTCCCAGTATTCTTGCATCAACGCGACTCACATCAGGACTTTGTAGAAATACTGAAAGACTATCAATCCCAATTGATTGGTGGTGTCGCTCACTGCTTTACAGAAGGGAGCATAGAATTAAAAGATTATTTGGATCTTGGTCTGTATATTGGCGTTACCGGCTGGCTATGCGATCCCAGAAGAAATCAGAATCTTATTGATGCAATGCAATACATCCCGATTGATAGATTATTAATTGAAACCGATGCGCCATACCTTATGCCTAAGGTGCTTGAGAAAGAACTAAAAACAAGAAGAAACGAACCGTGTTTTCTTCCCCATGTTGCCCAAGAAATTGCTGAATATAAAAAAATAGATATTGGAGAACTGGCTTTAATAACTTCTCAAAACGCAGAAAGACTTTTCTTTAAGCTGCAGCAATAACTTTTATCAATTGCGACAATTCCGGGTCAATCGACACAAAAGATGAATCAAGCTCAAGAAGCTCTGCAAGCTTCTCAGGTACCGTAATTTCTTCACCGATGATCGGCTCAACTATGTTTTCAAATTTTGCTGGGTGCGCTGTGGAAACAACACACCAATGTCCTCTTCGTTTTTCTTCTTCAGAAAGCATACGATAAGCATATAAAGCGGTTGCCGTATGAGGGCAACAAAGTATTTGATTGTCTTTAAACTCTTTTCTTATTTGTTCAGCTATCTGTTCATCAGTTACTGACACGGCTCGAAGAATATTGATTAAGCTTTCATGGTTATTAAAAGAATAAAAAAATCTTTCCATATTACTTGGATTACCAACGTCCATTGCTGAGGCCAGTGTTGGCTCCGTAGGTCTGGGTTGCCAAGAACCTGTCTCCAGAAAATCAGGTATGGTTCTATTGGCATTAGTCGCAAACACGATTTTCTCTATGGGAAAACCCATCTCTTTAGCAACAAAACAAGCAAATGCATTCCCTAAATTACCTGTAGGTATAATAAAACTGGTATGCATTCCATATTTTGAGAAGTACTGCTGGCTTGACCATGCATAGTAGGTTGCTTGTGGTAGAAGCCTGCCAATGTTTATGCTGTTGGCTGAACATAGAGTTTGATTTTTAAATTTCTCTTGCTGAGAAAAAGCTTCTTTGACAAGTCTTTGACAATCATCAAACTCTCCATTAATTGCCACAGAAACTACATTATTACCCCAACAAGTGAGCTGATGTTGTTGTCTTGGTGAAACGCGTCCTTTAGGAAAAAGAACAACTACATTAAATCCTCGCCTTTGATGGAATGCGGAAGCAACCGCGCCGCCTGTGTCTCCAGAAGTGGCCACCAGTATTGTTACGATTTTAGGATTTGCCTGTTGTTCCATTATCGCATTCATTGATGAGGCCAAAAAACGTGCACCAAAATCTTTGAAAGCTGCAGTCGGGCCATGAAATAACTCCAACATTGAAATTGGCATCTGATCTTCGGATAAGTCTCTTTGAATAACGGAAAAATTTAATGACTCGGACACAACCGCATTGAGTTTGCTTTCAAGAATAGTTTCCTTGAAAAAAAGACTAAGCATTTTATTGGAAAAAAGTTGGAAGTTCTCTGTATCTTTAAAATCATTGGGTTCAACTTTTGGAATTATTGACGGCATAAATAAACCACCATCAGCAGCCGTTCCACTAAAAATTGCCTCCTCGGCTTCTACTTCAATCTTATTTTTTGTGCTTATAAATTTCATATAATAATTGTCCCAACAAGAAATTCACTTAATCCATATTAGATCTCTTAAGACGGTCCAGTTGAATGGAAACCATTAATAGATCTGCAAAAATACCTGCAGCAGTAACACTAGGTCCAGCACCTGATCCTCTATGAACTAATGGGTAATCAGAATATCGTTCGGTTTTAAATAGTATTATATTCTCGCTGCCATTCAATTGAGCAAATTGATGATTAGAATCAACTTCTTCGAGTTTTATTGTGGCAGTCCCAGTGGAATTGAGCCTTGCAATATACCTCAAGACTTTATTGTTTTTCTCTGCTTTCTGGAATTTTACCTGCATTTCAGAATCATAATCTTTAAGCTTTCCAAGATACTCATCCACACTTAAATCCTTCAGTTTTTGGTCAACTAAACTCTGCAGATCAATATCATCCGTGTTGATTTTTAAATTCATCTCTCTTGCCAGAATGACTAGTTTTCGAGCAACATCCATGCCGGATAGATCTTCTCTCGGATCTGGTTCAGTAAAACCCTTATCTCTAGCATCAGAAATGATTTTTGAAAAAGGTATGCTGCCATCATAGGTATTGAACAAATAAGAAAGTGTTCCTGAAAATATCCCTTCGATTTCATGGACCTTGTCACCAGTTAGGATAAGGTCTTGTAACGATTTGATAAAAGGCAATCCGGCTCCAGCTGTGGTTTCATAATAAAAGCTTCTACGATTGGATTTAGAATAATGCATGATCTCATCATAGAGTTCTATTGATCCACTCAGACCTTTCTTATTGGCGGTAATGACATGGATGCCTGAAGAGAAAAATAATTTATACATTGTGGGCACATCTTCGGATGCCGTGCAATCAACAACAACTTTTATTGCTCCTGGGGTCGAGGCCAGATGATCTAATATCCTATTAAGGTCTGATTTCTCTGAATTTTGCTCTTCATTTAATTGATCAATTTCAGAATCTGTAATTGCAGATTTTTCAAGAATCATTCTCCTAGAATTTGCTACAGCCACAACCTTAATGTTGATGTCAGAATCTGTCTCGATAGCTTTAGATTGTTTCTGTAACTGGTTAAAAAATTCTCTGGCAACATTGCCAAAACCCAAGATGCCAATAATTAAATCAATGCTGTCACTAAAAAAAGCAGAGTGTATTGACTCAACTGCCTTTTTTGCATCATTCTGATTAACTACCGCAGAAATATTTTGTTCTGATGATCCTTGTGCTATTGCTTTAACATTCACTCCTGCATCAAATATTGCTTTAAAAAATCCTACAGCTATACCTTTTGTGCCACTCATACCCGATCCAACAACAGCAATAATATTGCAATTGTTTTGCACTTGTAGATCCTGAAGATCGCCTGATGAAAATTCTTCTGTAAATTCTTTTCTTATTACTTGCTCAACGAGATTGGCTGATTCATTTTTTACTGCAAAACAGATGGAGTGCTCAGAGCTTGCTTGGGTTATTAAAATGATTGATATTTCTGCAGCTTGCAAACAATCATACAATCGATTTGTAGTCCCTGGGATACCGATCATACCTGTACCTTCTAGATTGATTAATGCAACATCATCAATGCTAGTGATTCCTTTAACTGCTTGTTTCTTATTGTTTGTAGCTGAAATCTCTGTTCCCAATGAATTTGGGTTGAAAGTATTTCTGATAAAGATGGGAATATTTTTTTTAATCAAGGGCGACATCATTTTTGGATGAATTACTTTTGCCCCAAAATAAGCCAGCTCAGCTGCTTCATCATAAGACATCTGACTGATAATTTTTGCTCCAGAAACTTGGTTTGGATCGCCGGTCATGACCCCATCGACATCCGTCCAAATTGTCACTGATTCTGCATTTGACAATGAGGCAATTATTGAAGCGGAGAAATCACTTCCATTCCTGCCAAGTGTTGTAGGATTTGTGTCTAGATCTGTTGCTAAAAATCCTCCTATAACGAAGATTCCGGTTGTATTATTGTTCTCTTTTTCAAAACCCAGCTTACTTTTACTCCAATCCACAATTGGTCCCATGTCGCCGTGAGAAACATTTATGATCTTGTATGCATTGAGCTCATGGATCTCTCTCTTAAAAGGATCTTGGGAATTGTTTTCTGCTAAGAAACTGATTAATAACCTTGATGACCAAACCTCACCAAAACCTATGATAATGCTTGTTTCTGCATGACTAAGTTGGCCTGATTCTAGTGAATCAAAAATTTGTTGTATTTTCTCAATATCTGATGCAAAACTATCTTCTAGGCTTTTGATTGATTCTGGGTTTTTTATCAACTTCTTTATAGTTTGCTGATAGAGGGTCATAAATGGTTTAATCGCTTCCAAATTTTTGGTTTGCAACACTTCAAACAAAGAGTCAGTAACTCCAGCCATTGCCGAGACTACAACAATAAGATTTGAACAAGCATTCTCATGAATCAATGCACATACCCGCTCTAGGCATGTTCCATCTGCCAAACTGGTTCCGCCAAATTTATATACTTGCCAATTCTTTTCTTTCATTTTTTCTTTCAAAATTAAAAAAGTCGTCCATCATACTCTTTTCCTGAAAAATTTACATGTCAAAAGATGGATCTCTAAGTGTGGCTATATTGGGTCATTTATATCAAAATAACAATAATACATGGAACCACACCCCTATTGAGGCTTAGTTATTAATAAATTAATAGCAGTAGAACAAGCATGAAATTAACAGCATCTGAATTCACTAAATGGCCCAACAAGGCGATTACCTTATTGGGCATGTCGGGCATTGGTAAAACAACCCTTGCGAATAAACTTCCCAAATCTAAATGGTTTCATTATTCAGGTGACTATAGAATTGGCACTAAATACCTTGAAGAACCCATTTTAGACAATATTAAAGAAAGAGCCATGGAAGTTTCTTTTCTAAGAGATCTTTTAAAAACAGACTCAATTTACATTTCCAGCAACATCACGGTTGACAACTTGGTGCCAATATCGACTTTCCTAGGCAAAATTGGTTCCCCTACAAAAGGTGGCTTAACTCCTAAAGAGTTTCTCAGACGCCAAGAACTTCACAAAAATGCAGAAATTGAAGCTATGAAAGATGTGCCAGGTTTTATAGAGAAATCCGAGAGAATTTACGGATATGAACACTTTATCAATGATGCCGGAGGAAGCATCTGTGAGCTAATTGATACTGATGCTATGGAGGCATTAATCGAGAATACAATGATTGTCTACATTGAAGACAATCAAGAAGCTAGAAAGACGTTGATTGAGCGAGCAAAAACCCATCCAAAACCCCTGTATTACAACAAGGACTTTTTAATGAGTAATCTAGAAATATATGAAGATGAAATGAAGGAAAGCCCAGAATCAATGGATCCTAATGAATTCGTTCGTTGGATCTTTCCCAAACTTTTGGAATACAGAAAAATAAAATACGAATCAATTGCAAATCAACATGGGTATACCATTCAAGCATCAGAAACCGTCAACGTGAACAGTGAATCCGATTTTTTAGGTTTGATTCTTAATTCAATAAAATCCCAATGAATGTAAACGCCTTAAAAAAGAAAAAAATACTCATAAACAATAAAAACATAGCCTATGTTGATTCAGGTTCTGGAGATCCAATCATATTCCTCCATGGTAACCCAACATCTTCATACCTTTGGAGAAATATTACTCCCTATTTAGAGTCACAAGGCCGCTGTATTTCCATTGACCTGATTGGAATGGGAGACTCGGACAAACTGGATAATCCTGATGAAAACTCATATCGATTTGAAGAACATTATCTTTATGTTGATGCCGCTATACAATCCCTAACTGATGGTGAAAATATCAGTTTTGTTATACACGATTGGGGTTCAGCGTTAGGTTTTAATTGGAGTTATAACAACCCCAACTCTGTTAAGGGTATTGCCTATATGGAAGCGATTGTAAAAGAGATGACCTGGGATGATTGGGATAAGAATGCCAAAAGTATATTTCAAGGTTTTAGATCCACTGCAGGAGAAAATTTGGTTTTAGAGAAGAATTACTTTGTAGAAAAAGTGCTTCCAGGCTCAATCATCAGAACATTAAATTCTGATGAAATGAATGAATACAGAAGGCCATTCCTTAAATCAGGCGAAGACCGACGACCTACTCTGTCTTGGCCACGCGAAATACCAATTGAAGGTCAACCTGGGAATGTTTGTGAGATTGTTAATCGATATGCTGAATGGATGGAGACTAACAACATACCTAAACTGTTTATCAATGCAGAACCTGGTTCAATTACCACAGGAAGAATTAGAGATTTTTGCAGAAGTTGGAAGAATCAGACCGAAATCACAGTTAAAGGAAGGCATTTCATACAAGAAGATTCGCCCGATGAAATAGGAAATGCTATTTCAACGTGGTATAAAAATATTCCTTAGAATAAACTTATCATCGATTTTTAGAAGAATTAAATGAACCAAAATAAAGCAAAACCTCTAGATGGCATGAGAGTCATTGAAATGGGGCAACTTATTGCAGGTCCTTTCACAGGTAGTGTCCTTGCCTATTATGGTGCTGAAGTAATTAAAATTGAACCACCTACAGGCGATCCTGTTCGATACTGGCGATTAACTGAAAACAATACTTCCTATTGGTGGCACAGCGTTTCACGAAATAAAAAATCGGTGACCCTGAATCTTAAAACTGACCAAGGTAGGCAAATTGCCAAAGATTTGATATTAAAATCAGATGTTTTGATAGAAAACTTCAAACCTGGAACTCTTGAGAAGTGGGGAATGGGTCCTGAGGATTTGAAAAAAGAAAATTCAGGTTTAATTACTGCAAGAATATCAGGTTATGGACAAACAGGTCCTAAATCACATTTGCCAGGATATGCTTCTGTTTGCGAAGGTTTTGGTGGATTTAGATACGTGAATGGTTTTCCAGACCGTCCTCCTGTAAGACCCAATTTAAGTATTGGGGATACCTTAGCCGGTCTGCATGCAGCTATGGGGGTAATGCTTGCTTATATCCAGAGACAAAAAGCCCCTCAGAATAAAGGCCAAGTTGTGGATACTGCCATTTATGAATCTGTTTTTAATATGATGGAAGCTGTTGTCCCAGAATACTCAGGTTGTGGCGCTATTCGAGAACCATCGGGATCAACCATCACTGGCATAGTTCCCACCAACACTTACCTAACTGCTGATGACAAACACGTTATTATTGGTGGCAATGGCGATTCCATTTTTAAAAGATTGATGGTAGCAATTGGGCGTCCTGAAATGGCAGAAGATAAGCGGTTTGCAGACAATATGGGAAGAGTTGAACATGAAAAAGAAATTGATATTGCTATTGAGGAATGGACTCGTGAGCAGACATCGGAAGATGTGCTTTCTATTATGGATGAAGTCTCTGTCCCTGCAGGGCCGATATACAGTGTTGAAGACATGATGAATGATGAGCATTACATCGCTAGAGGTATGTTTCAAGAAGTGGAGGCAAATGGTAGAACCCTTCACATACCAGCAATGACCCCTGTATTGACTGAAACCCCAGGGGGGACTGAATGGTCTGGACCTGAACTCAGTGAGCATACCCATGAGGTGCTTTCGGAATTACTGGGTAAAAATGAAGAAGAAATAAAAAAACTAGGAGATGAAGGAGTGCTTTAGACCTCTCTCTTTCTTCTTCTGCGCCTGCGAATCAATAGAACGATCAGTAACACAAAAATCAGCATCGAACCCCAATAACTGAATGGCAATCTACCTGATTGAATAGTCCCGTATTCTCCAGTTTTTAGATTTTTAAACTCGTCTTTCCATGCATCTATGGGAAGAGATTCATCATTGATGATCTCAAAAGTTTTATTGATCGCATCAACATTGTAAACAGCTTCAATCAAAACTGATGCCACATCCCCTCTTGGTATTGATCCAATGATTTTATCACCTTGGCCAAACCGAATCCCCATAGTACCGGCTTCACCATATAAGCCACCTGGTCTGACAATAGTAAAGTCAATGCCACTGTTTCGAATATATTCTTCGCCCAATGACTTCCACTTCAAGGTTTTATTCATGAATAAGTTCAAGAAGACTGTACTAAAATTTTGAGCGCCACCGGCTCCTATCGAAGACGTATAAATAATGTGTCGAGTCCCTGCTCTCTTTGCTTCATCTACTAAATTTATAACCCCTTTGTGAACCACTGATTCTGGTCCATCAACTCCTCTTCCGGGTTTAGCTCCTATTGTAGAAATAATAATATCTGAATCTTGCAGCGC
>LUMJ01000445.1_pt1 | contig 11638 bp, 12 predicted proteins | sample 729631 | NCBI WGS metagenome assembly LUMJ01 (sample SAMN03860266, study PRJNA289734) | marine metagenome | biome: seawater column; feature: ocean; material: water; isolation source: Red Sea water column Station 22 - depth 500m | place: Saudi Arabia: Red Sea | collected 2011-10-15 | depth 500 m | reverse complement strand
CCAAAATGGTTTTTTATAAGATAAATTCCAATAGATTCTGTCTTCTAGTATATCATAATCACTTCCAAAGTATGAATTAAACACTATTCGAAAAGTGTTAACATTGGTTGTGTCGTTCATTAAAATTTCTCTAGGTTTTTCATCAGGAAAATAGATTGCATTAATATTGGATAATCTCTGATGAACGTCATCATCTGTAGGATCATGTAAATTAACATCAAAGGCAGAGCCATGATCACTTTGAATAATTATGATGGATTGTTTTTCATTTTTAAGAATTTTATCAACCAATTCCATGGATTTTTTATTTGCAAATTGTAACTGTTGTAGAAATTGTTGTTTAATATTCCAACTACTGTCAGTTCCTTCGAACACATGAGGATTATTCATAACTAATAATGATTCACCTGGTGTTACTGGTTCTCCATTAGCACCAAAAATCAATGGAAAGTGCGGTAACATAATATGTGACCAAACAAAGACAGGTTCTTCATAATAACTACTAAGATAGATCCGCTAAAGGTATTTCATGAAGATACATTGGTACCGAACCGATTTTAGCAACCTTGTATCCCATTGACTTAAAATTTTTTATTACTTGGTTATCCGCATATAACCCAAAATCTTTTCCTAATAATGGATCATAGCTTCTTGAATCCTCACCAAGCTCATCAGCTAGAAAGTTTATGTAATTCATATTCATGGTAGCAGGAATTGATGTAGAACTCAAGGAATAATTTGAATAACTGTTTTCCGCAACATAAAATTCCCGTTGTTTAAGAAAATTAATAAATTCGCTGTTATCAAAATCCAAATGTTTTTTGAGAACATCATTTCTAGGATAGCCGTCTAAAATTATGTAATAAACATTGGGAAGAGAGTCAGATTCAGAAACTGAGAATGAATGTTCTTCAAAATAAAGTGGAGAGTCCATTATTTGATTAGAAAAAATTCCCAAGGAATATGTCTGTTGTATTAAACACTCATCACACCCAAAGGTTTCAATTCCAACCATCGCCACAATAACAGTTATGAAAACAATTGAGATAGTATTTACAATTGAGGTTGCATTATCAAGTGTCCTTTTTGTTCTAATAATTAAAAAAGATCCAATTCCAAACGATATAACAAATATAGGAAGAAGTGTCCTATTACTTCCTAAATCAGTATCACCAATACTAACTTGATTTAGCATATTATAGATATGACCAAACGAGAAAAATATTATGAAGGCAAGCGTTACGATAAGCGCTGCTTTTTTTCCATTCTTTAAAATGTATTTTAGACATAAAAAGAACAATAATGCGCTGCCCACAATTAGTATAGTTGGGAATATGAATTGCTCAAGTTGAATCAGACCAATATTTACAGAATAAACTGCTATTATTGGGAAAAATGCAATTAAAAATGGATGAAAAATTTTTGAATTTTTCTTTGTTTCCATATTCATAACTGCTTTCCAAAAAAAAAACTCATTTAAGTTTCTTGTTTAACAAAAACAAGTAGATAGTGGATAATTGATCATTATTGGATACTAATAATTATATATATAAAAAAATGATTTTTTCATAATGGATTTTCAATTTATTTTAATTTATAATATTTTACTGGGATTTTCTTTCTCAAAATATAGTGGATATATTGATCCAGCAAGTCTTACTGTAATTATTGCAATGATTGCTGGAGTATTTGTAGGAGCTGGAATGACTTTGAAACTTTACTGGTTAAAACTTAAGCAAAAATTATCTCATAAGAAATAGTTGTAATAATATGCATCATCTAGGTATGATAATGTTAATTTTTTTCTCTATTGCTTAATCTCGTGATAAGATTAGATTCGTCAGGATATAGTGGCGCATCCCATGGAAATACTTTACCATCAAGAAAATCATTCCATCGTTTTAGATCAGCATCTACCATAATTTTTACTAATTTTTTAAAAGTGATTTTAGGTTTCCATTTGAAATGTTTTGTAGCCTTTTTAGCATTACCACGAAGATCATGAAGTTCATACGGTCTAAAGAATTTTTTATCTGATTTGACATATTTTTTCCAATTAAGACCGACAAGATCAAATGCTTCCTTTGCAAATTCACTTACTGAATGAGATTCTCCTGTACTGATGACAAAATTTTCAGGCTTGTTCTGTTGCATTATTTTATGTATGGCACCCATATATTCACCAGCAAATCCCCAATCCCTTTTAGCTTTCAAATTTCCAAGCACTAATTTGTCATTTAGGCCTAATGAAATTTTCACAGCGCCATTAGTAATTTTTCTGGAAACAAATTCCAGACCACGTATGGGAGATTCATGATTAAATAATACACCACAGCAAGAAAACATCTTATAGGATTTTCTATAGAGGTCAGTTATCCAATGTGCGTACAGTTTAGAAACGGCATATGGACTAGCTGGAGAAAATGGAGTTTCTTCATTTTGTGTTTTACATTTACTATTTCCAAACATTTCGCTGGTAGATGCTTGGTAAAATTTTATATCAGGACTTTGGTGTAATATCGCTTCCAAAAATTTTGTTACAGCTATACCATTAATCTCAGCATTTGCAGCAGCTTGTTCAAATGAATTTCCAACATAGCTTGATGCTCCAAGATTATATACTTCGTCAGGATCCGAAACCTTCAAAGCTTCTAATAACGAACCCATATCGTACAAGTCAGCAGGGATCAGATGAATTTTTGAATATATATCAAGGGTTTGTAATCTCCAAAAATTTGGAGTGGAAACTCTTCTAAATGTACCATAAACTTTGTAACCCTTTTCTAAAAGAAATTTTGAAAGATAAGCCCCATCTTGTCCAGTTACACCAGTTACTAGAGCTCTTTTCATTTTTTTAAAGGAATTTTTCTTACTAATATGGTTTAGGGATAAATCATAATTGCAGGCTTAAATTTTGGTTTGCTCATCTGCAAATGTAAGACCGCCACTTAATCTTAGTGCCACAAAGCCTACTGCAACACTATACCATCGTGTAAAGAGACGAATAATTATTACTAAAGTTAATGACAGTGAAACTTCAATTCCTTGTATTGAAAAAAAACTTGCTAAGCTACCTTCAACTACACCAAGTCCCATAGGAAGAAATGATAAAAATCCTAACATTAATGAAGTTGTATAAGTCGGTATTACTGTAAGAAATTCAACGTAATTCACTCCAAATGATAATAACACAAAATAAACAGTTATTGCTTCTAGCAACCAAAAAATAGCTGTCAGGACAATAGCATAGAAAACAACAGGTCCTCTCATTGACTTTTTAATTATATCATATGACGATGATAATGGTTCAGCAAATCTTGATGTAAACTTTCTTTTTTCTAATATTGCTATCATTTTAGAGAAAATTTTTTTTGATGAAATTAAAATGAAGACAAAAGCTAACGCCGCAGTAAAAAGTGCAAGTACATACGCACCCAATTCAAAAAACCAAATACCAAAAAATGATACAGCTATAAGACCAATTAATGTGTATAATTGCTCTAGAATTACTATAGGTATAGTTTTTGTTCTTGGTATTCCAAACTTTGTTTTTAATAGTTGAGACTTGATGAGCTCTCCAACTCTTCCTGGAATAATGCTTAATGCTATTCCTGACATGTAAATTATAAAACTGTCTTTTTTTGGTATTGAAATTTTAGAATTTTTTAATAATAAATGCCATCTGGCAAACATGACAAACCAACTACATGTTACAAGTGAGATGATGATTGGCAAAAATTCTATTTTAAAACTAGAAATCTTATCTGATATAGTATTGATATCAGATGCAATAAGGAATGTGGCATAGAGACCCACAACTGCTATAATTATGATTATAATTTTATTAATAATTTTCATCTGCTTTCTTTTGACCTCATTGATTGAATTGTGTTATTGATTGAAATTTTTCATAATCTATTCTAAAAATCTTAAGATGATATTCATAATTATGCTCAGAGGAATCATATATTTTAGTTAAATAAGGGAATTTTTCTTCATTGTTAAAAACATCCCTCAAAAATTCTGGTCTGTTTGAATTTTTATCTGCAATAATATGTGTTAAACCATTATTTTTACCAGAATCAATAAATTCATTCAACGAGGCAAAATCGTACTGCCTACACACCGCAAGGTTTGCCGAAGGGTTTTCTCTGAAACACGTATCCAGATCATATGTTCTAATTGCTTTTACTTTTAGTTCAGTTTCAGATTGCAACACAGGAAAAGTTCCTAGATTCCAAAATACTTGATCTTTGTTATGAACGTATTTATCTTCGGGAGTATACTTGTTAATTACAGATGTTTTTTTGTGAACTTCTAATCCTATATGATAAGCATCTAGTTCATGTTGATAATCAATTTTAGTGTAATCTAGATAAACTATAGATAATGACAAAACTGTAATGCCAGTAATAATTAAAATCAACTTAGTTTTGTCAAATTTTCTAGTAATTTCTTTTACGGTATAGAGCGAAAGAAGTGAAAGTATGGGAAATAAAGTAAGATAGTATCGTGGTTCTGCTATTTCTCTTACGGAGACATAAATGATAGGTATCGACATAAAAATTAGAAATAATAGAACTACATATTTATCAAAATTCCTTTTTCTAAAAAAACCAAAAATTCCTAGCGGTAAAAAAATGAAAAAGATTGGGAAAACAGCACGAGCAGTGGAATTTATTAAAGTAAATACAGCTTCACCACCATGCACTGTTTTTTCTCCAATTGTATAAGCTTCTACAGATGCAACAGAATGGCTAAAAACTCCATCATATCCCAAAGTATCCATTCTTACAAAAAGCATTGGCAACAAAACCAACAGAAAAATAGATATGGCTATTAAAAATCGAGGAATAATTGTTTTATCCCTTCTATTTTTAAAAAGAAACAAAAATGGTAATGGCAAAATAAGAACAATGGCCTCATAACGAACAAGGCATGCTAAAGCCAAAAACACAAATGACAAATATTTTAATTTCCAATTATTTTGCAAAAAAAGAACAAGACATGATAATTCTAATAAAATAAAGAGTGGTTCAGTAAGTCCAGCAAGTGAATTTTCTATAATTCTCGGCTGAAATACAAAAAATACAGTGCCAAGAAGAGATAATCCGTTTCCACAAAACTTTCTACATAGAATAAAAACTGGAATGATTGTAATTACTGAAATTATTATAGTAACATATCGTTGAAGATCATTGTAATCCAAAAAATTATTTGAATTAAAAAAATAGAAAAAAATTGAAAGAAAGGTGGGCCAACCATTGTTTGGCATATTAACATTGATTGGAAAAGTACCAGAGATGCTTAAATCACTTGCATACCAAAAAATTCCTCCCGCATCAAAAGTTAGCGGTATTCCATCCGGAAAATAAAAAAATCTAATTAAAAAACCAGCTAATCCAATTATTCCAAGACAGATTAGACTATTCCTAGAAAAAATTGGAGACCTTACTTCAATCAAATTTTCCATATTACACGCTATTTTGTCTTTCCTTCTCTGACAACACTAACTAGCGAATAAAGTAAAATCGCAGTTACTATTAGTATTACTCCGATTAGTAGTGTTCCCACGGCAATTAGTGTGATATTTGGATTCAGTCTACCAACTTCAGCATAATATTGAATGGATGAAAAAGTAAAAGTTAATCCAATTACAAAAAATATGAATGACGGTATACCATAAAATCTTAGAGGTCTTTCTATCGAGATATATTTTAGAGTGCTCATTAGTACCTCTGTTCCGTGATAAACAGGATTCTGAGTAGATGTATCACCTTCATATTGTATCACAGTTGGAACTTCCACAATTTTCAACCCAAGGTTGCTAGATTTAATAAGAATTTCAGTTGATATTCCCATTCCGGAATCCGATGGAGTTAATGATTGCAGTACTTTGTTATTGTAAGCCCTAAAACCGCTTTGCGCATCAGTGACTTTCTCAGATAGGGATGAGTTTGTCACCTTTGTAATTATCTTAACACCAAGTTTCCTATAATTTGGAGTGTTATCGTCTTCCGTCAAAAATCTAGAACCAATTGAAATGTCAGCTTGTCCATCAGCAATAGGTTTTATTATTTTATTAATATCTTCAATTTTATGTTGTCCATCTGCATCAATAGTTACAAGTACATCCGCATTAATTTCTCTAGCTTTCAAAAAAATACTTCTGATTGCCATTCCATACCCTGAATTTTTTTGGTGTTTAATAACAGTCACACCTAACGATTCTGCTATTGCACATGTTGAATCTGTTGAACCATCATCACACACAAGAATTTGGTCTACTGTTTTTTTCAACTTTACAATTATTTTAGCAATATTTTTTTCCTCATTATAGGCTGGGATGCCTACAGTTATTTTCATACAATTTGCCTCTTAATTTCCGCTAATAACATTGACGTATAAAATCTACTAACAAATGTTTTGATCAAATCTCGTATTTTTTAATATTGTTAATAACCAGGTCTTGCTGCTTTTTGGAAATTGAAGGATAAATTGGCAGGGATAAAATCTGTGAATAGGCATTTTTTGAATTTGATAAACCGTCAAATGCAGCCATTTTCTTAGATATTGTAAATTTGTGAAGTGGTTTATAGTGCACTGAAGTACGTATCCCTTTTTTTAATAATTTTTGAAATAGTATATCTCTTGTAATACCATATTTTCTAGTAATTCTAATTACATACAGATGATGAACATGCCCCAAACCAATTGACCTATCAGGAACAATAACACCTTCAATACACCCTAGTTTTTTGTTGTAATAATCAGCTGCTTTTTTTCTCAACAAATTCATTTTTTTTACTCTTTTTATTTGATTGATACCTAACGCTGCACGAATTTCATCCAATCTGTAGTTGTAACCAGAATTTTCTACGTCATAATCCCATGGTTTTCCACTAGAGAATCTTGATGCAAGTGTTTTTGTGATCCCATGATTTCGTGCATAACGAACATAATCTGCCACCTTCTTAGAATTTGTTACAACCATCCCTCCCTCTATTGTTGTAAAGTTTTTCGTGGGATAGAAACTAAAACATCCTGCTTGACCAAATGTTCCTACGTGTTTATTATTAGTTATAGCTCCAATTGCATGTGCGCAATCTTCTATAATTGAAATCCCATTTTTTCTGGCAATTGATGTTATTTCTGTAATTTTACATGATTTTCCCGCAAAATGTACCGGAATTATGGCTTTAGTTCTAGACGTAATTGACTTTTTGATTGATGCAATTGAAATATTCAGGTCTTCGTCTACATCAGCTAATACAGGAGTTGCTCCAGTTAATAACACTGAGCTTGCCGTTGCAACGAATGTAATGTCTGGAATAATAACTTCAGATCCTTTTCCTAGACCAAGTGCTTTTAGTGATAGGTGTAATGCTGCAGTTCCGTTAGATACTCCTATAGCAAATTTTGCTCCAGTAAACTTTGCAAAAATTGATTCAAATTTACGCAGTTTTGGTCCATCTGTAAGCAATCTTGAATTTAATGCATTTAACATGACATTTTTATCATTTTTTGTAATTTCTGGAATAATAAACGGAACTTTTATTGAAGTATCACTAAATGCATCTACTAATTTCTTTTTCATTTAAATCCATTGAGTTACTTCTTTCAACTGAGATCCAATTTTTTAACTTCTTCTTCAACAAAAGATTCATGATCTTTAATTTGTTGCATTCCTTGCAAGTTGAAAAGATCCTCCATTGAAGCCATTTTTGTGTTCAACTCACTAAGGCTCTTGATCTTTGACATTTGTTTAATGACATCAGACACCGCAGCAAACGCTGCGAGTGTAGTTTGGTGGGCATATACTACCATTTCTACTCCACGTGATTTCAATTCATCCAAAGTTACTGTAGGAAATGCAGTTGGAATAATCATTATAGGAACTTTTCCCCTCCATAGTTTTAAAAACTTGAAGATTTCATCAGGAGATTCTTTTCGCGAATGAACGAAAATAATATCAGCACCAGCCTTCGCATAAGCATTGGCTCGACTCATGGCCTCTTCTACTCCCAAATCAGCAATTAACGCCTCCACTCTTCCTATAATTATAAAGTCATCATTTTTTTTTGCATTTTTTGCAGCCACTATCTTTGCTACAAAATCTCTTTTAGAAATCATGACTTGTTTTCCATCTTTGAACAAACTGTTTTCTTTCGGAAATGTTTTGTCCTCAATGCATATACCGCCTATTCCTGCATTTTCAAATTTTTTTACCAGATGGGCTACGTTATTGGGACCTCCATAACCAGTATCACAGTCTGCAATTACTGGAATATTACATGCCTCTGCCATGAATGTAACTGCGTCTAATAGTTCCGTCATAGTAATTATACCAGCATCGGGTAACGCCCTTGCTGATGATATTCCAAAACCACTTGCCCAAATAGCATCAAAACCATTCATCTCCGCAAGTTTTGCAGACATAACGTCAAATGCACCACAAACTTTTACGAACTGCTTGCCACGAAGTTTTTTCATAAGATCGTTTTTAGACATTTAGAATTACCAATTTGCTCTTTTTTTTAAATTATAAAAAACATCCTACTTTTTGATTTATTTGATACTACTATTAGTAGTTAGTTTTTTATTAATCATTTTAGAGTTTTTTTTGTGTTAAATAAGTATACCATAGTAGGCCTGATTATGGGAAGTATTATCTCTGGGCTTGGAGTTGCTTCCATGATAGATTCATTTACAAATCCAATTGAAATTAGACAAACTAATGATACTTTTGGAATTGGTGATTCTGATAAAATTAGATTCAATGCACCTGTAAACTCTTTTCAAACATTGACAGTTACTGGTGACACATTTGATGTGAAAATCTTAACTACAGATGAAAAAAATAATATAGATAACAGCTATAAGGATGAAGCAACTTTTTCATGGACAAATACGGTCTCTGGTGAAAATGTAATACAAATCCAAAATACAGGAAAATCTGAATTTAATGTATCTGGAACATTTGAGTTGTCTCGCGATCCATTATTTCTTACATATCATATTTTGGTTATCATAGCAGGTATTGTTGTAATTGGATTTAGTGCAGCTTTTACTGTAAGAAAGCCACGAGGATTCTAGTCTAACTTTGCAGTAGGATACGAACCCAAAATTTTCAGGAATGTCGAATGATTTCTTAACTTTTGTAATACATCCTTAGTTGAGGAATCGTCTTGATGACCTATAAAATCAACATAAAAATTGTATTGCCATGGAGTATTTTTATCTGGTCTAGATTCAATCTTTGTTAAGTTTATTTTGTTCTGGTAAAATTCTTTGATAATTTGGTATAGGGCACCAGCCTCATGTTTTACTGAGAAAATTATCGATGTTTTGCTATTCTCAACTTTACTTCCATTCTGTACCAATTGCTCATTATTTTCTCTAGAAAATATCAGAAATCTGGTATAGTTGTTTACATTATCCTCAATACCTTCTTGAATTACTGGCGTATCAAAAATTTCTGCAGCATTCTTACTTGCTATACACGCTACGTTCTTCTTATTCAAATCTTTGATGATTTTTACACTACCAGCTGTGTCATATGTTGGAATTGTTCCTAGTGAGTTTTCTTGAATAAATTGTCTACACTGACCTAAAGCTTGTGGGTGCGAATATACTGTATCAATATCTCTAACTGAACCAGTTCCTATAAGGCAGTGATGTATTCTATGATAAATTTCACCTACAGCATTAAGCTTTGTAGATAACAACAAGTCATTGCTTTCACCAACACTTCCTTCAAGGGAATTTTCAATAGGCAAAATGGAATAATCACTTACATCACTCTCCGTATTTTTCAAGGTATCAGCAAAAGTAGAGCATGGAATAGTTTCTATTTTCATCTTTCCAAAAAAAGATAATGATGCAACTTCACTATACGCTCCTCGTTCACCTTGGAACGAAACACGATTCATATCTTATTCTCTCACTTTTAAGAAATCGGTTTTTAAAAAATCACTTGACAGCTTTCTGTCATCAGTCCATCCACATTCAACGCATTTTATAATATCACGCAGTGGCTTTACATCCATGCCACATTTTCTACATTTAGTAAACAATACTCCAAATTCAGGTTCTTGCATAGTTGCATGTATTGCTCCATTCAAGTATCCAATAATTTTGAGTTTGACTAAATCTTTTACCAAAGCAACATTTTTTTTCCTAATACTTCTTGTTGCACAGATACATTCTACTTGTGATTTGACAGGTTTAGAGTTTATGTAGTTGATCATCACAGCAATCATTGATCCCATCACAGCTTCAACAGTACCAATAACAACATCACCTTTTTCTGGAATTGAGGTAGACTTGTGATTTTTTACATTAACTAAATGCTCTTTTTTATCAACTTCACTTTCACCAATAACAGTAGCTCTTACTATATGGCCATCATCACAAGCATTATTTCCCGCTTCACATTCTTCTGTTATGGCTATCTTGTCTCCTGGTAAAACTAAATTTGGCATGTATAGATTCTCAAATTATAGCTATTATTTGTTTATAGCCAGTGCTTTATCTGAAAATAATTCTCTACGTTTTCTTTTCTAAGTACCTTTATGAGGGCAGTTGCCTGAGGTGTTGACAAAACAGGCTTGTCGAACTTGTTATCAGTTGAAATTCTTGGGCATGCCACCTGAATAAAAGCATCAATATCTTTTAGATTTCTTAGTCTCTCATTAGTAATATCTGTTAATGCAATTAGATGAACAGTTTTGCCTTCGCTTTCTAACTCTTTTTTGAGTTTAAGAGCAGTTAATTTAGAAAGCTGACCTTCCTTCAATCCTACTATTACACCAAAAGTTTCAGCATCAGCAGCTTTGTAAATTTCCAAAGTTGCCTTTTTCTGTAATTTTCTTGCAAAATCAGTTATCTCACGTATCTCATTAAAGTACGGATCTAAAATGTAAGTTGGCTTGTTTGTAGCCAATGCTACTCCTGCAGCATGAAAGTTGCTTTGACCTAAAAAGACGTTAGCATCCACATCATCTACTGTTTCAGTTGCAGGATAGAATTCGCATCCAAAAACTTGTCCGTCATTAAGTTGCCCCTTTCCTTTTCCAATTTTTACATTAACACCATTTTCTTTTAACAATTTCTTGATTTGCTCAATTTGATTGAGATGTTGACTATCTGTAATCAGTGAAATAGTTTTTCCTCGTAGCAATTCAATACATTTTTCCGTTACCTTGTCAAAAGAAATATCATCAAAGGCATCAATCATTATTACGTTTTTTTCAAATGTTTCCATACTATTTGTATGGCCAATATTGAATAGTATATCAGCATTCAAAACTTTTGCACCATTAGAATTCAGATCACATGTACCCCAGGTAGTATCCGCAAGAAGATAGGTAGGAATTCCATATTTTTTGCCAATTCTTAACGCTAGATCTTGTACCTTTGGAAGCAATCCATCAGGACCATTTAATGCAACCGAGGTAGGATTACGCATCTCAATAGTATCAAAAATCTTTTTTTCATCAATAACTATCATTTGTATCTCCGAAGGCTTTTTTCAATTTAAACCAATCTGGCTTCAAAACTCAAAAATGTATGGAAAATAGCAGTATAATATTGCAAAACGAAACAATTCTACATGTAGGTCTTGACGATACAGACT
>LUMJ01001596.1_pt1 | contig 11651 bp, 13 predicted proteins | sample 729631 | NCBI WGS metagenome assembly LUMJ01 (sample SAMN03860266, study PRJNA289734) | marine metagenome | biome: seawater column; feature: ocean; material: water; isolation source: Red Sea water column Station 22 - depth 500m | place: Saudi Arabia: Red Sea | collected 2011-10-15 | depth 500 m | reverse complement strand
ACCTATCATATAGAAATTACTGTGTTTATCACAAACATTGAATAAATCTCTACTAATGTACCCATTAGCAGAAATTATTGGTTGATTTCCTATTTCCTTTATTGCAATCTCTATTGCTTCTTTTCTAATCAACAAACTCCCTCGGTACAATTAGTGCACACGTATGACCATTCTTACTTTCTGCTATTACCCAATTACAACATTCTTTCCAGTTATTATCTCTAATAATTCTAGATTTCAGTTCTAGAGATTTTATTAATTCTGGTTGAATCTTCCCAATTTTTTTATGTTCCGGGGCATCATTTTTTTTATATCCTCTCCAACCAATCAGAAAAATTAATGGAAATTGGTATAATTGTACTAATGACGTGATCGTACTTAGTGAATTTGCAAATCCTGCATTCTGTAAAAATATCAATGATGGACTTTTTGATAATAACATTCCAGTTGCTATTCCAATTGCTTCTTCTTCTCTTGTTGCAATAAGAATTTTTTTCTTTTTTAATCCTTGTTCAATGAAATGCTTTAAAGTAGAATCTGGTACTCCGATAAAATTTTCAATCCCATTATCAGATAAAAAATCAAACAGTTGTTCTTGATTTAATTTTTTCAATTAATGTGACCTAATTTTCTGAGCTCTTCATCTAGTTTCTTTTCTTTATTTTTAATATCATACATTTCTTGTAGATCAAAAATATCTTGCATCGTAGACATTTTATCCTTAATATCTGATATATGATCTGCATTAATCATATCCTCAAGCAATCTAGTCATTGCCATGTGAGCAACACGTAATGTTTGATTAGCATAGATTACCATTTTGATTTTATGTGATTCTAGTTCTGAAATTTTTACACTGTCATATGTTGTGGGAACAACCACTATTGGTGCTGATCCTTTCCAAGAATCTGTAAATTCAAATATTTCATCAGGTGTTTTGAGTTTAGAGTGAATTAAAATTGCATCTGCGCCAGCGTTCTCATAGGCAGTAGCTCTCTTTAACGCTTCCTTCATTCCAGCACCAGAAATTAATGCTTCAACTCTAGCCATAATTATTAAATTTTTATCATTTCTTGATTCTTTTGCAGCTAATATTTTTGCAACGAATTCTTTTTCTGATAACAAATCATTTTTTCCATCTTCTAATAGACTATTCTGTTTTGGAAAAGTTTTATCCTCAATACAAACTGAAGAAATTCCAGCATTTTCGTACTTTCGTATCATATGACGAACGTTGTTGGGTCCACCGTAACCTGTATCACAATCTGCAATAATTGGTATATCACATGTAGTTGCCATACTTGATGCAGCATCAAAAAATTCTGTCATTGTTAGAATGCTTGCGTCAGGTAATGCATGAATCGCTGAAATAGCAAAACTGCCTGCCCAAACTGCATCAAACCCACTATTTTCTACCAATTTCGCAGACATAGCATCAAACGCGCCTCCTACCTTGATGATAGAATTTCCCTCTAATTTTTTACGCAAAATTTCATTCTTTGACATTTTTTAATATTTTATGAATTTAGGTTAAGTATTAAAAACATTCCACGAAATTTAACTTAAAATGTTATCTGTGTATTTGCATACACAAATAATTGATCAGTATCCTTTTGGTTGAAAGTGAAAAATAGCTTGAACGTGATTTAAAAATTTAAAACTATTCCTGCCAAATAACTATATACGGTCTTAGACTTGGAATTATGTTGATAAGTTTTAAAAATGCAAGATTACTTGTTATAGCTCCACATGCAGATGATGAAGTTCTTGGCTGTGGAGGTTTAATTTCAAAAATTAAGAGTAATGGTGGTAAGGTATTCGTATTAATTTTCAATATTGCCTCTATTGAAAAATATAATAATAAAAAATTCACGGAACTTAGAAAAAAGGAAGCATCTGCTGCAATGAAATTTCTTAATATTGATAAATACGATACAATTTTTGATTCTCCCAATGATAATAGGTATTTAGATGCTAAACCACTTCATGAACTAATTTCTAAAATTGAAACTGAAAGTAAAGTTTCTCTTGCAAAAATAAAACCTACAATTGTTGCAATACCTTCGGTTAATTCTCACCATCAAGATCACATTCATGTATTCAAAGCATGTATTGCTGCACTAAGACCTTTAAACAAACCAATTACTAATGTTGTAATTTCATATGAAGCACCAGAACATAGTAGATGGTCAGCTTCTGGAGTTTTTCAACCTAATTTGTACATAGATATAGAAAAATATCTAACACGTAAGATTTCTGCTTTCTACAAATACAAATCACAAGTAAGAGCAGGTGGACGTGATAAACATACTATTAAAAATCATGCAGAGTATAGAGGCAAAGAAGTTGGAAGAAAGGCTTGTGAGGCATACTTTGTCCATAGGTTAATAAAATAAAAATTAACATATCGTTAAGAATAAAAATGTCTGATTTCAATTTTTAAATCCTTGACTTCAACTAAGCTCTTTCCATGGAGTAGAACTTAAAGTGTTTTTTGGTAAATCTTTCAAACGATTTTCGTTTTCCAAATACCACTGAATTGTTTTTTGTAAGCCTTCAGCAAAATCTATCTTATGCTTCCAACCCAGATCTCTACGGATTTTTGAAGAGTCTAAACTATATCTTAAATCTTCTCCAGGTCTGCCTTCTCCAAATTGTAAATTACATGTTGCCTTGGTCCATAATTATTGGTACACCTAGTAATCCCAACGTCGCAACCATATGTCACAAAATAGGAATTTACCAATAATTCAGCTGCTGCCTTTGTTGCGGCATAAGGGCTGGATGGATTAAATTTTGAGGTTTCAACAGCAGAACCATTTTCAATGCTTCCAAATACCTCATCAGTAGATATATGCACGAAGCGTTTTTTCTGATTCCTGATTATATCAAGAATCGTATAAGTACCACGAATATTTGATTTTAAAAAAGGATCAGCGTCTGCAATACTTCGATCTACGTGACTTTCTGCTGCAAAATTTATCACAGCATCACTCCTAGAAATCAGATCCTCCATTAATTTTCTGTTAGTTATGTTACCTTTCACAAATTCATAATTTGGCACATTTTTTACTTCAGTTAAATTTTCGTGGTTTGAACCAAGCAGTTCAGCATCAACATTTATGATCTCAAAATCATCATAGTTTTCTAAAACATGTAATATGAAATTACTTCCTATAAAACCAAGTCCTCCTGTGACAAGTAGCTTCATGATCCACACAAATATTCTGGATTAATAAAGAATAGGTAGAATTTACAATACTTATTGGAAACCATATTTTAATTTATAAGAAAACGCATTTTTCATCTTTTTATTGCTTACTTTTTTTGAATCTTTATAAAAATTTCGTATCATTTCACTATCTATTTGCTCTATTTCAATCATTTTAGGTTTTTTAATTTTCATTAAATTAAAAGCATAATTTGCTATTTCCTCATTTGAACATGGATAATTATCAGAAATATTATAAATTTCTCCAGGAGATTCGTTAACAAGATTTTTAATATAATATAGTAGATCATCCTTAGATAAATAATCAACTAAATGATTTCCATTTCCATGAACTGTCATTGGTCTATCTGAAAAAATATTTTCAATGAATTTTTCAATTGTACCATGATTTCCAACATTTATGAGACTCCCATAACCAAAAACATTTGAAACTCTTAGAATTGTTGACTTAATATTATTCATTTCCAAAATTTGTTCCTGCTTAAGTCTTAGTTTACCATACAATGTTTCAGGTTTTGGAATGGTTCTTTCAGTACAATTGTTATCAGGATAAACAAATACTGAAGATAGATGAAAAAAGTGTATATCAAAACCATTTAGTTCCTTAACTAAATTTGAAAATTGTGTTGTGTTTATTTCATAAAATTTAGTTGGATTATTGATGCAACCAGCAACGCTACCCGTACTTTCTAAATAATATATAATGTCGGAGTCTTTAGCTAATTTCTTAATTAATCCTTTTTCATGAATATCAGATTTAATTAAGTTTAGTTCTGGAAATTTTTGTTTTATAGCATCAAAATATCTTCCATGATCTATGCAAGTTATTTCAAACTTTGAATAAAACGCTGATGCGATTTCTATACCAATAGAGCCCAAACCAGCGATTAAGATTTTTTTCAAGTGGAAAATGAATGTTTAATGATAAATAAAAATGGATGTTGTGCCTAGATTATGAGCAATTGATTACCTAGGTAGAAGTTTGAGGAGGATTATCATAAAGTTCTTGTCCTGTTTTTTGATAATCAGAATTTATAATTAGTTTTTTTATTTTTTGTAAATAAAGTCTGTTGGCAATTAAAAAACCAATCATTCGTAGTTTTATTTTAAATGGAGATGAGTTCTTTCTAATTGATTTATGTTTCTTAACTAAATCTTCAAAAAGGTCATCCCACCATTCTGCACATTTTACTGGATCTGCAACTTTATTAACAAATTGATATTCATCCTCAAATAATTTTTGCCTAAATTCTTTCGACTCAACAACTTTGTCTATAACATTCGCAATTGATTTTGGATCATTAGAAAATGGTAAAAACGGAGATTTAATTTCTGTTTCATTGACAATAATTTTTATTTTATGATCAGTGTATTGGATGACAGGGGTACCGCACATAACACTTTCCAAACTTACTAGTTCATATGCACCTAAGAATAAATTTGCGATCACAGCGTCTGCATACGTGTAATACCTTGCAATTTCGGCTCTTTTGATTATAGGTACTAGTTTGATTTGTTGTGGCATTTCATCAAGTAACTTCTTCTTGAAATTTTTTGATTCTTCTGTTGCTTCCTCGAACCAATCAATACCAATAACTTCAAAATCAGATTTGCACAATTTTATTGCTTCCCATAATAAATCACTTCCTTTAGACTTGTCTAATCTTAGTGGACTAAAAAAAGTAAATTTTGTTTTTTTTCTTTCAATGGGTTTGATATTTGGATTAAATTCATCAGGATCTACCAGATCTCTACTAGAATTAATTGCATTTTTTGTATATTTTGATAAATGCACAAATTGCCATTTTCCTGCAACATGCACAACCGCATTTTTAAACGCGTTCCAATAAAATCTTCTCTCAAAAAAATTAAGTTTGTGTAAAGGTTCCGTTGCCCATTCTTCTGTAGAGTTTTTTTTAAACATCGGCACATCAATGTCGCGGCCCAAATAATATGCAATATAATTAAGATCTGCAAGATATGCAATTCTTTCCGATGCAGTTGTCAAGCAAATATCAAAACCATCCTTAATTTCGTTAATTTTTTTTACTTGATCTGTTACTTTCCTTGTTTCAAATAGTTCAACATCATCAGTATTAACAAAGAAGGCTGAACCATCTCTTGGATAATTTATCAGACGAATTTCTGATTTTTTCACAAATTTTTGTAGAGTTCTAATAATGTTCCCAATATCTCCAATGGCAAGTACTTTGATCTTTTTCATATTCTATGAATAAGATACAGTTGAATTTTTAAGAATTTCTTGTGATCCATCAGTACCTTCGTTAAAAAGTAAATCAACTATAGATAAGTCTGGAATAAATGATTTTGATAAGTTTTGGTTATAACTAATAGGAGTATAATTTTGATATTGTAAATTAACATTATTATTTTTGAATAATTTCTCATCTAAGTATCTCTTACCTCCAATACCTGAAATGTATGTATCTGCACCTAATTTTTTACAAACATTAACTAATCTTTCTGTTGACTGACCCGAGATATCTAATTCTGATTCTACAATAATTTTTACCTTAATATCCAACCAATCAAGAATTTGTTTTATAGATTCAAAATTTAATTCAAAAATATCTTCCCACTCTTTTTTGTATAAATTTTCAAAATAATCTTTGTAAAGATGAAAAAATTTTGCCTTGTTATAACCAGCACAGAGTTTTTTATAAGTGATTTTCCTCCATGGAGTTTCATTGTTGATTTTTACATCCATTATGGGTAATGATTGATGGCCTTTCTTTATTGGTACACTAATCCATGTAGATCCAGATGATGAAATTATTTTATTTCTGTTAGTAGTTTTGCTAAACTTAACATCGTCTTGTATTACAAAAATATCCGCCTGATTTATTTTATGGAAAAATCCTGGATACGGAAAATAATTTGCCTGATGAATTGCTATTTTCATTTAATATAATTGATTTTTATTATTATCTATAGTTACCTCATTTATGTTTAGATATGAATAAGTATGGATTGAAATACTTAACAATACAAGGCATAAAAAACAAATTTAGAAATACACTAATAATACTTCACAAGAAAGAAAAATAGTTAATGATTTGAATCATGAATAAAATGTTAATAACTAAAACTTTATTTTATTTATTCCAAAAAGGAAAAAATTTACTTGGTGGTAGAGGACTGACAAAATATTCATTTGTTAGAAAAGTGAAAAATTATTCCTACTTAAATTTACAAACTGATTATGCAGAAGTTTTTGGTAATAAATTATTTCTCAGCAAAAAAGGTTTAGCATTAACTGTTTCTCACTATGGTACATATGAAGAATTAGAAGCTAAAATAATGGAAGAAAAAATAGAAATGGGAAATGTTGTTGTAGATGTAGGTGCAAACATAGGGTTACACACACTAAATATGGCTAGAATTGTGGGAAACGCTGGACAGGTTTTTGCATTTGAACCGGATCCTTCTAATTTTGAAATTTTGAAAAAAAATGCTAAGATAAATAATTACAAAAATATAATTTTAGAACAAAAAGCTGTGGGAGATAAGCATTGAAGAACAACATTGTATCAATCTGACAATCCAATCAATCATAGAATTTTTCCTCAGACCAAACGAGCAAATAGTCAAGTTCAGGTGGAATTAACAAATTTAGATAATTATTTTGATTCTGATATGATCGATAAAATTAATTTTATAAAAATTGATGTCGAGGGTATGGAATTCGGCGTGTTAAAAGGAATGAAAAATATTTTAAAAAACAATAAGAACATTAAGATCCTTTTTGAATTTGTGCCCAAAGATACTATGGAAGCTGGTTTTATACCAATAGAATTACTCAATTACTTAACATCAAATGGTTTTAAATTATATTGTATGGATGAAAAAACCAAAAAACTTCTTTATGTTACAAATAACGAAGAAATTCTAAGATTATGCTCCACCACTAACAACACTATTAGTAGAAATCTATTATGTGAAAAATAGATGATGCCCATGAAATATAGAAAATTGATTCCTTTTGTTGCAGTATTACTAACATTTCATCAGTTTTTTGTTTTAGATGTATATGCTTACATTGATCCAGTTACCGGAAGTGCTTTACTTACATTACTTGCTGGTGTGTTTGCCGCGGGCGCATTGATTTTAAAATCATATTGGTTTAAAATAAAAACAAGATTTTCTGGAGGTCTTTCTAAAGAAAATCAAACAGAATCCGTTGATAAACCTAGTTTAGAGTCTGGTTTTGTTTCAGAATGGGCTGAATTAAAAAAAATTAATCAGTTAAGCCAGGACGAACGCTCAATCGTATTTTATGCTGAAAATAAAGCATCAATGAATCATTTTCAATCATTAATTCATGAATTAACTGAAAAAATGAATTTACAAATTTGTTATATCACATCGGTTAAGGATGATCCAATATTATCTGCTAGAAATCAAAGAATTCTACCGTTTTATATTGGCGATGGAACAGCACGGACAAAATTCTTTTCTTCATTAAAAGCGAAAATTTTAGTAACAGACATGCCAGATTTAGGCAAATTTCATATCAAAAGATCCGATGAATATCCTGTTCACTACATTTACTTATTTCATTCAATGTATAGCGTTCATTCGTATCTAAGAAAAGGAGCGGTAGATAACTACGATACAATTTTTTGTGTTGGCCCTCATCAAATCAAAGAAATCCAAGAGGCAGAAAAGGTATATGGATTGAAAGCAAAAAAATTAATCAATTATGGGTATGGCAGATTAGACACATTATTACAAAACAAGATAAATGCTCAAGCAACTGATTCTAATGCCAAGAATTTAATTATAATTGCGCCATCATATGGAGACGACAACCTTCTTGAGAAATGTGGAATTAAACTGATTGATATTTTATTAAAATCAGATTTCAGAGTAATGGTAAGACCACATCTTCGATTCATTAAACAACTCTCTATGTATGATCTCAGATTGGTCAGGCATTTCATTAGAATATGCATTTACTTTTGAACGCCCAGTTATTTTTATTGATGTTCCAAAAAAGGTATTAAACCCAAATTGGAGTGATATTGCACTAGAACCAATTGAAACATCGATTAGAGATAAAATTGGTCATATAGTTTCACCAAATAATTTGGAAGAAATTCTAGATCTTATTAGGATTTTAGATAAAAATACTCAAAATATTGGTGAGTTAATCAAGGATATACGTGAAAAAACAGTGTATAATATTGGAGAATCAGCGAAAATTGGGGCTCAATACATTAGGGAATTACATAACAAAGATACCTAACCAAATCTGTATTCGCGTAATTTTTCTGTAATATCTACCCAAACATTGTTTTGATCAAGCATGTAGCTGTGTTGTTCTAAATATTCATAATCCATGTCAAAATAATTATTGAAAATAATTCTATATGTGTTAACTGGTATCATAGTATCCGAGTTAGCAACATCCGGAATTCTTATTGCATAAAGAATAGAATGTATTTGATAAACATCTTTGAATTCTGTTGGAGTTGAAGGAAACATTGTTGCTGTACCTGTATCTCCCTGCACAATAATTATTGCGTCAGGATCATTTTTTATAATATTTTTTATTACTGTACTTACTTCATTTGTAGCATAAATTAATTGGTTTATGTATCCTTGTGGGTTTTCCCAACTCTGCAATCCACTTATCTCACGATGATCTGGTGTAACATTTTCACCATTTGGACCAAAAAGGAATGGTGGGTGGGGTACATATATGTGCGAAAAAACATATTTTGGCCCGCTAGTTTGCGATGCTATTTCACTCAATTCGTGAAATGTACATCTTATTACGTCACGTCGTGTATTTTCTTGATGTTTTTCTAAAAAGTATCTAATTATAGATTTTCTTAAAACTTGATCTAAGAACTCGGAATTGATAAAGGCTGTATCATAACAAAGTTTCGTATCTACATACGAAAAATTCTTCCAGCGCATCATAGAATTTGTTTCAATAAGTGAATAATTTTGATCAGAAAATACTGACATAGCGTTGTTATCATTCAGATAATCATAATTTTCGGATGCCCATCCTATCTCTTTTGGATATTCCATGTTTAATATCACGTTTAATTCATCATCAGTTGATACAAATGTTGAAAATGATTTATTTGGTATGAAAAATCCATTTTTGTTTAGAAATTTGAGGAATTCTCCGTTGTCATAGTTAAATTTCTCCATTAAAATTTCATTATCAGTATATTCATCCATTATTATGTGATACACATTAGGTTTTTCAGCAAGTGCGCCAGGTATGACAAATTGTACTAAAGTGAATAAAATTAATGTTATTGTAAAAACATTAGCGACTTTTATTGATAATTCAAAATTCCTTCTTGACTTTACAAAGTAGATTGTTGACGTGATAAAAATTATTATTGATATTATCACTAAAACACTAGTTTTGTCTATGGGAAAATCAAAAATAATTATCCCATCTAATGCATCTTGCACATAACCAAAGTAAAAGAAGAATCCTGTGCCTACACCTGTAATTAAAGCTGCTTTATTCCCATTTTTAATTATTTTTGTAATTACTATCCAAACTATTACTGATATCGCTATTATAGCTAATGAAATAAGAATGTCTTGGAAAATTAATTCATCATAATTTTTCAAGATCAGTTGCCATGATGGCAGGAACGCTAATAGAAACGGGAAAATAATGAAATTTTTCATGTTATCTCTTATTAAAATTCTAAATTATTTCTCATATTGTGTTGTTCTCTTTTCATCGTCACTAAATACAACTCCGACGGTTCTCAATAATGAAATATTATTCGCATTACAAAAATCAATTAACGATTTTATATGTTCTTGAAACTTATTTTTATCCTCGTTATTATAAATTATTGAAGAAAATAAATCATCATGATCTAACATTACAATCTTCTTTTCAGTTTTTAATGAATCACAAATCTCTTTAATATTTAATACTGCTTTTTGACTTTCTATTTTTGGTACTATGTTGATGTAATCCGGTAATTTTTCTAGAAATGGTTCTAAATCATTCTTGTTTTCAACGTTTGATACAGCAAGATACTTTATACACGGATTGGCCTCAATAATTGGTATCATCTCATCTAATGAATAACTATTATTTGGCGGTTTAATCCTTCCAACGGGTAAATCAATAAAAAATTCTGATTTCTTGTTTTTTGCTAATTTAATTTCTAATTCTTTTAAACTGTTACACCAAGCTAAATTTATGCGTAAAATTCCGTCTTTTGGTAGTGTTAAGTTATAATTTTCCATATTTTGTGATATTAATATCATCCGTAAAATCCAGAATTTTTCATTTTATAAAACATTCTAATCTGTTATATGATATAACGTAATTTTAGTTGTGTTTTATTTTTGCTGTGACTCTATTATCTAAAAACACAAATAGTTCAGAATTCAGATTATTTTTTTACTACTTAGATAATCTAGGATTACCCGTATATTCAGTTCAATTGTAGAATTCTCGGTATCTACAATTAATTCAGGATCTGTAGGCGGTTCATAAACACCATTAATCCCTAAGAAATTCCTGATTTTATTATTACGTGCTTTTTTATACATTCCTCTAACATCTCTTTTTTCACAAATATCAACAGAGCATTTAACATAAACTTCAATAAAATTATGATTGCTTAGCATCTTACGAGTATCTTTTCTGTCTTCAGCATAAGGATTTATTTTCGAAACACAAACTGGTACTTTGTGATTCAAAAGTAATTTGGCCAAGTTAGATACTTTCTTGTTGTGGTTTTTGATACCATCTGGAGAAAAATCTTCATTCGGTGATAACCATTCTCTCATTTCGTCACCATCTAGTACTGCAAGATTAGGTATATGTTTAGATAATTTTCTAGCAATTGTGGTTTTTCCGGAACATGGTAATCCAGTCATCCAAATTATGAAACTCATAGTAAATTCCTACCCACATTCTTTTATCTCTGTTGCTACTATTATGAAATGATAGAAATTAACGAATGTGTCATAGAATAGAAAATATAATTAATTCTTAACAATTACCATTGTTTTAACTTGAAATTATTAATTGCAGGCGACAAAACAAGATTTTATCATTTAAAGAGGTTTATGAGTGCGCTTCAAAAAAATGGGCTAAAATGTAAATTAATTTATGATATAGAATATTCTAACAAGTTTTTTGATATTAATATTAAAAATAGATTAGGAAAACAAAAAAAACTTAAGAAGTTATTAGATGAGTTTCTGCCAGATGTTGTATTATTAGACAGATTATCAGGTATAGGAACAGAAATAATTAAAGCAAATATTCCATTATTCATTCTTCTTCGAGGAAATTTTTGGGAAGAATCAAAATGGGCTAAAGAAACTATTTACACATCTCCTCGGAAACGATTATCATTTTTAAAAAATCAACGTTCAGCTAAAACATGCT
>LUMJ01000420.1_pt1 | contig 11669 bp, 7 predicted proteins | sample 729631 | NCBI WGS metagenome assembly LUMJ01 (sample SAMN03860266, study PRJNA289734) | marine metagenome | biome: seawater column; feature: ocean; material: water; isolation source: Red Sea water column Station 22 - depth 500m | place: Saudi Arabia: Red Sea | collected 2011-10-15 | depth 500 m | reverse complement strand
ACTAGAAGAGGGCGTCGAAATCTTAAATGAAATTCTAGAAATGAGAAGATTGACGGATTACGAAAGAGCACAGGTCAACTATTTTTTTGCTTACGTCGCTTATCTAAAAGAAGATTACAGAGGGGCAATCAATTACTACAACAAAGTTCTCATAGAAGAAGAAGTACCGGAAGGATTGCTTTCCTCTGCTCGCTACACAATTGCTCAATTATGGTTTCAATTGGAAGAATGGGACAAAGCCATCATAGCTGTTGATGACCTATTGGCCAATGCTGAGAGCCCAAGACCCGATTTATATATTCTAAAAGGTTCTGCTCTCTATCAACTTAAAAAATATCGTGAAATGATACCCGTTATTCGTGCTGCAATTGATCTATCTGAAGAAAGGAACCCTTTCAGGATCCAGTCATTGCAAGACAATATAAAATCGACCGCTGATGAAAACAGAGTTACATACGATAAAAGTGGCGCAACAGAAGTCAATTACCCACAACTTGTAAGGATTATCACCATAAAACTAAAAGAAGATTTAACTCAATTAAGAGAACGAGACGTTGAGCAAAAAACACAAATAGAAGAGACGATTGTTGAATTAGAAAAATCTATTGCCAATCTAGCTATTGGCCCAACTAAAGAAAATTGGTGGCTATTACTAAGAGCAGCATATTTTGAACTCGATGACATAGAGAACGTACGTATTATTCTTGAACGTCTGCTTTTTGAGTGGCCCAAAAAAGAGTATTGGACTCAATTATCTGCAGTTTATGGTCAACTGAAATTTGACGATAAACAAATGTCGAGTTACCGAACTGCTTATGAACAGGGCTTTCTTGATAAAAGCAATGAATTAGTCCAGATGGCACAACTCTACCTTTCAATGGAAGTCCCATACAAAGCTGCAGTTATTCTCCAAAAAGGCTTTGATGCTGAACAAGTGGATCCTGAAGTTAAAAATTGGAGATTGTTGTCTCAGGCTTGGTTTCTTGCTGCAAACGATCAAATGGCAATTACAGCTTTGCGCGAAGCAGCTAAATTATCTGATGATGGAGAATTGGACATACGTTTAGCTCGTTCTTTAGCAAATATTGCTGACTTTGAAGGGTGTGTTCAATCTGCAGAAATAGCAATCAGTAAAGGTGATCTGAAAAGAGACGATGAATCATATATAACATTGGGCATGTGTCAATTTGAAGTAGCTGCCTATGATGGCTCAAAAGAATCTTTTGATTTAGCCGCAATAGACGCTGAAATAAGAAAGGAAATAGCCTTAGATAACTGTGCAGCAAATGAAAAAATGACCAAGGAAGTCTTTGTTAAAACACTTGAACAACAAGAGCAGGATCTAAAAAAAGGAAAAGAAATTGAAGACAAAATACTTTCATGTATATTGCCCGCGTCTTTGAGAACCGTCAACAACTGGCAAAAATTTCTTGAAAAAGAAGTCGCACGTGTCACTCAACTGCAGAACCAGCTGAAAGACATAGAAGAACAATTAAGAAATAGAGAATCCCAAGCTATATCTTTCTAATACAGCAACATTAAATCACGTCAGTGAACATTTTAATTGCTGTGATACCTAAAAATAAACCAAATAATTTCCTCAATTTATTTTGAGAAATGCGGTGTGCAAAATTGACGCCAATGGGTACTGTTAGCAGTGTAGCTGGAACAATAAGACCAAATGCAATTAAGTTAACGTAACCAATTGAGAAAGGTGGTAGGAGAGTTTCCCCCCAACCCCCAATAATGAAACCTATGGAACCTGGTATCGCAATAACCGTTCCAAAAGCTGCCGATGTTCCAACTGCGTTCCTCATTTCTATTCCTGAGTAATTCATAATGGGTACACTGAGACTTCCTCCTCCGATTCCCATCATCACTGAAACCAAGCCAATAAAAATAGGGAATATCTGGAATAGAATTTTTGAAGGTAATTTTTTATATTTTTTTGTTTTACGATTTAGGAACATTTCTATAGCAACCAATGTAGCTATAGTTGCAAAGATAATCGTTAATACTTCAAAGGTAGCATAGACTGCTATAAAGGCACCTATGATTGTCCCCAAAAATAAAGGCGCAATCCATCTTCTAAATACATCCTGATCAAAGGAACCTCGTTTTCTATGCTGAATTGCTGAACGAATACTGGTAGGCACAATAATTAACAAAGAACTGCCTACCGCAACGTGCATAATAATGGACTGATCGTAATTTAAATAGTTCAGAACATAATAGAGGAGGGGAACAACCACAATCCCGCCACCAACTCCTAGCAACCCAGCCAGTATTCCAGCAATACAACCAGAAAGCAGTGTCAAAAGAACCAAGCTGATTAAATTAATGTCCATGAAGAAAAATGATTTATTAGTTAAAAAAATTGGCCGGCATTAAAATACCGGCCAATTATTCTAGCAATTACTAAGTACTATGTATTTAGTAATCGTAACGGAAAGAAACTCTCCACAATCTAGGCATATCCTGGAATTGAGTTGCAAATCCCAGTGTTCCAAAATCTAGTGTTGAATTAAATCGATCCTCATCAGCACAATTGGTGCAACCAGCAGTAACCCTCCAATTTGCATCATTGGGTCTATAAGTTACGTTCAGATCCCATGTATCTGCACTAGGTCTTGTGCCGAATGGGGTGTTATTCTGATTGGTGAAATACTCATCCTCATGGTTAAGTACTACAGAGAGATTCAATTCACCAGTTCCGATATCTTGGTCATACAAAACACCCAACCGGTAGCTCATATCTGGAGTCCTTTTCAACTCTTTTGTCATCAACCCTTCTGCACCCGGTCTAACATCGGTGTAATTTCCATTCAGAGTTCCCACATTTGCAAATACAGTTAAGTTATCTTGCGGGGCGTAAACAAGCTCTGCTTCAATACCATCAACCGAGGCATCGGCTTTATTTGAATAAACAAAAGCGCCAGTTACCTGATCAATTGCAGTTACCTGCAGATCATCATAGTCTGAATCAAAGTAGGTGATGTTGAACCTGAGAGTGTCATTAAGCCACTGGCTCTTCATACCTAACTCGATACTTTCAACAAATTCAGGCGTCAGGCCTTTGAAATCAGCCACGCCTGTCACACGAGCTGCCCAGCCACCACCTTTGAAGCTGTCGGCTACACTTGCATAGACCATAATGGAGTCTGTTGGGTTGTATTCGATAACCACACGACTGGTAAATTCACTGACGTTAAACCGATCTGGTGTACCCAAAGCTACGACATCTGCAGTTCCCCACATTGGTATGTAACCAGATCTATTAAGAAAATTACCTCGATTTCTGAATCGAATAGCTAATGGATTTACATCAATGTATTGTTGAACAGTCATTACCCGATCATCATTTGTGTGTCTTCCACCGACGGTGAGAGTCCATTGGTCATTAATATCAATAGCAACATCTGCATAGACGGCCCTTGTTTTAGTCACATTGGTCATGTCTCGCCAAAAAGTTGCTTCTACAACGCAACCAAAGAGGCATAAACCATCACCAAAGGTAACGTCATTATCATCATCGTAATAGGATGCTCCTGCTGCCCAGCGGATGGCACCATCTCGTCGTTCTCCACTGAAATTCAGCTCAACACTTTCTTGCACATGATCGCTGTCATTTGGAATGATATAAGCAGGAATAACGCCATCTGAGTAATCGTTCATAAAATTGTGGTTTAAGTCACGACGAGCCACGATTAAGTCGATATCCATCTTATCTAAACTCCAAGTTGCCTTGAGGCTATACGCGTCTAAGTTAGTACCAGCCCAAGTGTTTTCAAGCCCACTCTCAACTTTGTAAACATCATCAGCACAACATGCACTGAGAGCATTGGCACCAACAATACCGCCGGTATCATCATCACTGTGCTCATAACTAAACAAAGCCTCGAATTGGTCTGATGGCGAGTATAAAATCTGTACCCTTGCACCCGTTGCCTCGCGTACCCACTGATCTCTGTTGAGCGTCACATTCTCTAAGAATCCATCACTTTGATCCAAGCGAAATGCTGTGAACTTCGCAAAAATATTGTCGCTAATCACAAGATTGACCTTCCCAGTGACCTCTGTAGTGTCGTACTCACCGTAAGCAATATCAATAAAACCCTCGTTGTGATCGTGTGGTTTTTGCGTAATGATGCGTACTGCACCTCCACTGGTGTTTCGTCCGTAAAGCGTTCCTTGTGGTCCACGTAGAACTTCGGCTCTTTCAACATCGTAAAGTCTAGTGTTGTTAGCGATTTGCCTGGAAATATAAACTCCATCAACAAACGTTCCTACAGCTGGATCCAATGAAGATATGGACTCATCCTGACCGACACCCCTTAGGAAGTAAGATGCTGCCTGTGGCAAACCTACATTGTTGATCCCAATCATATTTGGTACATTTCTGACCAAATCAATGGTATTGCTAATATTTAAGCGTTCGATTGCATCTGCAGAAAAAACTTGGATAGAGATAGGAACATCTTGCATCGATTCTGATCTTTTTTGTGCAGTAACAACAATTTCTTCAAGCCCACCTTCATCCTGAGCATAATTCTGAAAGCTGAAAGAACTTAAACAGATCATCACAACAGCAAGTGCTGTAAATTTAATTCTTATATTCATCTCTTAACCCCCTCATTTGTTAAGTTAAATTAAATACTACTATATAATGTATCTAACAATGAATTAATTCAATCAATTCATTGGTTGTTCCTTTCTGCACTGAACACAATATGGACTCATGAGAAGGCAAGTTTGAAGGATATGTGTTTTTGGATGCTTCAGGGGACTCATAATAAAGAAAACTAACCATAGCAATGCCTGCAGGCAAATAACCATCTATGGAAAATCTATTGTTTCCTTCTTTGGGCAATTCATCCAGCTCAATCATTGATTGATCTTTTAACGATAGAGCTGCAGCTTTGTATTTGGTATCTTCTGGATAATTAAAAACCCTTGATATTGATCGAATTCTTGATTCTATAATCGTCGCTTTTGTCAATCCAAAATTGTCATGAAAATAATCCTGCATTTCATCCAAAGACTTTCCTGCTAGAATCACAATGAAGGTCTGATCCACAGAACAGCGGGGCTTTGGACTATCAAATTCAGGGACGTTTTTTTTAAACTGAGTAAGATACAGAATTTCATTGGCAGGACCTATAACCTGCATGGCTCTGATATATTTTGTGAAAGAAAGATCAGCTGGTGCACCAATTATTTTGAAAGGGGAATTTTCCAATTCAATGGCAAGTTCATCAACATCCTCAACAATGAGTTCAGCAGCATTCCAGCCTGTACTTTTAAATGCGATATAATTGGATTGATCCGGTTGATGGATAAATCTAAATGAGAAATCATCTGATTTCTCTGGTTGCACAACAACATAGTCTGTGTTTGTTAAAAGATCTGCATTCCATGCAGAAGATTCTTTTGGTGTAATTTGACCTGTTTTAGTGACCCTATACTTTAGAAATTTTTCATAAACCTCAACCATCCGATTCAAGTCAGAGGTTGTAATTGTAACGGCTGTAATTTTTCCCAGGTTTGTCATAAAGTACAAGCAATTCAAAACGTAGAGAATATCACAATATTGGTTTACACTGATCAGAATCAAACAAACAGTTATTAGGGATAATTAGTTGTGAGCTCAATTTCAATATTAGAAGTCGGCCCAAGGGATGGATTGCAAAGTGAACTTGAAATTTTGCCAACCGATATTAAGAAAGAATTTATCGTTAAAACTATTAATGCTGGCATCAAGCAAATTGAGGTAACTAGCTTTGTTCATCCAAAAAAAGTACCCCAAATGGCAGATGCTGAAACTCTAGTTGAAAGCTTGCCAGATAGAGACGATGTTACCTATATTGGACTCATCATGAACCAGAGAGGCTTTGAACGTGCTCGAGACTGTGGTATTGATGAAGTAGGAATGGTGATAGTGAGTACCGATACCTACAATAAGAAAAACCAGGGGGTTAGTACTCAAGAATCAATCGATAATTGGTTAAGAATAGCCTCGGATGCAAAATCAGCTGGGATTAGAACCAATGTCGTTATTTCCTGTTCTTTTGGATGCCCTTATGAAGGCGAAGTCGAACCCGAAAAAATAGTAGCCATCGCTGAACAAGTTTTGCAAGGACAACCGGATATTCTTGGTTTAGCTGACAGTGTGGGAGTTGCTGTGCCGACACAAATCAAAAATGTATTCTCCTTGATCAAGGAACTCGATCCAACCATCCCTCTGAGAACTCATCTTCATAATACTAGAAACACAGGTCTAGCTAATGCTGCTGCTGCTGTTGAAGTAGGAGTTTCAATCATTGATGCCTCAACTGGTGGAATAGGGGGATGCCCGTTTGCACCTAAAGCAACGGGCAATATACCAACAGATGACCTTTTGTACATGCTAGACCGTTCTGATGTTACCACTGGAGTTAATCTTAGAGATGTTATAAAAACCACCGAATGGTTAGAATTACAACTTGGCAGAAGTGTTCCTGCCATGCTTCCCAAAGCCGGCATATTTCCAGAGAATGCTGAGATTAATCATCAGTAAAAAATATTATTTTTTATAGCAAATCGTATTCCTCTATTCACAGAGCAGCTTCTGCGTATTACAATATCCACCTGCGATGAAGTGACAAGTTTATTCATCGTATGTAATAAAACTAGGAGAAAACATGAGCTACCGACTAGGTGTTGATGTAGGAGGCACTTTCACCGACCTTCTTCTTGTCGACGAAAAAACAGGCCGATTATATACAGCAAAAGTACCAAGTACCCCTGAAGATTCATCCATTGGTGTTTTCAACGGAATTGCAAGAGTTTGTGATTATGCAGGTATTGACCCCACTGAAATATCTTCAGTTATGCACGGCACAACGGTTGCAACTAACACAATCTTAACTGGCACTGGTGCCAAGGTTGGCCTGATTACCACAAAAGGCTATCGGCAAGTTTTACAAATAGCCCGATCCTTTGTTCCTGGTGGTTTGGGTGGTTGGGTTATATACAATAAAAGCAATCCTTTGGCACCTCTGGGTTTAACCATCGAAGCAGATGAGAGAATCTCTGCATCTGGTGAGATTTTGAGAAAAATAAAAAAAGGAAAGCTTGAAAAAGACATTAAAGATCTTTCAAAGAAAGGCATTGAAGCACTGACAGTTTCATTAATTAATTCATTTGCCAATGACGCCAACGAAAAAGAAATTAAAAAGATTATAAATAAAAAGAAACTATTACCGGGAGTACCAGTCTCGCTCTCCTCAGATATTGCTCCAGAAATGCAAGAGTATGAAAGAACGATTACCACGGTTGCAAATTCCTATGTCAGACCGAAAGTCTCAGAATACGTAAAAAATCTGCAACGAGGATTAAAAAGAAAGATGAAAGATGTGAAATTGCATATCCTCAGATCAGATGGTGGACTGGCTTCTGCCAAAGCCTCTGACAGTAATCCCGTCAACTTACTTATGAGTGGACCTGCTGGTGGAGTATCTGGTGCAATCTGGATTGCACAACAGGCTGGATACGATAATCTATTGACTTTTGATATGGGTGGAACTTCCACAGATGTTTCACTCGTAAAAAATGGCAGAGCCGCACAAAGTAGAGAAACCTCTGTTGGAGATGTCACAGTACGTGCTTCATCAGTTGATGTCAGGACTGTAGGAGCCGGAGGCGGTTCTATTGCCCATGTACCTGAACTTACAGGTGCACTAAGAGTCGGTCCACAGAGTGCCGGAGCAGAGCCTGGACCTGCTGCATATGATAAAGGGGGAGTTGAACCAACAGTAACTGATGCAAATTTAGTACTTGGTTATATGCCATCTGATGTTCGATTGGGTGGTGATATGATACTCAGGAAAGATCTTGCCAAAGATGCAGTCAAAACAGTTGGTGATGCTTTGGGATTATCTGTTGAAGCTGCAGCAGCTGGGATTTATGACATTGTAAACGAAAACATGTATGGAGCTTTAAGATTGGTATCTGTTGAAAAAGGATACGACCCAAGAGATTTTGCCTTAATTGGCTTTGGCGGAGCAGGTCCCTTGCATGCAAATGCACTAGGGAAACTTACCAATTCATGGCCAGTAATTATTCCTCCTGGACCCGGAGTATTATGTGCATATGGAGATGTAACCACAGCAATTCAAGATGAGGCCTCCATGTCTTTTATCCGACGATTCAGTGATACCAGCAAGAAAGAAGTGGTGCAAATATTTACTGATCTTGCAAAAAAAGCATCAAAAACTCTTGATGCTGAAGGTGTTGCAAAGAAAAACCGAACCACGACTTATCAGGTAGATATTCGATATCATGGACAAGGTTTGCTACTCACAGTTGATTTTGATTTAAGTGAACTCAGAAGAAAAGGGCTGAACGCCATTGGTGCAACATTTGATGAAATGCATGAACAGCTCTTCACATTTGCTCTACCAGCAGAAAAAGAATTAGTGAATTTACGATCAGTAGTCAGAGATAAAGCACTCAGTGTGAAAGCTCCATCTGTACCCAGAGGCAACGATAAACCCTCACGAGCATTTATCTCTAAAACTAAAGTCTTCATGGAAGGCAAAAGTAAGTTTGCTTCACTCTATGAACGCTCAAAATTAAAACAAGGAAATGTCATCAAAGGACCGGCCATTGTCCTGGAAATGGATTCAACTACAGTAGTTTTACCAGGTCACTCAGGCCGAGTGGATAAATTTGGTAACATTCTGATTACACCAGATGCTTAACAGGAGTAACGCATGCCAACAACAATAATTCAAACCAACAACAAACCCTTCAAACGCGTCAAGCTTGACCCGATTACCTTAGATGTTATAGAAAATTCAATGTTTTCAGCTCGCTGGGAAATGGACGCAGTTCTATTTAGGACAGCTATGTCTCCAGGTATCCGAGAACAAGGCGATGAATTTCCAATGATAGCTAACCTAGAGGGAAAAATGGTCGTCGGACAATTTGGAAGTTTCATCTATGGATTTAAAGAAGCCTATGACGGAACTATGGAAGAAGGAGATATGTTTCTGACTACAGATCCATACGCATGCAATGGAGCGGTCAGCCATGTTAACGACGGGTTATTACTTAGACCGATTTTTAAAGACGGTAGACTTATCAGTTATGCGGCTATGTTTGGGCATATGACAGATGTCGGCGGGAAAGTCCCTGGCAGTCTGCCAACAGACGCCAGTCAAATATTTGAAGAAGGCATTAGGGTGCCACCTACAAAGATCTACAGAAATGATGTCCTTCAAGAAGACCTTTTAGAGTTGATCTTACACAACTGCCGTTTGCCACATTGGAATAGAAGTGATTTTAATGCCATTGTTGCTGCAATAAGAATGGCGGAAAAAAGAGTCTTGGAAATGGCAGAAAGATTTGGTGATGATATTTATTATTCAGCCCTGGAAGAATTATTGGACAGAAACAAAACCGCAATGGGCAAATTGATTATGAATACAGTGCCCACTGAAAAACAATATTTTGAAGATTATATTTGTGATGACGGTCTTGGTATGGGGCCATATAAAATTAAATGTGCGATGTGGAGAAAAGGCAAGAAAGTCATCTTCGACTTTGAAGGCACGGATCCTCAATCCATCAGTTCTGTTAACTTCTTTTTAAATGAAGAGATGTTTAAGATGTTCTGTGGTGTCTACATGATCATGGTCTTTGATCCAGCAATTATGTTTAACGATGGATTTTACGATTTAATGGAAGTAAAAATTCCAAAGGGTACGCTGTTAAAACCAGTACACCCAGCTGCCTTATCTTGCAGAACACATGCACTGGGAAGAATATTTGATGTCTTGGGAGGCCTCTTAGGTCAAGGCGCTCCCGACTTTCTTTGTGCTGCTGGATTCTCTGACAGTCCCCACCTTATGTATTCAGGTTATGACAAAAAAGGTGAGTGGTATCAACTCTATATGATAGGATTTGGTGGCGTTCCAGCCAAACCAATGGGTGATGGTCCTGACGGTCATTCGCTCTGGCCTAGTTTCACAAATGTACCCAATGAATTTCTGGAAAGTTATTTCCCACTAGTCATAGAAGAGTATTACACAGTTCCTGATAGTGGCGGTGCTGGATATCATCGAGGAGGAAATGCACTTTGCACAACCTACAGATTTTTAGAACCTGGAGAAGTTTCTATACATGATGACCGCTGGCTTACTTACCCATGGGGAGTCAATGGAGGTCATCCAGGTGCCCGTAGTACTAAAACATTGGTGAGAAGCAATGGTGACACAGAATTACTCCAATCGAAATGTGATCGCATCAAAGTTGAGGATGGTGACATTCTCTATCATGTAACTTGGGGAGGAGGTGGATGGGGAGATCCATTCACAAGAGAAACAGAAAGAGTCGCATTTGATGTTGATGCTGGCCTAGTGACCAGAGAAGGTGCTAAGAAAAATTATGGAGTCGTACTCAGTAAAGATTGTGCGGTTAATAAATCAGCCACAACACAGCTTAGAAAAAGAATGTCGAAATCTCGTGGAAAAACAAAACTTTTTGATAAAGGATTCACAAGCATCACTGAGCTTAAACAACGGTGCAAAGAAGAAACCGGACTGGAACCACCTGCAACTCCAAAATTCCAGAAATGGATGTTAGAAGCCTAACCTGATCAATCGACAGATATAGATAAACTATTCTTTGGTATCGTGGTTGTAGATATGGACGTCCCTTTGAGGGTAAGGGATTGAGATTCCTTCCGCATCGAATCTTTTCTTAATCTGTTCCAAAATTGAGTATTTAACGCTCAAAACATCGGAAGACTTTACCCAAGGCCTCACAATAAAATTAATGCTATTGTCGGCCAATTCTGAAACTGCAATTCTAGGTTCTGGTTCTTCAAGAATTCTCTCATCCTGATTGAGGATGTCCTGCAGTATATCTTTTACTTTGTCTATATCATCTTCGTAACCGCAACTAGCAATAATGTCAACACGACGTGTCTCCTGTCCTGTGTAGTTGATGATACTGCTATCCATAATGGTTCCATTTGGAACAACAACTACTTTGTTATCAGGCGTTTTAAGGACTGTAGAGAAAATTTGAATATCCAAAACAGTACCTGCAGCAGACCCAGCTTCGATATAATCTCCAACTTTGTAAGGTCTAAAAATAACAATCAATATACCGGCTGCGAAATTAGCTAAAGAACCTTGTAAAGCGAGACCAATTGCCAAACCAGCTGCACCGAGCATAGCGATGATGGATGTGGTTTCAATACCCAATTGATTGATGGCAGCAATAAAAATAATCACCATCAACAAGGTGTTGAGGAGGTTGGCAACAAATATTCTTACTGTTTCTTCAACCGTTGTCTTCTCAAGCGCTGATTTAATGATCTTTAAGAGAAGTTTAACAACCCATCGGCCAACAAAAATGATCAACACTGCATAAAAAAGGCGTAAACCAAAGTCTGCAGCAATTTGGGTGATCGAGTTGATTATTTCAGTTGTATCCATATCAATGTATCCATATTGTATTAGTTTTAGATGCTAGTATTCTAATGCACTTATTCGCTTGATTCTCAATTTTCTTTATTGAAATAGAAGAATAAAATTACTTTCATTCAGTGTATATTAATACTGATAAAACAGTAATTTACGATAATATACATTAATATATATCTATATCTTATTGATATA
>LUMJ01000545.1_pt1 | contig 11686 bp, 9 predicted proteins | sample 729631 | NCBI WGS metagenome assembly LUMJ01 (sample SAMN03860266, study PRJNA289734) | marine metagenome | biome: seawater column; feature: ocean; material: water; isolation source: Red Sea water column Station 22 - depth 500m | place: Saudi Arabia: Red Sea | collected 2011-10-15 | depth 500 m | reverse complement strand
GGGTAAATCAATTTGAGTAACATCACCGGTAATTACCATCTTTGAACCAGAACCCATTCTAGTCAGGAACATTTTCATTTGAGGAATCGTAGTATTTTGAGCTTCATCAAGAATAATGTAGCATTCATTCAAAGTGCGACCTCTCATAAATGCAAGTGGGGCAACTTCAATGACATGTTTTTCTATTAATCTGTTTACCTTTTCAAAGCCGATAAACTCATAAAGCGCATCATAAATAGGACGCAAATAGGGGTCAACTTTTTCGCTCAGATCACCGGGCAAAAATCCTAGTTTTTCTCCTGCCTCAACAACAGGTCTGACCAAAATAATTCTTTTAATATTCGAGTTCTCTAAAGCCTCAACCGCTCTTGCCACTGCAAGATAAGTTTTTACATTAATATGCTTGCGACTTGTCCTAATGGTGACTGATTTGGTAGAACCATTGCCGCTTTTTTGAGATTTAATGCAAAGGTCGATATCTCTAGAATCAATTGTTTTACTCTCTGATAATGATAGAAGTTCTTGCAAAACACCAATCGCTATTGGTGCATTGTCACCCTTGATAATAAAGTCAGAGCCTTTATTAGAAACCTTTACCTTAAGGTTTTTAGCAATGTTATCAAGGTTTTTGTCTAGGGAACCGCAAATATTTGCGAGCTGATCGGTGCTTTTAATATCAAGAGTAAATTTCATTGTCAATATTTTACTGCTTTAGATTGAAAACAATTGATAAGTTGTATGATTTATTACATCATTTAATTTAACATTGATGACATGAAAAGAGTTCGACTTATCTTCAATACCTTTTTCTTGGTATTTGTATTATGGCCATACACCTCAATTGCAGATGACAATCAATGTGTATTGCTTTTGTACCACCGCTTTTCAGACGAAGGACCACAGTCTACGAGCACATCTCCAGCAGTCTTTGAGAAACACCTAGAGTATCTTTACGTTAACGGATATAACGTTCTTCCCTTAGATCAAGTCATTGAGTCTCTTAGAGGGCAAGCAATATTGCCCAAAAAATGTGTCAGTTTGACTGCAGATGACGGCTTCCTGTCAATCTATACTAACGCTTATCCATTACTTGAAAAATACCAGATGCCGATGTCGGTCTTTGTTTCTACTGAATCTATTGATAAGAAATATAACCTGATGCTATCTTGGAAACAGCTCCAAGAAATGTCAGACCTTGTAGATGTGTATAACCATAGTGTGCAACATCTTCATCTGGTTGAACAAGATCTTGAGGTATTGCGAGGTGAAATCACTCAAGCGCAGAAAAGAATAAATCAGGAATTAGGTGTTGAAAAGAAGTATTTTGCTTACCCTTATGGCGAATTTGATGACCAGACTTATGGTCTAATAAGTGATCTTGATTATGTCGGTTTTGGACAACATTCTGGCGCTATAAATAGAAATAGCGACTTTTTGAATTTACCAAGATTTTCGATGTCAGGGCCCTATGCAGAAATGGAGAGCTTTACTTTAAAGATAAGAACATTGCCAATGCCAATTGAATTCGAAGACCCCCAGTCTCTAATTATTTCTGAAAACTTCAAGCCATCCTTAACTCTCAACTTTTCCCGCGAGTTATCGGAAAACGAAAGACAACAATTTTCCTGTTTTGTTTCCGGTCAAGATCAACCCGAATTGATATGGCTGGCTTCTAATAAAGTCAGTATTAAAGCAAGAGAGGTGCTGCCAAAGGGTAGGAGTCGTTATAACTGTACAATGCCATCTAAGGAGGCGGGGCGATATTACTGGTATTCAAAGCTCTGGTTAAGGCTAAACGGTTAGAGAAGCTCCCCCAGCAGAGAGTTGGCAAAACCTTCGGTGATTCTTACAGAGACTATTTGGCCAATCAAGTTCTCATTTCCTACAAAGTGAGTGGTGCGCATGTTTTCTGTTCTGGCTGACAAAGTATTGCCTTTCTTTGAATGACCTTCTACAAGAACTTTTTGGATACTGCCAATCATTGACCTGGAAATTTCTTCAGTGTTTTCATTGAGTTTGTCTTGTATAACTGCAAGTCGTTGCTTCTTGACTGTCTGGTCGATATCATCGGGAAGACTTGCTGCAATCGTTCCAGGTCGTTTTGAATAAATAAAACTAAAGGATTTGTCAAAGCCTATTTCATCGATAAGTTTCATTGTGTTATTGAAATCTTCTTCAGTCTCTCCAGGGAAACCAATAATGAAATCTGACGACAAAGAAATATCAGGTCTAATTTCTCTAAGTTTTCGAATCTTTGATTTATATTCAATTACTGTGTGGCCTCGCTTCATTGAACCGAGTATTTTATCTGAGCCACTCTGTACAGGTAGATGAACGTGCGAAACAAGTTCAGGTACTTCGGCATAAGTTTGAATCAAGCGTTCACTAAATTCTACAGGATGAGAAGTCGTATAGCGAATACGTTCCACGCCTGATACCTGCGCGACGATAGCAATAAGGAGAGCTAAATCAGCAATTTCCCCATCATCCATCAGTCCTCGATAGGCGTTAACATTCTGTCCTAAAAGGTTAATTTCTTTGACGCCTTGTTGAGCTAGGACTTCGACTTCACGAATCACATCGTTGAATGGGCGGGAAATTTCTTCACCGCGTGTATAGGGAACAACACAAAAGGTACAATATTTACTGCAACCTTCCATTACAGAAACGAATGCAGAGGCGCCATCGCTGTGAGGTTCGGGCAAATGGTCAAATTTTTCAATTTCCGGGAAAGAGATATCGATACTTACTTGATTTTTATCAAGAGCATCATTGAGCATGTTGGGTAGTCGATGTAGGGTTTGAGGGCCAAAAATCAGATCAACGTAGGGTGCTCTTTTAAGTATCAGATCACCTTCTTGAGTCGCAACACAGCCGCCAACACCGATTACTAGGTTTGGCTTGGTGGTCTTTAATTTTTTCCAACGTCCGAGTTGATGGAATAGTTTCTCCTCGGCCTTTTCACGGATTGAGCAGGTGTTTACTAAAAGCACGTCTGCTTGGTCAATATTGTCAGTCAATTCGAGGCCGTGAGAATGTTTAAGTACATCACTCATTTTATTCGAGTCGTATTCGTTCATTTGACACCCAAAGGTGCGGATGTGTAATTTAGAGAGCCCCATTATGCTGGCTTTTGGATGTGCAGTGTTTGCGTTGGATATGCAATTTCTGCACCATGCTCGGCAATAATATCAGCTACATCCAGCAATAGTTTGCCTTTAATTTTTTTAAATTCTGCTCCCTCGGTGACCGTACTGAAAGCCCAAATCACAAAATCAAGTGAAGAGGCATTGAACAGGTCAAAATACACACGACAAGGTTCTTTGTGGTCAATATGCTCATGGTCAGCCAACAACTTCTCAACCTTTTCAATAATGCTTTGCATTTGCGCAATATCTTCATAACGGATACCGATAACTGCGCTAATTTCACGGTTAGTCATTCTAGAAGGAGTTTCAATAGGGATGGTTGCAAAAATACCGTTGGGAACATAAATGGGGTTTTTGTTAAAGGTACGGAGACGAGTCATTCTCCAGCCGATTTTTTCGACTACACCTTCTATACTTTTATCCGTTGTCCGAATCCAATCACCGGTTGAGAATGGTTTGTCCATCTGGATCATTAATCCACCAAAAACGTTGGCAAGCATGTCTTTGGCAGCAAAGCCAACGACGATACCGCCGACACCACCGAGGGTTAAAATGGAAGACACAGAGTAGCCAAAATATTGTGCAACACCAAGTACGATTGCAAAAACAAACACTATCTTGATTAGACGAGTGAACAATCTAACGGAATCTTTATCAACGTTACCTTCTTTTTCCAACATAAAGCTTTCAATACTTGATATTAGTCTGAGAATTCCCCAGGTCAGAATAAAGATAGGAGCAATGTCTATATATTCGACAACTTTGCCTAGGGTTTGTATTTCAACCTTAAGCTCGTGTAATGAAAAATATATCCAGCCATACCAGATAAGTAATTTTAGTGGTGCCGATAGTGAGTTGATGAGATAGTCATCTATCTGCGTTTTTGTGCCACCAGTGTGTTTTTTTATTTGTTTCAGTATAACGCCTAGTGCAAAATGGGCAATAACAGCCAACAAAAGCAATACGCCGGTCATCTGGATTGGTGTTATATTTTGGATGAATTCGTTCATTAGAGGTATTTTAACGGATTAATAGGTTCTTCATATTTTTTCATTTCAAAATAGAATGGCTTGTTGCCTGTAACAGCGATCACTTGACCTTTCTCGATACTGTCGCCCTCGCTGACATAGATTTCTTGATTTTGATTGTAAACGCTATAAAAGCCGTAGGCATGTTTGATAATGATCATTTTTCCATAACTTGTCATTTTGTCTCCGCTATAGACTACTTCTCCCTTTCTGACAGCTCGGACATCTTGACCAAGTACATTATCATAGGTCAATCCTGGGTGGTTGTCTTCTATTGAGAACTTTTTGAGTATATTGGCTGCAACCGGAAGAGACCATTTTTTATCGTCATTTGCTACTTTGGCTTTCGAATTGTTTTGATTGGCATCCAATACCTTGTTGAATGACTTTTCAATAACAGTTACTTGACCAGGCTCATTGGTCAAACAACCTGATAGGATTAAAGATAAAAGAAGAATCAAATATTTAGTAGGCATACCATATCCCTAAAACAACAATAACAATCAGTGCGTATCCTAATCTATCAATATATTTATTTAACCATGCATCGGCACGTTTTCCAAACTTTCTTACAAGAAAAGCAATCAACAAATAGCGGGCACTCCTTGCCACTAAAGAGAAAATCACAAAGGGCAAGAGAGGCATTGACATCATTCCGGCACTAATAGTGAAAAGCTTGTATGGTATAGGACTAAAACCTGCAATCAGAATAATCCAAATTCCGTAGGTATTAAAGTACTGTTCAGCTTTATGTAATTCCGGTAGATAATTCAGTGTATCTAATAGTGGCATGATAAGGTTGATTGCATAGATACCAATATAGTAGCCAGCAATAGCACCTAATACTGAACTTAATGTGCAGATAATTGCAAAGTAGTAGGCTCTATTTCTACTCTTGAGTGACATAGACGCCAATAAGATATCTTGAATAGGGTAGGGTAGTATTGAAGATTCCAAGAAGCTAATTGTGGCCAGCCAAATAATAGCAAAACGACTTGACGACCAGTCAAGAATTTTATTGTAGAGTGTATAAAAAGGTCTCATTCAGAGAACAAAGCTTAGTTCTTGTTTTTTAACATTGGGAAGCCTAATCGTTCTCTTGATTCATAATATGCCTGAGCAACTTTTTGACTCATCGATCTCACTCTGCGAATGAATCGTGCTCTGTCTGTGACACTAATTGCATGCCTTGCATCTAAAAGGTTGAATAGGTGAGAGGCCTTCATGGTTTGTTCATAAGCTGGGAAGGGTAGCTCTTTTTCAATGAGCTTTGTATTCATAGATTCCGCTTCATCGAATTGTCTAAAAAGAACGTCAGTATCTGCAATTTCAAAATTGTATTTAGATTGCTCTACCTCGTTTTGGTGATAAACATCGCCATAACTCAAGTCTTCTGTCCAGGTAAGATCAAACACACTATCGACGCCTTGAAGGTACATAGAGAGTCTCTCGAGGCCATAAGTTAGCTCCCCAGAAATTGGTTTGCAGGCAAGACCACCAACTTGTTGGAAATAGGTAAATTGACTCACCTCCATGCCATCCAGCCAAACCTCCCAACCGAGTCCCCAAGCACCCAGAGTAGGTGACTCCCAATTATCTTCAACAAAACGCACATCATGAATTTTTAGATCAATCCCAATCGCACTTAATGAAGCAAGGTAAAGGTCTTGAATGTCACTAGGCGAAGGCTTAAGTAAGACTTGGAATTGGTAGTAATGTTGAAGGCGATTGGGGTTTTCACCATAACGCCCATCCCCCGGTCGACGAGAAGGTTGAACATATGCAGCTTTCCATGGTTCGGGACCAATCGCACGAAGAAAAGTCGCGGGGTGGAAAGTTCCAGCACCAACCTCCATATCAAATGGTTGTACGATAGCGCAACCTTCGTCAGCCCAATAATTTTGTAATTTGAGAATTAAGTTCTGAAATGATGTGCTTGTATCTAGGTCAGATGGTGACATTAATGTTGATCGAAAAATAACAAAATTTTACCTCACCGTTAACTCTAGTTGAATCTTTTACATGCATTTGCATATTATAAGAAATCAAATAGGTAATGAATTGAGTGGCCAAAAATAAAGTAGCGTTGGAATACTGACAACGACAATTAAAATTTCTAGAGGTAGCCCAAGCTTCTAGTAATCACCAAATTTATACCCTCCTGGTCCCATCACCAGGGTATTGTTTTGGTGTCCAATAGGTGACAAGAAAGCACACGATGCACCAATCGCAACTGCCATCAAAAAGGTATCAGGGTTGACAGCTAAGGTTTTGGCAATTTCGACGCTGATAGGAGCTGCAACTAGAACCGTTGCAACGTTGTTAAGGACAGCGCTAAGAAGCATTGTTATGATGAGCATAGAGGCAAGAATCGTGACTGGTGTGGCACCATAGGAAATATTAATAAGGATATTCGAGATTGTCTCTGCACCACCACTGCTTTGAAGTGCTTGACCAATAGGTATCATTGAGCCTAAAAGAACAATCACTGGCCAATGTATTGAGCGGTAGACATCAATTTTCGGAATCACATTAGTTGCAATATAGAAAATAACAACCAATGATAGTGCAATAGTAAGGTCTATATATCCAAGACTCGAAGCGATAATTGCAATCAAGAAAGAAGAGATCGCGAGAGAGGCTTTTTTACGTTGTGGAATTTGTAAATCTCGTCTCTCTAAGGTAAGACATTCCATCCATTTCACTGCACTTTCTAGGTGAGAACTATTACCGTGAAGGAGTAAAACATCTCCAGGCTGAATTTTGGTGTTTCTGACGTGATGAATAATGGATCTTCCTGCACGAGAGATGCCTAAAAGAGATATCTGTCTTAATTTGAGTAGGCTTAATTGGGTTGCGGTTCTTCCGATCGAGCGCGAAAATGGTGGAGCAACAGCTTCGATAAGTGAAGTATGTTTAAATTCAAAGTCTGAATCAGAATCGCTGATGTAGTGAGTTTTAGTTTGTTTCATAAATTCATCAATACCCTGAACTGAACCTTCGAGAATGAGTAGGTCATTGGCATGAATAACGAAATTACGAATGAAACCTTCACCTTCTAGTCGTTCGTCGTTTCTAATAATCCCTAAAATTGACACATCAACGCCTTCACAAACATCGTCCAAATGTGATAAATACTTGCTGACGATTGGAGATTCCTCTGTAACGAGTACATTAGAAACATACTGTCGTATTTCTTCATTGCTATGTTTAAGATCTTTATCTTTGATTTTAGGCATCAATCGCCAGCCGAAAAGAGCGATAAAAAGTACACCAGAAATTGCAACAATCAAACCAACTGGAGTAAAGTCAAACATCGAATAAGGTGAGCCAAGAGCATCTTCTCTGTAGGTTGCTATTACCACATTTGAGGCAGTGCCTATCATCGTAACCATGCCACCTAAAATTGAAGTAAAGGCAAGTGCCATTAGAGTTGTGGAAGGTTTGCGATTGGCTTTTTGATTGAGTTGAGTGTCCGCGGGCATCAATATAGCTAAGGCAGCTACGTTGTTTATGATACTAGAGAGACTTGCAGAAATAGTACCCATCAATGCAATATGTGTCTTCACACCACTCGTAAAATTAGAAAGATTGGAACTAATTAACTCAACCGAACCTGAACGAACCAAGCCTCTGCTAATGATTAGCACTAGAGCAATAATTACTACGGCAGGATGACCAAAGCCGGAGAAAACACCATGGGTTGGTATAACGCCAAAAATCGTACCGGCAATGAGCGCCATGAAGGCAACCAAATCGTAGCGAACTCTACCCCAAATAAATAACACTAAGGTTGTTGATATCAGCAAAAAAACAATCGATTGATCACTCATATATTATTTATTCACATCAATTTAGCGGTTAATTATAGCCAATTGGTGGTTGCCTTTTTATAAACTTGATTGTTCAAAAAATTAAGTATTAATATTGAATATAAAGGTTCCAAGTAGTTATTGTCACCAAATCTTGCTATTTTTTTTGATATATCCTGAAAAGGAACCTGATGAAGATGACGCCTTTGGTCTCAATCAAAGAAATTTATTTGGAACTTATACTTGTCAAAAAATGCAGGATGTTTCTCTCGATTTATTGAACTAAAAAGGCTTAGTACTTATAAGTTTCCGGCTTGTATGGACCCTCTTTGGGTGTATTGATGTATTCTGCCTGGGCATCCGTCATTTTTGTAAGAACGCCGCCAAAGCCACCAAGCATTCCAGCTGCAACCTCCTCGTCGAGTTTCTTGGGTAAAACTTCAACGCTTATATTGGCTAATTTATCTTTTTCAGGTAGGTCAGCAAATTTTTGGTCAAATAGATACATTTGAGCCAATATCTGATTAGCAAAAGAGCCATCCATGACGCGAGAAGGGTGGCCAGTTGCATTACCCAGGTTGACTAATCGACCTTCAGATAACAAAATCAAATAATCATTTTTATAAGTAGATCTATAGACTCGGTGTACCTGAGGTTTAACTTCGTCCCATTTCCAGTTATCACGCATGTATTGGGTATCAATTTCATTGTCGAAGTGACCAATATTGCAAACTACCGAACCAGATTTAAGAGCCTTCAGCATGGCTGAGTCACAAACATTTATGTTGCCTGAAGCTGTAACTACTAAATCAGTCGTTGATAACAATTCTTTATTAATGTCATCTTTTGATCCCGTATTAACACCATCGTTGTATGGTGAGACCACTTCAAATCCATCCATACAAGCCTGCATGGCACAGATAGGATCAATCTCGCTAACCTTAACTATCATTCCCTCTTGACGGAGTGATTGTGAAGAACCTTTACCAACATCACCGTAGCCAATTACTAGCGCTTTTTTACCCGCCATTAAAATATCGGTTCCGCGTTTTATAGCGTCATTTAAAGAGTGTCTGCATCCATATTTGTTGTCATTTTTCGATTTTGTGACTGAGTCGTTGACATTAATTGCTGGAACCTTAAGTTCACCATTTTCAACCATTTCAAGTAGACGATGAACTCCCGTCGTTGTTTCTTCACTAATTCCATGAATATTATTTAACATCTCTGGATATTTTTCATGAACCATTTGAGTTAAATCACCACCATCATCAAGAATCATGTTGGCATCCCAAGGCTTACCATTGAGAAGAATAGTTTGTTCGATACACCAAAAAAACTCCTCCTCTGTTTCACCTTTCCAGGCAAATACAGGTATATCGCTTGCTGCCATAGCTGCTGCAGCATGGTCTTGTGTTGAAAAAATATTGCAAGATGACCAGCGAATTTCTGCTCCAAGATCTATTAATGTTTCCATTAAAACAGCAGTTTGGATTGTCATATGGATGCAACCCATAATCTTAGCACCTTGAAGAGGTTTGTCTTTACTGTACTTAGAACGAAGTGCCATTAATGCAGGCATTTCCGATTCTGCTAGCTCTATTTCCTTACGACCAAAGGCGGCAAGGTTAATATCAGCTACTTTGTAATCGCTAAGATTAAGGTCACTTACCTTATAGTCAGTATTATCAATTGATGAATTGCTCATTTTATTCTCTATAAAGTTGAAAAAAAACGAGCGTCGTTTTGATTGCCAAGCCTGATTGAGATATTACTCATTGCAACGCCCCTTGGCAGGATAGTATTATACCAAAAAAATATAGAAACGAACCTATTTTAGATAGGCAGCTTTATCTGTTTTTTCCCAGCTTATAGACTCTTCAGTTCTTCCAAAGTGGCCATAGCTTGCAGTTTGTTGATAGATAGGTCGTTTGAGATCCAACATGGCAATTAGACCCTTGGGTCGTAAATCAAAATGTTCTCTGATTAGATTAACAATTTCATGATTTGGTAACTTTCCAGTTCCAAATGTATCAACACTAATACTAGTGGGTTCTGCAACTCCAATTGCATATGAAATTTGAATTTCACAACGCTCAGCTAGACCAGCTGCAACGATATTTTTTGCAACATAACGAGTAGCATAAGCTGCACTCCGATCAACCTTAGAGGGGTCTTTTGGTGTTGTTTGTTAGCCATTTTTCTGGCAATATGGGCTTAATAATATCTTTTAACACTACTCCCCTAAGATCTTTAAGTGTGATACCTTTATCATGCTGGGTGGAAAGTACCACAGCATCAATACCAACAATTTCATTGCCATCGTAAATACAAGAGACCTGTGATTTAGCATCAGGTCTTAGCCATGGAATAGATCCGTTTAATAGTAGTTCAGCCTGTCGTCTGACAAGTTGATGCGCAAGCATAATTGGCGCTGGCATAAGCTCTTTGGTTGAATTTTCTGCGTAACCAAACATCAGACCTTGGTCTCCTGCTCCTTGTTCATGGTTTTCACTCTCATCAACTCCTTGTTTGATGTCCTGAGATTGCTTACCTAGCAGGTTTGATATTGAACAGTTGTGACCGTTAAAGCCATACTCATCTCTGTCATAGCCAATGTCAATAATTGTTTTGCGAACGACATCTTCATAGTCAATTTTTGCATTCGTAGTTATTTCTCCAGCCAATACGACTTGGTTGTTTTTGACTAAGGTTTCGACAGCAACACGAGATTCTCTGTCTTGTGAAAGTGCGGCATCGAGGATGGCGTCGGAAACTTGATCGCAAACTTTGTCCGGATGACCGGCAGAAACGGATTCAGAAGTAAATATCATGGTTATAGTCCTAAAAATCAAAAAAACCCGCTAAAAGCAGGTTTTTTTTTGGAAAATACCAGCTTTAGCTTTTTTTGGCCACCTATGGTGGCAACGCTAGCAATCGGGTCAAATCAGCGTACGTAATTATAGTCTTAAATTTATTTAATGTAAAGTTTAATCCAAGCTGGTCTTTAGAGCTAAAGCGCTTACAAAAGGAGATGCCATTAAACTGATTATCAGTATGCTTACTAACAAATAGAGATGTCCACTAATCGGAAAATTAAATTGGGATTGAGAGATAGCACTTGTGGCAAAAATTAAAATAGGGATATAAAGTGGTAGTATTAACAATGACAACAACATCCCAGAGTTTTTGATGCCAACAACTAGAGAGGCGCCGATAGCTCCAATTAGGCTTAAACTCGGTGTAGCCAATAAAAGTATCAACATTAAAACACAAATACTGTCAGCATTTAGGAAAAGTGTCATTCCAAGTAAGGGCGACAGCAAGATGATAGGTAGGCCGGTTAGTAGCCAATGAGCAATTGTTTTTGCTAACAATATGAGAGGAAGTGAATGATGTGAGATAACTATCTGTTCAAGAACGCCGTTGTCGTAGTCGTAGTGAAATAGAGCATTAAGTGAAAGCAACACTGAAAGCATACAGGTTACGAAGACGACTCCAGGAGCAATGTTTGATAAAGTATGAGATTCTGGATTAATTGCTAAAGGAAACAAAGAAATAGCAATCACAAAGAACAGTAGAGGGTTAAGAAAACTAGATGGGTTTCGGAGCGACATCTTTAGGTCTCTTTTGAGTGTTTTAGTGAAAATGTTCACAGGTTTATATTCCTTAGGTTGGGCAAGTTGCATTTTTGATG
>LUMJ01001811.1_pt1 | contig 11694 bp, 15 predicted proteins | sample 729631 | NCBI WGS metagenome assembly LUMJ01 (sample SAMN03860266, study PRJNA289734) | marine metagenome | biome: seawater column; feature: ocean; material: water; isolation source: Red Sea water column Station 22 - depth 500m | place: Saudi Arabia: Red Sea | collected 2011-10-15 | depth 500 m | reverse complement strand
CCTATCTAGGGCAATTTTTGCAAGTCTTATTGCATCAATAACTATTCCTGCAGAGTTTGCTTTATCGTCGACTTCTAGTCTCACTTCCATATTATATGGTATGTTTGCCCATTGTCTACCTTCTATTCTCATGAACATCAGTTTTGTATTATGCAAAAATGGAATAAAATCAGAAGGGCCAACATAAATTTGATCATCATCAAGACGCTCATCTAACTGGCTTTGCACACTTTCAGTTTTTGATATTCTTTTGCTCACAAGGCGTTCCTGCTCTTTCATATTAAGAAAATCTGTATTTCCGCCAACATTGATTTGGTATGTCTTTTCAATTTTTGTACCTCTGTCATTACATAGCCTAGCTAGAGTTCTATGAACAATTGTAGCGCCCACTTGCCCCTTTATATCATCACCAATTACAGGGTGTGTTGCCTTTTCAGAACCTACTGGTAAATATGAAACAACAATTTCAGCTCCTGTTTCTTTTAAGACATCTTTGACCTCTTTTTCCAATTCTGTTGCACTTTTCCCACTTTCGATTGGTTTAACCCTATTTTCTACCCAAATGCCTACACCATCTAAGGTTGGACTTTCATAGACTTTGAACTCTGTTTTTGGCATTTCATCCTTTGGAATCCAATTAACCATGTTTGGGTACTCATAAATTGCTTCATTGATTGATTTGCCTATTTTATTTTCACCCACATCAAACCCTGCTACAAACTCAATATCATGAATTCCGTAATCCTGAAGTTTTTCGTGAATTATTCCAATTACTTGCTGAGAGGGGTCTTTTCTATAGTATTCTATACCTTGAATTAATCCAGAAAAACAGTTACCAATTCCAACAAGAGCAACTTTAATTTTTTTAACCATTTGTGGATACAACCCATGATAGACTTTTAAGGCTTCCCTGCCTGCTGGAGATTTTTTTTTAAGTCAGAATTTTATAGTCGAATCATAATTTTACAATAATGATCAAGTCAGGAAAACCTGTAGAGGATTTTTCCATTACCAAAGATATGCAAGTAAATAAAATTTTTGAGCAAATGTCAAAATCTGGTGGGTTTGAATCACGTAACTTAGCTGATGGTCTCTATGCACTTACCGATATGATCAAAGATGAAAATTGTTTGAAATTTTTATCATTTGTAGCTGCGATCACATCAACGGGTTTGAGAGGCGTGATCAAAGATATGACTAAAAAAAAATGGTTTGATGTTGTTATAACAACTTGTGGTGCATTGGACCATGATATTGCTAGACACTTTTCAAATTATAATCAAGGTTCATTTACAATGGATGATGCAGAACTAACGAAACAAAACATTCACAGACTAGGCAATGTTCTGGTCCCAATGGAAAGCTATGGACCTATAATTGAAGAAAAAATGCAGTCATTTTTAGAAGAAGAGTATGCTAAAGGAACACGAGAAATGTCTACTGAAGATATTTGTAGAATGATTGGATCTCATTTGGGCGAAGACTCGTTTCTTTACTGGGCTTACAAGAACAATGTAAAAGTTATAGTTCCTGGAATTGTTGATGGCGCGGTAGGTAGTCAAATCTGGATGTTTTCACAAAAACATACTGATTTCAAATTAAACATCATTAAAGACTCTGATACACTTGCCGGCTTGATCTTTAAAGCAAAAAAATCAGGAGCGCTTATGCTTGGTGGCGGAATATCAAAACATCATACGCTATGGTGGAACCAATACAGAAATGGTTTAGATTTTGCTGTATACATCACAACGGCGCAAGAATTTGATGGAAGTTTGAGTGGAGCTTTGGTACGTGAGGCAATCTCATGGGGCAAAGTAACACAAGATGCAAAACAAACAACAATTCATGGTGAGATAACAACAGTTTTGCCATTTCTATATTTGGCATTATTGACTACATTGGAATAAGTAAATTATAATTATCATAACAAAAGAAACAAAGCATGAACCCAGAACTTAGAATAAAAGAAACTGCACCTATTCATGTTGAGGGTGGGTTTATGATTAATGGATTTCCATCAACCGGAATAACAAGTGCGATAGCAGCTGAATTTGTAATCAATGGTTCTCAATTAGAACCTGCAGCAATCATAGACTCGGATAGTTTTCCACCAATAAGCATTGTCAAAAATGGATCACCAAACTATCCTACAAGAATTTTTGTAAACAATGATCTTAAGGTGGCAATTTTTTCTTCTTATGTCACTATTGATGTAGTTTTACATCGTGCTATAGGAAAAATGATGCTTGATTGGGCCACAGAAAAAAAATGCTCAACAATTATCAGTAGCATCACAACAAAATCAACTTCCAAGGAAGTGATTGGTGTGGCATCTACAGGAGCAGCAAGGGGTAAACTTGTAGCTGCAGGAATTAAAATTGCTGAACATGCAACAATACCTGGAATTCCAGGTGTTCTCTTAAACGAGGGAATGGTTAGGGGCCAAGATGTGATTGTTCTGCTTGTTGGTTCTGAGAATAATAATCCTGACCTGAGAGCTACTTCTAACCTATGTGATAGTTTAGTAAAATTGATACCTCGAATATCAAATAATCTATCTTTATTGGAAAAAGAAGTAAAACAAATTGAAGAAGGTATAAAACAAGCAGAAACAGAAAGCCGAGATCTAAGTGAAAGTATGTATCGGTAAAACAATGTTTGGTTATATTCAGAAATCTAAAGCGCAATAGTAAAAAATCTATCTCTAAAGTTTTTTTATGTCAATTTCAATTTTTGACACAGGACGTTTTCGACCGTCCTTGGATTCTAATAAATCAGAAGATATACGAACGTCGCTAATCTCATAACCAACATCTTTCATTCGTTTTACAATTACAATCATTTGAGAAGCATCAATCGCCTGAGTAATACGTTTCCCACGTCCTGCTATTGTGACAATTGGTAAAGATGCAAGTTTCCCCAGGATTGCAGACACATATGACATAATTGGTTTTGTTCCCATAATAATCAGGTCATGTACTTGTTCTGGATGTTCTGGTTCAGTCTCTGTCTGTGGTTCAGTCTCTGCCTGTGGTTCAGTCTCTGCCTGTGGTTCAAAAAGTTGTTCCTCTTTAGAGCTTTCTATCTCATGGGTTTTTTTAAATTCAGAAAGAATTTCTTCTGCATCACTACTTTCATTTTCTGCATTCATTGATTATATTATCATGATGTCTAGATTATAGGTTTTATTTCATCTTTCAGGAACAAATAATCACTGTCGATTCAAATTTTCTTTTTCTATATATTCTTCTAGAATTTTTTCAATATTCTCTTTATTTGATGCTTTAACTTTTGAAATAATTTCTTCTTCTTCAATTTCATAACAGTTTAAAATTTCACTATGATCTTTGTATATAATAAAAATTTTATTTTGAAAGATGCAATGGTAGATAGTTTCGGGTTTCATTTGTTCAGGTTTTATCTTAATACCGTCCTTTTCAATCGATAATGGATATGACATGATTAACTCTTGATAATACTCAATAATTGTCTTTTTCGATATTGTAATATTCCTTTTAATATAATTTAGTATATGAAAGAACGTATAATACTTCATGTGGATTTTGATTATTTTTATGCCCAGTGTGAGGAAGTGAGAAATCATGACCTTAAAGCTAAACCAGTAGTGGTGTGCATGTTCTCAGACAGAGGTAATGATAGTGGTGCTATTGCCACTGCAAATTATACAGCAAGGGAATTTGGCGTTAAATCTGGTATGCCAATCAAATTTGCAAAACAAAAACTGAAGGATAGAGATGATTCAATATTTTTGCCTCCGGATTTTGAATATTACTCAGATATGTCTGAAAAGTCTATGAACATAATCAAGGAGTTTGCAAATATCTTTGAGTATGTTGGGAGGGATGAAGCATATCTTGATGTCTCAGAGAAAACTGAGTGTAATTTTATAAGAGCAAGTCACATTGCCCAACAGATAAAAAATTTAGTTAGAGAAAGCACGCAACTAACGTGTTCTGTTGGGGTCTCGCCCAATAAGTTGCTATCAAAAATTGCATCGGATTACAAAAAGCCAGATGGACTTACTGTTATAACTCCGGATAAAATTTCTGCATTTATCCAAACTTTGAAGATAAGAGATATTCCCGGTATTGGAAAAAAAACAGAAGAGAAATTGGCTGAGCAGGGAATAAAAACTACTTTACAAGCAAAAGATCTGGATATTTTCACGTTAAACAAAATGTTTGGAAGGAAAACTGGTACGTACATATTCAATGCAGTAAGGGGTATTTATGATGAACCAGTAGCCCCAAGGGCACCAACTATTCAAATAAGCAAAATTACTACGTTAAAAAAAGATTCGAATGATTATACTTTTTTAGAGGAAAGCCTACTTGAATTATGTAATCAATTACATGTTGTAATTCTGAAGAAAAATAAGGCATTCAAATCAGTTGGAGTACAATTCACACAAACTGATCTCTCGAACAAGACAAAATCAAAGATGCTAAGAAATTCCACTTCTAGTTTAGATGAACTACAAAAAACTTCAAAGCAATTACTTCATGATGCACTGGAAAATCAATCAATGTTGGTAAGAAGACTTGGGATTAAAGTGTCTGAGCTGTCAGAGTTAGAAGGCCAAAGTAATATAACAAATTATTTTTGAAGTGACGCTTCTTTTTTATTATTCCTAGGCCAAAATACATGATCTTTCTATTTTGTTTTATATTCATCTTAAGCAAAAATGCCATCATTACAAGCGAATAGATAACTACGCTATGCACACCAGCTGATGGCCAAAAAACTTGTAAGGCGAATGGACCATGATCACCCCGTAAAAACATAAGATTGTCCCTTGCAGTGGCTGTTCCAAGCTCAAATGCATTAATTACCCAAACATTTGTTTGCACTAAATGTGGTACAAAGTACTGTAACGGACCCAACGTATCGTATGGAAAAAATGCATCAAGGGATAAGATTATTGCACTGCCTCCAAGAAAAACTGGTCCAGCAATAACTATTCTAACTAATAACACAAAGTAAATTATTGTAGCAATAGCTAAAGGAATTCCAAAAATAAGACGTGTTCTTGAAACAATAAATTTTATCCCAATTATCTCAGCTACGATAAATGCAAGTCCAAACAGAAATCCCCCACGGCCCTGATTCCAACTCATACTGAAGGAATCTGGATATACAGCTAGTACAAATAGAATAGGGCTTGCAATTAGTAACATGGATAAAATTGTGTTTTTATGCATCACTCTAAATCAAAAAAAAGTTCAATAAAACGCTATAGAAATGGCCTGTATTGTAGTATTAGAAAAATTCTGTGATTGATTTTTGCTTTAGCATTTTAAGTAATCCGCCCCTAGAAAGCCACTCGGATTTGCTTATGCTCATCCTTTTTGATGCAAAGTTAACACTATCACCAAAATTTTCCGCAATGTATGGTTCTTTTTTCATTGCTGCACGTACTGCTTCTCTAATTTGCCAAACACCAACCGGAACAGCATATTCTGGTCTGATTTCACGTAATACAAGAACAGCAGCTTGAAGTTTTTTCTGCACAAGATATTCAGCTACACCAAGTTTAGCTGCAAAATAAGCACCCGCTATGACAGGTGGATGATCAATACCTCTTGCGTCCTCGCTGTCAAAACCAAAGCCCACTTTGTTTTCATCATGCCATGCTTCTTGCATTTCAAAAAGCCAACGATGCGGAAATAAAATAACTGAAAACATATTTCCAAGATGATCATGAGAAAATACACGGCAAGAGTCAATGAGATCAAATTCAAGTATTTCAGAAACAAGTGATTTTGATATTATGTTGTCGGTAGCCGTGATACTCCATTTTGTTGGAACTAATTTTCTTTTTTTTCCAAGCATTCCAATGCTGAAACACATTTGGATTTTTGAAATATCAATTCCCTGATTGTATAATGTTAATACAGCATCCTGTGCCTTTAGATCGTGATCATAATAAACGCGCTCTATTGACTTGTCAGATCTTGTGCCAAAAAATTTAGCAGATTTGATATCGCCAACTGGCCCAAAAGGCGCACTTTCTCCATCGATAGTTGTTACAGGTAAAGTAGTTTTGTGGAATTGTAGATCAGTGTCTATTGAATGTGAAGACATTGCAACTTCATGAAGGTTTTCAATAAATCGACCTTGTGTATTTTGAATAGGTAACTTCTCTATTCCTCTAACCAGACTTAGCCTAAAGTTTACAATGTCTTCTAAAGTTTTTCCAAGCCAAAGCTCTGGACTGTCAAGCAATGTGGTATCTCCATGAATTGGAGGTACCATTGGACCCACACCCACCTTTGGATATCCATACGAACCGACAAAAATAGATGGTGGACTGGAACCGCTAATAGAATCGGAACTGAAAAGGTTTCCGTATCTAGATAGATATTCTTGCCAGTTATTTTCAATTGCCTTTCTTATCTCAGAACTTGAAGAATTAGATTGTGATTTCATAACATATGAAAAATATTATTAGAATTATCTTCTTTGGTGGGAAAGATATTGACTAGGAATTTAGATTTTACAATAAATACTATCACCAACAACATCAAAGATAAATCAGGCTTTTGTAAAACAAAATTGTATGATTATAGTAGACTGTAAAGATGTTGAACCTATACTAAATGAACTTGCAATATATGTTTCAGACCAAGTAGCAGCAGTTCCGGCACTTAAAGCACACCAGTTTGTACTTTCACCTATTGAGGATGATGAACAAATTAACCAATCTGAGGTCATCACATCAATTAAGGAATTTTTGGAATCAATAGGAGAAAAACAAAGCTTTGGTGTAATCTCAAATTCTAACAAGATTATGATCAAATCAATTCTTGGCAAGAAGATTGAGCGTGAGCCAAAGCCCACTCAACAAATGTTTTCATGCTCACACTGTGGTCATGTGACTAGATATGAAGTTGAGCACAACAACCATGTTAGAATTCATTATCTATAGCAGAAATTGTATATTTTTCTAAAAAACGGCAAAAAATACTCTTTATATCAATAAATATGACACATAATTTGTGTCTGAAATAAAAGATTCACAGCGAGGATATTTTTGTGATGAATGTAATGCCACATTTTTTACCCAAGAGGGTCTTGAAACACATTCTCAGAGGCAGCATGGTGTTTGTTGTGAAACGTGCCCCATCGACTCTTTTGTTGAAAAAGTTGCCAGTCTATTTAGGCACAAATAACACTTGATTTCATATCGAAAAAGGTTTTTAATTCTGACGTAAAAACTAAGGTAAATTGGGATTGGATAAAAGAATTGCAATTATAATTGTATTTGCTGTTTTAGTTTCAGTTGTAGCTATTGCGTATTCATCATATTATGAGAGGATAATCACAATGCAAGAACACAGAATGAATGTGTCAGGACCTGCACCAATAAATCTTACAAATGGATCACCTGTACTTGGTTCACCAAGTGCGCCAATTACAATAGTAGAATTTGGTGATTATCAATGTGAAGCATGCTACCATTGGTTTCACAATACTAGAGCTGACATAATTGATAACTACGTCGAAACTGGAAAAGCAAATCTAGTGTTTATAGACCTACCATTTTTAGGACGTGATTCTATTACTGCAGCACAAGCAACTTACTGTGCAGACGATCAAGGAAAATACTGGGAATATCATGAAACACTTTACAGCTTTCAAGAAGCAATTGACAACGGTTGGGCTAGTAAAGACAGACTTGTTTCATTTGCATTTAATTTGGATATGAATACGGATCAGTTCAGTGAATGTATGGACTCAACAAAATATGCTAAACGTGTTAAAGCAAATTATGATGAAAGCCAAAGGTTTGGGGCTGAGGCAACACCAACATTCCTTATAATTTCTCCCGATGGAAAGATGAAGAAAATTACTAGTGCACAACCATACTCTGTTTTTTCAAAAGTAATAGAACCAATGCTTTAGATTAAAAAACATAAGCTTGTGTTTTCAAGTACCGCATATACAATTCTGGTAGGACTGGTTTTTTGTTATGCTAATACCGCTGTTAATGTTATCAGAATTTATTTTTGTCGAGCCGTTCTTTACATTTCATATACAATATGGGCGGGCGTTTGGATTTATGCTAATTCTTGATGTCTCTGTAATGTCAGCAATTATTATTCCCATGAATATTTACAAAATTAGGACATTGCAAAAAAGTGCATCCAAAATTGGAGGTGGTGTTTTGGGGTCCATTTGGGTTTGTACTAATATCTACATTTGGAGCTGCTGGCACAGATCCGCGTTTCTGTCAAATTATGAAATTCTTCACCGCCTTGGATCAGTTGGGATTTTATGCCTTGTTTACATACTACAACAAAGTCCATTTCGTCCGAATGCAAGATTAACTAACTAACATGACAAATTTTGATAACCCCCTACCATATGCAAAAGTTTTTTTTATTATAATCAGAAATGACAAAAATCTATATTCCAATCAGACCAAGCAGACGAGCTCAAGAAACTGAAGAAGAAGAAGAAGATTAAATCCGTTTGAAAACCAGTTGAATAATCACTTTTAGATTTTATGGCACATTAATTGCTAATTTCCTATAATTTTGAAAAATTCTGTTTCAATAGGAATAATATGCAGCTACGATCGAGGTTTTTGTAATTATGCGAAACCTTAGGATTTTATCATTTTTTGTCTTTGTAGCTATTTTCTCCTTAACATTTGCACTTGCCTCTGAAGTTCAGCTAACAGAAGATGAAGTTACAGAAATTATCGAGGAATTTGATGAAATAACAGAAGGAATAGACGGAGCAGGAATATTCATCCACAATGTATCACTTGCACTCCCAATGTTTATCCCTGGATTTGGCATATTTTGGGGACTCTTTGCTGCATTTTCAACTGGAGTTGCATTTTCTGCAATGAAAAGTGCAATTCCTTTGTTAGATCAAATTCCATCATTGAGCATTTTGTTCATGTCACCATTTGGCTTGATGGAACTTACGGCATATTCTATTGCAATGTCTAGAAGCTACATACTAATACACAAAATAATTAAAAAAATGTCAATTCGTCCTGACATTCGGGTTATTTGTCTTGAGGTGGCAATTTTAGTAGCCCTGCTTTTAGCTGGAGGATTCCTAGAATACTTTATGATTGAAAGCATGTCTGGATTTGATTCAGGCATGATAGATTGAATTTAATGTAACTGTGATCTGCTAATAGCATGTTAACATGGATTGTTCTTGCCGCAGCTGGAATTCTAGCTGGTGCTGTTTTATTTTACAAATATTCAAAGACGTCAAAGTATGACACGGTTGGATTTGACATGCATTGTAAAACTTGCGGCAAAAAAATAAGTGGTCTCAAGTGTGACACTTGTGAACAAAAAAAGAGCGATTGGCGTTATAAACTCGGCAAAATACCCATTATCCATAACAATCAGAGTTTAGGTTATTTCCTAAAAAACATGTATATCCGAACCCCAGATATGGCTACTATACAAGCTGCACAAGCCGTCATTAGTGGTATCCCTAAATCCATCTACAAAATCATGTTTTTTCGAATACTTTATCATATCTGAAAAATTAGTCAAAAAGCGTGATTTTGCTCAATATAGGCACAAATCTTCAATTCTAGAATTAGGATTTCCTAGGTTTTCTTTCGTAATATTCAACCGGAAAATCAAACTGTTTGTTATAGTCAACGGCATTCCAAAACTTCTCATCATCAATGTCCTTCCCTTCAGACATCCAAACATTCAGGACTTTTTGCATGAACATTTTGGTCGTGTCGTCTATATCCGGTCTTTTACCCGTACGCTTTTCTATTTCATCACGGTCTTCTTTGAACGCCGTTAGGATCTTCTTAAGCTCCTTGCCATTCCTCATGGATTGTTTTTCCTTAAATTTGGCTATTTTCTCCTCTTTGGATTTTCCAAAAAATCCCATGAAAGAATTAAGGTGTTTTATCCCTTTAAGTATAATCAAAATACTTGCCCATTAGTATAATTAGGGGTTTTAATTAGCAATTACAAATGTCATACGAACGAAGACCAAGAGAAATGCACAAAGCAACCTGCGGCGACTGTGGAAATGAATGTGAAATACCATTCAAACCAAAGGAGGACAGACCTGTTTATTGCAAGGAATGCTTCCCAAATCATAGAAGGAATTAAAACAAGATTTTAGTTTCATATACAATGGATAAAATAAACCCAATTCGTACCTACTATGTTGCTACAATCGTGTTGGTTATTGCAACAATAGCATTTTTTATTCTGAAATTTTAGGTTGATATAATGAATGAGTTACTTGCCGTCCTATGCGTTGCATGCCTTGTTGGCGGTTGGATTATTTTCATGATTGGCAGGAAAAGATGGAAAAAATGACTAGTCAAGCACCTGACTCATCTTGTTTTTGCTCTCTTTCTAATAATTCTATTTTTGTCTCAAACCATGCTCGTATGAATGAGTCAAAAAAGTTGGCGTTCCTAAAATCCTCAATCTCTCCTACCGCCAATGTAAACTTGCCATTTTCATATATGTCAAAAACTGCCAGATAATATGTGCCAGGGCTTATACTATCAATTCTAATCTCCTGTCGCTCCCAATAGTTTACCTGAGTGAATGGCTCGTAAAACACCCTTCCTGGAAACTCGCCGGCATAATCAAAAACAATCGCATCAAATTTCTCCGGTAATTCAAATGGAAAATCAGTATCATTTTCATCTGAATGCGAACTAATCAATCCAATATTTTGTCGCTCAGATATTATTGCGAGTGATGGATGAAATTCCTCCAAGCCTTCCAGCGCAGGTATAACAATACTCGCATAGAAAGGTTCCTTTTGATCAACCTCAAATTTGTAAAACAGAACATTGTTCTCAACCTCGCCATACATTGCCTAGGAAATCTGTGGATCTGGAATGTAAAGAGAGTTTTCAATATTTGTGTTCATCCCGTCTGAAAAGATAAGCTGGTGTGCAAATGCTCCATTTACATTGAAAAATAAGAATACAACTAGAAATATCAAAAGGGCCTTTTTCATAGCTCAATGAATCTTGGCCACTTTAAAATCACAGCTTGTGATTCTACATATGTAAAATGGTAAAATTGAGTAGATTCAAAATTAGTTCCGTTTTGTCAGTAAAACTGTCATTTCACGCCTGGAAAAACGGTTGATTTGACAGTATGAAATTCAAGAAAGAATATGTAGAAGTGTTATGAAATATGATTTAAAATGGACGCAATTCCTCTTTCAGAACAATATAGAATTAACATCAAAAATGCTATAGAACTAATTGATAAGACGCTTGAATCAGTGGAAAAAAGTAATGTGATTTTATCAGGAAAACATTTGAGAGACATCAGAAAAGCGATATCAAAAAAACCCTACCAAAAGTTATGAAAAACGGCTAATTTTGTTTTTTTTGATTGCTATACTAGTTTCTATAATTCTTAACCAAATTACTAAGTTTTTAACCTCTATTTTCCACTTTTTAACATCAGTTTCTAGATTTTAGAGATCAATTTCTAACGTGCTTTTGCTATGATTCCGGTTGTCTTTACCAGCCCGGAACTTTTCGCAATAAGCGAACCGATGAAGATTGCAGCGGCAACCAATACAATACATCCAGACTGGGCAATATCAAACTGGTATGACATCAATATGCCAAGAACAGTAGCAGATATAGCAAATGACATTGAAAGCATCACCGTTTGCTTGAAGGAACGT
>LUMJ01002239.1_pt1 | contig 11720 bp, 9 predicted proteins | sample 729631 | NCBI WGS metagenome assembly LUMJ01 (sample SAMN03860266, study PRJNA289734) | marine metagenome | biome: seawater column; feature: ocean; material: water; isolation source: Red Sea water column Station 22 - depth 500m | place: Saudi Arabia: Red Sea | collected 2011-10-15 | depth 500 m | reverse complement strand
GCGGTGTAGTATCGTACAGGATTTTCATCGTAGTCACCGTGTCGCTTTGATTTCCTGCAGGGTCAAATGCCACATAAAGAAGCGTGTACTCCGCTCCATCCACAAGGTTGGGAGATTGGGCCAGTGACATGGGGCCAAATTTTCCGCCTAAGAGTTCATCGCCATTCAATTCAACACTGTGGAGAGAATTGGCATCGGTCGCACCGCCTGTCCACCGCCAAATCATCTGGGCCGTCTCTAAAATTTCACTATTTTCGTAATGCACCTGCTTATGGTTGATGGCCTCTCCATTTTTTGGACTTATGATGGCCAATTCAGGTGGTGTAAAGTCATATTGCAATCCAGATACAAAGGCAGGTTTGGTGCGATTCCCTGCCCGATCTTGTCCCAAAAAAGTCAATGTATAGAGCGCTTTTTCTACCACAGTTGGATTATTAGACAATTCCACATCCATATGTTCGCCAACGGTTTTTTCTGCATCAGTAAGGATGGCCGAATATGGTGCAGAAGGATCAGCTTCTCCACCCAGCCACCGCCACTTAAAATTCCCAGAGTAAATTTCTTCAGACAGCGTATAAGAAACTGTGCTTTTATTAGAGATGGATTTTTGGAGTGGATAATGAATAGTAATCTCAGGTTGTGTAACATCATAAAGCACCGTTTCGATGAGAATATGGTTCGATTCATTCCCTGCCGGATCAAAGCCCACATAGGTAATATTATAGGTGGCGCCATCCACTAATGGTGGTGCGTTGGCGATGGGTTGATCCATAAATGGATCGCTGTTCAATTCATCTCCTGTGAGGTGCATGACCTGAACAGAATCAGGATCCGGTTCGCCGCTTACCCATATCCATGATATAGTGCCTCGTTCTAACAATTCACTGTTCTCAAAAGATACATTCTTATGGTTTACGGCATCTCCCGGTCTTGGTGCATACCAAGTGAGTGTTGGCGGTGTAAAATCATATTGAAGTCCCGGTACGAATGCCCGCAGCGTTTTATTCCCTGCGCGATCCTGCCCGGAGAAGGATAATGTATATAGTGCATTCTCAACGACGGTAGGTGTTTCAGATAAGGCTACATCACTATGCCGCCCCTCAGTCATTTCTTCCAAATTTAATTCTGCTATGTACGGGGCCAATGTATCATCCACACCACCGAGCCATACCCATTTAAACTCTCCTTGATGTAAATCTTCAGATAATGTGTAGGTCATGTTTGTCGTATTGGATATAGTCCTCGGTAAGGGAAATTCGATAATCATTTCCGGCGGTGTATAGTCGTAAAGGACATCAAAAGCACGAATCGTATCCGCATGATTCCCAGCACGATCTGTACCCATGAATTCAACCAGATAAATGCCCCCATCTTGGAGCGTGGGCATGGCCGACAACACAAAAGAGCCATGATCCCCTTCCGCCATTTCACCTGCAGTGAATATGACAACATGCGGACTATTCTCATCTGTGGCGCCACCAGTTTGGGTCCATGTGATATTTCCTTTCTGAATCGTCTCAGATAAAGTATAAGAAACAGATTGATGATTCAGGGCATCACCGCTTACCGGTGTTGTATTCGTGAATTCAGGCGGCGTTGTATCGTAAAGGATATCCGAAATAGTGATGGGCTCACTTTCATTCCCTGCCAAATCCCGTCCTGTGAGTAAAACGGAATAAATTGCACCGTCACTAAGAGTGGGTTCATTTTGTAATCGAATCCTGATCTTCTCTGCAGGGCTTAATTCATCCCCATCCAACACTACTATATGCGGTGCCAAAGAATCAGGCGTGCCATCTATATGGGACCATCGAAACTCCCCAGCCAATAATTGTTCACTGGTAGCATAGCTCACAGACGGATCATTGATAGCTGCCCCATCAAATGGATAGATCATGGTAAGGACCGGCGGTGTAATATCGTAGTGGATGGAATCCACTGCCGTTGGCGCAGATACGTTGCCGGCCAAATCTTCACCTACAATAGTGAATTGATAAATACTGCCGTCATTTAATTGAAACAACGCAGCCAAATCCACATTAGTCGTATCAATAACTGTATCTGCAAAAGCATGTTCGTATGGTGCATTACTATCTTCAGTGCCTCCTTGCCATGTGGCCGTAACTGTCCATGTTCGGATGGGTTCGTTCGTTCCCATATTCAACAATTGATGGTTTACCCATGCACCGTTATAGGGACTATAAATCGCTAGAATTGGCGGCGTCGCATCAAAGATCACATCCTCAATTATACCCGGCGGATTGGACAAATTGCCTGCACGATCAACGGCATATATCTCAGGGTCATACATGACACCATCCGTGAACTGTATCTGCCACTATATGAGCAAAATTGGAATCGGGTGCCCAAACCAAATAGGCAGAAACAATGGGTTCTGAATGGGTAAATGACAATGACACATCTTTGATGTATTTATCCATTTCAATGGTCATGAGGGGTGGACTGATATCATAGGTCACATGAGTAATGGTCCGCTTCGTGGCCATATATCCTTTGGTTCCCATCCCGTCAAAATGAATATCGTACACGGCGCTGTCTCTCAACACACTATCGTTAGGCAGAGATATATTATAATCGCCACGGATGATGTGGGTCAAATCTGTACGCGCACTATCTGATTCTCCCGGCACCACCCAATTGATATATCCCCAACTCAGGTCACCATCTAAATTATAGGCCATTTCGCTCATATTTCGAAAGCTAGAATCTGAAGGGCCAGTAAACCAGAATACCGCTTCCGTTCCGTCTGGACTCAATTTCACATCCATGATGAGGACCCCATTGGAGTCATATTCAAAGACGTGGGTGATGTTGGTGTCGTATTCAAAAGCATCCACGTCAAAAAATCGATAATTATCCGGCTTATCCATTTCATTCAGTTCCGATGTAGTGAATCGGTCATCCCACTTTTTCACAGAATCCAAACCAAACACCCATTCAATATAGGATAGAGATTGGGGTTCTCTACCAAAAATCGTTTTAAAAAGAATACGACCTTCACGATTAACTACATCTTTTTGACGGATTGTGGTGTGTGTATCGATGTATGAATACTGTTCCTGGACCGTGATCTGCCCTAAACGATCGATATTGGATTTTGTAATGAGTCGATTTAGGTCATCATACTCTGCGCGAATATGGGCGGTTCTGAGGACTTCAGATTTCGGTATGTTGTGCCCTGTGAGAAAGTCATATTCATTTTTAAAGTATTTAACTTGGCGTTCTCCTGCGGTGAGGAACAACAAAACAAGGGTCAGGAATGTGCGTAAGGCGGTTTTCACAAGTCCTTAATTTATGAGGGATTTCTCCCTATGGAAATGGGGGATTCAATGAATTGAAGAAAATTTTTCCGGTCACCAAGAGTGAGCCTAAAGGACGAAGACGGTGATTTTATTATAGATCAGATTCTGTTGAAAGCATATCTTACCCCACCTTATTACTTAGTAATCAACTTTCTTTGTGGGTTTGGTGAATTCGTTTTGTAACTTTAAACTAAGAACTATAGAAATATTATGGCGAGCTACAAAAATATACCCAACCAAAGTATGATGAAAAATTACGGCGTAAAATATTCCGAAAAAAAGCAAACGTGGAGCAATGACATTCGCCTTCTCAATGAATTTCTCTCCCCTAATAACGGTAGCCTAAATATTGATAATATTTTAAAAATCACGACAAGCAAAAACAGGATTGAAACATTTATGGTCTTATACCGTGTATTCGATCCACCATTGAATCGGTATCAATCCATTATTAATTCCGGTGATCTAAAATACGTGAAATCTGAGAAGGTGAAAGAAATATTAAGCCGCTTACATAATACATCACTTTCTCATATTGAGACTGCGGTGGAGCACGAAAAACAATTAAAGCAGAGTTTCATTCCTTTTCTCACAGAGCATCACCCTAAAGTCATTTTAGCGAGAAGTGATAACCGAGTGTCCGTAAATCGTTATTCAGAAACACTCGATGAAGCCATCACTAATGATGATCGACTCAAAGCCAAGTTAGTCATGCTAAAACGATATCTTGAATACAAGATATCCATTTTACGCGTATATATGATTAATCTCGAAGACCTTGAAGCTGAGATCAATCTGGCATTGAATAATTAATTCACACCTGCTTCGGTTGCATCAGCGTTGACATCACCAGCGGTGAGTTGACTCACCATGGACATCATATCAAAGAAGTCCTGCTCTCTAGCAATTTTTCCATCTCTCATTGTGACCATGGTTGTACCCGATAGATTTAATTTATTCCCGGATGCAGGCATACCAAAGAATTCAGCAGTATGAGTACCTTTGAAATTCCAATGCTTCACGAGGCGATTCCCTTGACCCACCACTTCAAGAATGGTGAATTCATGGTCTGAAAAGCCTGTTAAAAAATTCCCGTAATAATTTCTGGTCGCTTCAATCCCAACGATGTCTCCTTGTGCGGTAACAACTACAACATCCTCCGTAAATCGTTCTGAATTGACAATTGATAGATCACCCTCAAAAAATATTTTCCATGTTTCATCGTACATGGCAATGTTTCGTTCAAGTTGCGCTTTTGCATCTTTTAATTCAGTAAGTTGCTTATCTTTTGTCGCTGAACTACATCCACTTATGGCAGCAATAAGTATAACAGTTAAAATACCTAAAGATATATTTTTGGTGTTTTTCATTATTTAACTCCTTGGTTTTACCTAGGAGAAATTCACCTTAAACAGAATTATTTCATAGAAAATATTTTTAAATAGGATGCTTGAGGTATAATTGGTTTTATCTCCTTCAATTATGGAGAATAAAATATATTCTATTCGCCGTTTTCTTCGGCGCGGCGTTTTTGACGCAGTTGATCCTTTGCCAATTCACGCATATCTGCCACCTCATCGGACTCATCCATAATTTCAATGCCCAAGAGTGTTTCGATGCAGTCTTCTAAAGTAACTATACCCGTCGTGCCGCCAAATTCATCTTTAACGATAAACATGTGAGAGCGGGTCTTTGTAAATTTATTTAAAACCGCTTCGACCGTTTGCTCCTCATAGACCCAATCCACAGGATCTGCGATTTCAGCCATGGTTTTTTCAAAATAATCGTCGGCCATGGTTTCTAATAATGTATCCTTATATACAATGCCGATAATTTCATCAATATTCTCATGAAAAATAGGGATGCGAGAAAAGTTGATATCCTCATGCTCGTCCATAACCTGCCCTACCGTTTGGTTATCTTCAAGGGCAAAGATGACCATCAATAGAACCCTCATCTTCACCCATCTCTGCCATAGCGGAAATTTCTTCGCGGCTCACTTTTTTCAATTCATCTTCGTTTGGCGTCATGGTGGCAGATAGGGCTTTACTTAACCACACAAATGGCAAGGTGAGAAAAATCAATAGACGGATAGTGTAGGCTGATGGGGCTGCTAATTTTTTCCAATATATTGCCCCAATAGTTTTGGGGATAATTTCAGAAAAGACTAAAATACAAAATGTTAAAATCACTGAAGTGATGGCAACCGAATCGGAACCAAATACTTTTAGCGCCTGTGCACCCACCCCGGCAGCACCCACTGTATGGGCCACCGTATTCAGGGTAAGAATAGCCGCTAATGGACGATTAATATCATCTTTGAGGTTTTGGAGAAGCTTACCGCTGCGGTGATTAGTTTTCACCAATGTCCCGATATGGGAATGGGTGACGGTCAATATGACTGATTCCAATGTGGAACAGATAAAAGAAACGCCAAGGGCGAGGAAGAAATAACCGAATAATGTGGACATTTTCTACACCGAACTTACAGATGCTATGGTGTAGTATTCCCTCCTTTTTCTTGTCGATTCACCACAATCCACATGGGGAGATAAATGATGGCCATCATAAGGATACCTGCCAGGTGAAATGTGACAAGGTAATATGGCCATTCCCCAATCAAAAATGGACTGTCCCCGCCAGGTTTGGCACAAACAAACCAATAGTTGGCGCCATTCCCCAACAGTTTATTCACAACGCCAATAACAAAAACGACGCCATTAGTAATGATAACTGTATTCAGCAGGGATCCTTTGCGGCATCGCATCCCATCCACCCAAATGAGCCATATCACATTTAGGATAATAATTCCATGAGATAGAAAATTCCAGAAGATGGAAATATCGCCGTAAGGCCACCGTGTCGGATCCGGTGTAATAATGGCTTGAAAAGCACCAGCCAATCCCCAAAAATAGGCCAACTCAAAGGCGGCTTGCGACTTTTTCCATAAGGCAAAGGATGTGAGAAAAAGGCTAAGTCCGCACATGTGGAGTGATAAATCATCCGCTATGTCAAAATCATCGATATAGAGCTGAAACACATCAAAGATGGCTTCTTGAAATAAGGTAATTACAATCAGCGTAATAGCCACCACATGCCGTTTGGATGGAGTGAGATAATGTTTTCCAAAATAGGGCAATGCCAACCATATGGCCAAACAGGCGAACATATATATGAGATGCTCCTTCCCAAATGTGGGAAATTCAGCCAATGTGACTTGGTGGAAAAAGTCCATTTAATTAGTCAGGGTTTTTCTGAAATGCCTTTGACATATATACAGTCGCACCATTCTTAAAAGCGTTGTAAATCTTCGAATCTTTGACGCCAGCAAAATCCTTAAATGCAGGACGAATCCATGCGGGAACGTGTTTATCAATTAACTCGGATTTACGATCATGAATTTCATCCAGTGCCTCAATCACACCGGGCGTAATTACCATGTCATGGATCTTTTTTAACTTAGGCAACGCAAAGGAAGCCTCTGTGGATTCAATCGAATCCTTACCGCGAATATCCACCCAATAGAAATATCCTCCAGGTTTCAAGATGCGAACTACTTCTTTAATGAATTGAGGTGCATCACCGTAACAATGGGAAGACTCCACATTAATCACCGCATCAAATGAATTGTCTTCGAAAGGCAGTGCTTCTGCATCACCTTGGACAAATGAGAGATTTGCTATATCTTTATGGAGCTCGCTAGATAGTTTCACTGCTTCGGGCGAATAATCGAGGCCAGTCATCTCGGATGGATGATGATATCGCGCTAAGAAGGATGCACCGCCGCCTCGGCCGGATCCTACCTCCAGTACTTTCTTCCCTTCCAACGGGATTTGAGAAGAAGCGTGATCGTACAGTTGAATAAACACTCTCTCCCCTTCATCTTCCGGTTTGAGCGTCCGTTTAGGCGCACCATTCTTTGGAATAAATCCATAATTCATGAACGTCCAGTTTTCGATACGACCACGGTGGGCCAACCGTTCGTACCACCATTTCCATAATGCTTTTTGTAGGGATGGGTTTGAATGAACCAACGTGATGAATAATTTTGATAGCATGGGGATTTATGTCCTCAATTGAATAATGATTGATGCAGGTAAAAGTCTGCGACCTCCTCTTTTTGAAGGGAAGATATTATGAAATTTTATTGGAAGGTGTTGGGGAAAATCTATTTTACCTTACCTCGACTGTTGTCATACCGAGCTTATCCCTGTTTGCCAGCCGTCGAAACAAACATCACACGCATAGTCCCCTCTTTTTTTCTAAAAGGAATCGAGGGAAGACATCAATACAGGCTGTTTGAAAGTATATTAAGATTTCCTCGCCCTTCCACAACTTCAGGTATCGGAACGATTTATTCTATAAATAGGAATTCAACGCGTCAACCGATAAATAAAAATTGCCGCCCGTGTGGTCGTCTTCGGAAAAGACGTCAAATCAAGCCATTCATCTGCGGAATGTGCGATATGGTCCGAATGCCACCATGAACTGTTACGCTCTGAGAAACTACATTGGTTTTTCCAAAGGCTTTGCCTCGGGCATTCAAAGGATCGAAATCAATATCTGTACCGCCTACCATGACACCGGGATTAAATGTGAGATATTCTTCATTCAATTCTTGACGAAATGTATCCAATATTCGGGATGCTTCAAATATGGCTCCATATCCCAGTTCTTCACTAAAAACGCGAGATGAATGGCCTTGAATGCCAGTGGTTGTTAAAATCCATGATGAGGAACTCCGTCTAGCAATGGTGCCGGTATTGAGGTCGCCCCCTTCAAATCCCAAGCCGATATCGGCCCATTTCCCTGCCTCCACCAATTCTTTCCGGACGATGGATGAATGGGCACCCAGTTTTTCTTCATCACCAATAAAGGCCAGAGTCAAATTCATATCTTTTAGAGCACCGATGTCATGGAGTGCTTTCATGGCATAGATCATGGACACATCACCGCTTTTCATATCTGCAATCCCGGGGCCGTAGGCTTTATCCCCTTCTCGCACATATTTTTGGAATGGATGATCTTTTTCGAAGACCGTGTCTAGGTGCCCCACCATGACAATTTTTTTACCTTTTCCGCCTCGTATTTTAGCGAAAAGATGTCCGGACCGTTTGACCTCATCGGGATAGGAAACCCAATAGGTATGGAACCCTAGTTTATCCAATTCTTTTTGAAAAACTTTCCCCACTTTTTTATTTCCCTGCATGTTTAGGGAACCGCTATTGATATTAACCACCTTTTCCAAGAGGTCAATGGCTTCATCGCTGTGTTTTTCTATATAATTTCGAATTTGCTTTTCTACCGGAGATAGTGATTGGGCAATTCCCAATCCGATTGTAATTAGAATGGTGATAATGTATTTCATGGTGTTTCCTTTTAATACTTCTTCAGTTGTCGTCATACCGGAAAAAGATCGGTATGACAAAAGTTTTCAATATCACATACGTCGCAATGGCAATTTATTTCACTCCCCCCACCTTTTTTATAACTTCCACTCTCATAAGATCGGGGACTTTGGAGTGTAATCATAAAATAGTTTTACGCACCGCCTTAGCAATAGCCACTGCATTGGGCGTATCACTATGAATACAAAGGGTTTGGGCTTGAATGTCGATTTCCACACCATCCACAGCCACTACATAACCACCCATCATTTGAGCAGTCTGTAACCCAGCCTTTTTCGGATCGGTAATTAATGCATCGTCATATTTTCGATTTCGTAAAGTACCATCTGATTCATAAGTCCTGTCGGCGAATGCTTCCGCCATGGTATCCAATCCCAATGAATCAAACACGGCGAGCATCTTTGATCCGGCCAATCCCATGACTTTATAAGATGGATCCATCTGTATGATGGCTTCTCCAATGGTTTCAGCCACACCCTCATCATGCACCGCCCGATTATAAAGAGCACCGTGAGGCTTTACATGGCTTAGCTCAACACCATGTTCTGATGCGATATCTACCAATAGCTGTATTTGATCACGCACAGTATCCAAGAGCTCATTTTCATCCATATCCATATCAAATCGACCAAAATTTTCTTTATCAGGATAACTGGGATGTGCCCCCACATTTACACCTTTTTCCATCGCCAACACAACCATAGCCGCCATCATAACCTCATCACCTGCATGCCCCCCACATGCCACATTGATGGATGTCACATGGTCCATGATCTTTTCATAGGTATCGTCCGCCAATAGCCGGTTTAATTCACCCATATCTGAATTGATGTCCATATTCACTTTTGTTTTCGCCCCCATTGCACAATGGCAAATCCCAATATGAATGGTACGAGCCTTTCCAACGGATTTCCTTCCGGTTTCAGGTCGGAATAGTAAAAAAATAATGTCATAAAAAATCCCACGGCCATGGCCATAATTGCGTGAATTTTCGGCACACCGCCCTGCATCCGTCCCAACAATAATGGACCGAAAGCCGCTCCCATAGCCGAGAATGCAAATAATACGCGACTGTAAATACTTTTATCCACGAATATAGCCATCCCTAACGCAACGATGGTAATCCCCGCCACCACAATCCGAGTTTGACTCAAATTCATTTCTTCATCGGATCCTTTTAAATCATGACTTACACTAGAGGCGGCAACCAATAATTGACTATCTGCCGTGGACATAATGGCGGACAAGACTGCCGCTAGGATAATCCCAGCAATTACAGGGGGTAACAGCTGATTTCCTAAGACAATTAGAATTTGTTCATGACTGCCAATGTCTGTTAGGATTCGACCGGCCCATCCAAGAAAAATCATACCGGGATAAATGATGAGAGCCCAACCAATCGCGATCATTCTGCCACGCTTAACCTTTTCTCCTGGTTCTAATGCCATAAATCGATTTACCACGTGAGGCTGTCCGGGATATCCAATGCCGATACCCATAGTGCCGAGTATGAATCCCAATGCCACAATGCCGCCCAACCCTGAAGGTGAACTGAAAATAGCTTGATCTGAAAAGCCGGCGAATATATTTCCTAACCCTGCTTGAGAAACGGCCACAATGGGAAGAATAATGGCGGACAGGGCCATCATAATCCCCTGTAGGGTATCGCTCACACTCACGGCCCAAAATCCACCTAGAAGTGTGTATACGAGAATAATGCCTGCACCGATAAGGATACTGATATTTTTATCCTTCTCAAAAGTGGACTGAAAGGACTGGCCGGCGGCATCAAATTGAGAGGCAATATAAAATACAAAGCAAAATAGCACGATTACTGAAGCGAGCCACCGCAATTCTTTGATGGGTTGCCCACCATCATCTGTTGCCAAAACATCGGTGAGTGTGATTGCGCCGACTTTTTTCCCGTGGACGCTTAGTCGCGGTGCGATATAGAACCAATTAATCAAAAATCCGGACAAGGTTGCGGGAAATAACCAAATGGCGGGCAATCCCCAAAGATAGGCCGCCCCGCTTACACCGAGAAGCGTCCATGCCGAAGAGGATGAAGCAGAGGCACTCAAAGCCGCTACCCATGGGCCTAACCGTCTTCCCCCCAAAAAATAATCTGAAGTGGATAAGGTGCGTTTGTGGGCCCAAAAACCAATGAGAATTAGGACAATTTTATAGATCACAAGTGTAATAAGTATGGCTGTAGTATTGATCATGACACTTTTAGTGATTGAATAAAAGACTCCTGTACAAGTCTCAACCGTTCTCCCTCCTCAATGGATATCCGTTGAAATTTAAATTGATCCCCCGGTTTAAGCTGACCGACTTTACATAAGTCCGCCGTAATTACATTGGCAATTTTAGGATAGCCGCCGGTGGTTTGGTGTTCCACAAATGATAAAATGGGATCGCCGCTACCAGGGACTTGTATCCCTCCCAATGGAATACCTTCCGTTAATATTTCATTTCCTTGATCTGATGTTATGGAATTCCCTGTGAGCCTAATGCCCATCCGGCTGGATGATTCTGAAACAGTGAACGGTTTGGATGTGAATTTATTCCATGTGGAATCGGAAAACCATTCACTCTGCAAACCATTTGTAATACGAAGGATAGTCGTATTCACATTAAGTATTTTATTAAGTATTATGGGTTGGGATACTTTGGATAGTTCGCCAATATTTATGGTATCACCTTTTTCTAAAGGTCGGCCATTCAATCCGCCCATTTTGGACATGACGTGAGTAGTTTTTCCTGAAAGATAGATGGGTGTATCCAAACCACCTCGGACACAAAGATAGCATCGGGCACCACTTTGAGTTGGGCCGACTCCTAAGATTTGTCCCGCCCTCACGTAAAATCCCCGCTGCCATTGAATGGGATAAGCATCTAGTGTTGCCTCGAACTCACTCCCACACAAAGCAATGAATGCGTCTTCTTCAAAACGAAAAGTACCGCCCAACAGTGTCATTTCAATTCC
>LUMJ01000736.1_pt1 | contig 11757 bp, 14 predicted proteins | sample 729631 | NCBI WGS metagenome assembly LUMJ01 (sample SAMN03860266, study PRJNA289734) | marine metagenome | biome: seawater column; feature: ocean; material: water; isolation source: Red Sea water column Station 22 - depth 500m | place: Saudi Arabia: Red Sea | collected 2011-10-15 | depth 500 m | reverse complement strand
CCTCTTCGCGGCCGCATGGTTTAATTTCAACAGCCAATGCTGAATCATGGCTCGATTGAATTATTCGCTTTAATACCTCGTTGGGATAGAGTACATCTGCATTCATCAAAATAAATGATCCCCCATCCAAAGATGGGTTGCAGAGTCTGAGCGAATAAGCGGTATTGGTTTCAAAATAGTGGTGGTTAATGACAAATTCAAAATTCAATTCAGGAAAATTAGATTGCACGTGGTTCATAATCGCTTCCCGGTAATATCCCACCACCATAATCAAATCGGTGATCCCTGCGGACTGAATGGCTTCGAGCTGACGATTAATAATGGGCTTCCCACCCACATCCATGAGACATTTGGGGGTATCATACGTTAAGGGATACAATCGACGAGATACGCCTGCGGCTAGAATTACTGCTTTCATAGGGGGCAAAATTACTCCTGATAGTTCTTGTGATGAAAAATAAATTATCACGTTAATTTCACCACCTAGTTTTGACGGAATAATCCAAAGTACATCATGACACGACTAACCATATTTTACATCCTCAACGGACTGGCCCTATTGGTTTATATATTCAATTCGACCCTATACTTGAGTCAAAATGACATGGGGTTATTTCTTTTCTTCATGACTGTAAATACACCATTTTTTCTCATATTAATTACAAAAACAGTGACCAAAGGGATTGCCAAAATATTCAAATCCAATGAATATGCATTTCGCTATCTGGCCGTCATTCTGCTTGGGCTTATTTATTTCTCGACCGTGATAGACGAAAAGATTCTGTCCATTTATCGGGATCATTTCAATCTGCAATTGTTCGGTTTATTGTTTGAACCGGGCGTCATGCAGGATATGGGTGTACAGACATCTGACATCCTCGGGCTCGTCTTTCGTTTTGTAGGCATCATGGCTTGGGTAGTGGGCGCTCTATTTACTTCTAACTGGATTTATGAAAATAAATTGGATTCAATTCCCCAAGTTTTTACCAACAATGTGAAAATTGTATTTAAAGTTCTCATATATATATCCGTCATCGAGAAATTAATGTTCTCCTATTTTCATTATACGGATAGACAAGCCACCAACGACAATTGGAATTCAGTCCCATCCTACACCCCTCTTCGTATGAGTAAAGTGTGGACGCCCATTTTAAAACCGCCCACAGAAGCGGAAAAAGAAGCAGCCAAAATCAATGCAGATTTTGAAAATGACTTTTTATCCGCCCATTCAGCACTGGAAGAAAATGTAAGGCAAGTCACGGCCAAAAAGGATGATGTAAATGTGGTCTTTCTAGTATTTGAATCCCTTCGTTCAGATATGAATGATCCGGAGATTATGCCTAACCTTCATGAATTCAGTCAAGAGTGGATTTCTAGTCAGCAGCATTTCAGCAATAGTAACTGTACTGGGAATGGGACATTTGGCGTACTCACTGGCCTCACCCCATTCTATTGGTATCCTTCTTACAAAAAGGAACTACAACCCTCAGCCCTCTCTATATTCGATCAACTGGATTATGAAATGGATGTTTACACCACCACAGAGTTGGGATACTCCGACATGGATAAACATATCTTCACGGATGCTTTTGATGAGGTTTATAAGTTTACGGGATATGGGGGCGGATTGGGTCACCCCATGGTAAAACGAAGTAATCTCTACAAATGGGATGAAATGATGGTGGACGAATTTTTAGCCAATTTTACCAGTGAAGAAAAGGATGGTCCCAGTTTAAGCTATCTTTGGTTCTACTCCACCCATTTTAATTATTACTTTCCTGAATCATTTGGAAAATTTGAACCCTATATCAAACGCCATTATCAGATATATGAAAAGGGTTTACAGCAGGAATCAGATTTAGTTTTCAACCGATATAAAAATGCTGCCCATTATGTGGACAATCTCATTGGAAAAATTGTAGCAGAAATCAAAGCCAGTGGTCAATGGGAGAATACGATTTTGGTGGTGACCGGTGATCATGGTGAAGAGTTCAACGAATTCGGACGATTTGCCCACTCATACTCATTTAAGAATGTGCAGGCCTCTACCCCATTTGCCATGCACATCCCCGGCACATCCGTGCCCAACTATAATATCACCAGTCATGCCGATATTATGCCCACCATTTTGGATTATATGGATGTGTCGGTGCCTTACGATCAATATTTATCGGGGAAATCTTTATTGGACTTTGATGCCAATCAGGATTTTGCTTTGGTACAAGAATGTGTAGTGACCACACGACCCAAAAAATTCATGATTGCAGATAAGGATTGGAAAATGGAATTTCGATTAGCCAGTGATAAAATTGAATCGGGATTATTGGAAACCATTCTGGATGAACCTATTCATTCTGATACATCATCTCAATTTATACAAGTCAAACAAAGCCTCCTTAAAAAAGCAGAGACCAATTTAGGCCATTATTCCGACCAAAATTAAAGTCCTCTCAGAGCACTCCAAACTAAATCGGGCTCGATCTTTTCTAAGCAGAGTAGGGGCTCATTTCGATTATGACATGCATTTCTTAAACAAGGGCTGCAGTGAACCTGTTCATTCACCACACTTGTTTTGGGCCCGATAGGGCTTGTGTTATTGGGGTCGCCTGCCCCAAAGAGAGAAACAGTCGGTACACCTAAATTCGCAGAAATATGGCCTAATCCACTATCAACTGCAATGGCGCCCTTACATTGGGCAATGAGTGCCATACTTTCCCGGAGGGAATATTTTCCGGCTACTGATCGAACATTAATACCCTGAGACGCATCCTGGATAATCACCCCATCGGTTTGATCGCCTTTCCCACCAAATATTAAAATTGGATTGGTGGCCTTTTCTAAAATTTCCAATGCGAGGCGTTGAGGGATGGTCCGTGAAGATGCAACACTGAATGGAAAAAATGCAATGGCATCCACCATATCTAATTGTAATAATTCATCATTTGCCCACTGAGATTCGTCAGAAGAAATGTGAATACCTTTCCCACTTTTAGGCGTATCGCCTTGAAAATCTTTATCCAGTAAATTTAAATAATATTGAGAACGGTGTATTCTCCCTTTTGGCTTTTTTACTGCATGGGTTATTAATGGAGAGCGACCTTGGCTTTTATATCCAATTCGTCTTGGTGTTTCAGAATGTTTGGCCAAGAATGCGGCTCGGTATGAGTCAGATAATAGATAGAATTGATCCAAATCTAAAGCACTCAGGCTTCGACCTATATTTCGGGTGGCCCGTAAACCGGATAAATCCTTTTGTTGAAAAGAGACGATTTCATCAATGGTTGAATGGTGCTGAAATATCGGTGCTACCCAGGATTTGCAAATGGCCAAAATAACCGCATTCGGATTATCTGTTCTGAGTTGGTTAAAAAAAGGTAAAGCCATGACACCATCCCCAACCCAATTCGGACAGAATACACCAATCCTCAAGGGCGACCTTCCAATTTAGATTCAATCGCATCCACCAATCGATGGGATGCCTTCCCATCCGTACGATGTAAATATTCGGTTTGGGCCGCTTGCCGTTCTTCACTCAAATCGTTAGGATACTCCAAGCCATGGTAAACCAGTGTAGGTAAATCATCAGGATGATCCAGTTGAAAGACAAAATCCACATTTTCCATTCGTCTTAAATCCATCTTCTTCAAAAAGCGTTTATGAAGAATACGGTGCTTTAATCGGAGGTTAAAACAAGTGGCCATAATGATGGGGCGATCTAAATAAAGGTATTCAAACATGGTAGATGAAATATCCGAAACCAACATATCCGCCATTTTATAATAAGGAATAATATTGTATTCGGATGGGGGTGCCAAATAAATATGTTCAAATTCATCTGCCAACTTTTGTACGGCCTTACTTTGATATAAATATCGATTCTGATACCAGCTAAAATTGTGGAGCTTTACGATGATATTGGTCTCATAACTGAGTTTCCCAAGGATGGGCAAAAACTGATCCAAAGAAGTGGGATAGAAACTCGGCGCATACAAAACTGTCTTTTGATTGGGGTTTAAGCCAATGGTATTTAGTTCGATTTCATTTTCGTCTAAAACTAAAGGGTCGCATTTTGTAAATCCCGTGAGGGTCAAGTTGGAATGACCATGAGATTTTAATTCAGCTAGCCTAGATTCTGATTCCACCGCTCTTAAATCAATCCGCGGATCAATATCATTGTAATAGGATTGTTTTAATCCAATGCCGTGATAGACCATTACTGCAAGGGTAGAAGTGGTAACAATTTCATTCAATTGTCCCACATTCCCGACTATGACAACGTCAAAGGACTTTTCACGAATGGATTGAATTCGATTTTGTTCATCGTCACTTCGGATAGTTTCTATCCCGAGAGCATCACACCCATTAAAAAATGTAGACTGTTCAGATTGGGGCATGTGGGCCGGAATAGAGGAAAAAATTTCATAGCCACCCCGCCGATTCATCTCTTCTATAATGGGAATAAAATTGGGTAAATAATAGAGATGATGATTTTCGAAAAGTACTTTTTTCACGACAAACCCTAACGATGCGGCTGATTCATATGGGTATAAAAATAGGATTCTAATTGATCGAGCATACTATTCAAGGTAAAATGGTTTGCAATTTGGTTTTTCGCTTCTATTCCCCAATGTTTAATTTCTTCGTTGTCGTGATGTTCGAGACCAAATCGAATGGCGGATGCAATTTGATCCACCGTAAGTTTTTCAATAATATATCCTGATTGCCGATGCTGAATCAATTCTGGGACACCATTCACATTGGATGCGAATACAGGTTTTCCTAAAGCCATACTTTCCATGGCTACATTGGGCATCCCTTCATGACGGGAAGGCATCATAACAAAATCAGCTGCTTGAATTACTCGGGATAATTCATGTTGAAATCCGATTAGTTTAATTCGGTGCCCAAGTTCATTCTTTTCTATCTGGCGTTTGAGTTTATTTCGTTCTTTTCCGGTCCCCGCAATGAGAACAGAAAATGGTACTTCATTATCTTTTAATTGATTGACGGTTTCAATTAAAAGGTCAAATCCCTTTTGGATGGTGAGTCGACCTGCTGCTACAATAATCAAATGGTCTTCAGGAATATTCCATATTTTATGAATATTCATGGGCGCAACGGCACCATTTAGACTGATACCATTATAAATGACTTTCGTCTTTTCCCCATCCATCCACGGGAATTGATTATATGTATCCCGAATCGATTTGGTGTTAGTAATAATGCCATCCACCAGTCCCGCTGTTTTTTTATGCTTCCAAATATCCCTGAAAAGCTGGATGCCGTTCCGGGCAATGATTACAGGAACATTGGCCATTCGGGCTGCAATCCCCGCCACACGGATATCCTTTTTTAAATTCAGCACAATTACATCCACCTGTTCCCGCTGGAGTATTCGTTTTGTATGCCAAATCTTAAATGGACTGTAGTCTTCGAAAAAATTTAATGGAATAATATTTAAGCCTTTATCCCGGGCATTGGATAGAAAGATTGAATTCCCTTTCCCCGACACCATGACGTGGTGGCCTCTATCGCTCAACCCTTTTGCAGCAGTGACCATCCATTTTTCACCCCCACCCCATTTATGGGAAGAAATCGAATTGCTAAAAAATATATTTAATTTTTTGGCCATGGGCCTTAATCAAATTGGATATCATAAAGGCGTCTGTACAAACCGCCCTTTTCATATAATTCACTATGTGTGCCCGTTTCGACAACACGGCCTTGTTCAATCACCACAATTTTATCTGCATTCTGGACTGTGGATAAACGATGAGCAATGACCAATGCAGTCCGGTCTTTCATTAATGTTTCGATGGCCTTCTGCACTTTCTTTTCTGATTCTGTATCCAATGCAGATGTGGCTTCATCCAAAATGAGGATGGGCGGATTTTTTAATAATGCGCGGGCAATGGCCAACCGTTGTTTTTGTCCGCCTGAAAGGTTCACCCCTCTTTCGCCTATCAATGTATCAAACCCACTGGGAGTTTGTTCAATGAATTCCAATGCATTGGCAGCTTCGGCGGCCTTTCGAATGGCTTCATCACTCACATTCGGTTGGGCATAAGCAATATTATTTCGGATCGTATCATTGAATAAAATCACTTCTTGGGTCACAATTCCCATCTGACCGCGGATGGAGGCCAATGTGGCATCTCTCAGATCATGGCCGTCTATCCGAATGACACCGGTAGATACATCATAAAACCGGGGAATAAGATCAGCGATGGTGGATTTACCCGATCCACTAGGACCCACCATGGCCACCACTTCGCCCTTATTGATGGTGAAACTCAGTTCATCCAATACCAATTCATCCCCATCATTGTATTCAAAATGAACAAGATCAAATTCAATGGCTTTCTTAAATTCTCCCAAATCGACTGCATCGGCTTTTTCTACAATTTCCGGTGGTGTATCTAATAATTCAAATATGCGTTCGGCTGATGCTGCCCCCACCTGAATCCGCAGATTCACATTGCTCATCTGTTTAATTGGACCGAGTATGGAAAACAAAATCACAATAAATCGGATAAAATCTTCAGCGCTCACGCCTTGATTGGACAATACTTCCATCCCTCCGTACCAAAGGAGGACGACCCCAATAATGACGCCAAAGCTTTCAGTCACTGGTGCAGAGATGAGATCAAGCCTTGCCCGTTTTAAAAGCAATTTGAAATAATGCTGACTTTCGCCGGTGAATTTTTTCACTTCCTCTTTTTCATTCACAAATGCTTTCACTATGCGAATGGATGAAAGGGTCTCCGTCAAAATTTGCATAATTTCCGCAATCTTGGCCTGGGTCCGCCTTGATTTTCGACGGATACTCCTACCAATACTGATAATGGCAATCCCTGCTAATGGTATAATGACAATGGCGATGAGGGCCAGTTTCCAACTAATGATGAAAAGAAGGGTGACGAATGTGAGAATATTGATGGGCTCTACAAAGAGACGCTGAAAAACTACGGCAAGCGCCACTTGAAGCTGCTCCACATCATTCATTACAATGGAAGTAATTGAGCCAGTTTGTTTTTTGTGAAAGTATCCTAAAGACAGTGTTTGGATGTGTTTATATAATCGATCCCGAATATCTTTCACCAGTTTTAATTCCACCACCCGCAGAAGGATATTTTTCATATAGAGAAAAATATTTTTGGTAAAGAAAACCGCCAATAAGGTCATGCATAATACTTTTAATGATTCGGATGGCGTCTCTCGTAAAATGAGTACATTGGTCCAATACTTTAATTGCTCATTGGGGGTGAGTGCCGTTTTGTTGGCCCATTCAATCTGGGATTGAACAATCTTGTCAAAATCCTGAAGTACATTATTGATCAAGGATGCCACCAGCCACATGGATGTACTGTTCAGCAATACAAAGATGATCGCCGAGAGGGATGATATGATGATATAGGGCCAAAAGCGGAGCAGGAGCCGCCCCATGCGCCTATAGACTGAGCCAGACATTGTGTTTAATTCTTTATCTTTTGAATGAAAGTATTCAGAGGGAATATAAGTGGAAATTTAAGACAGAAAAACGACTCCTTTTTTTATTCTCCTCTTATGTAAATCATTTTTTGATGCGGGATTCCTACCTCTTCAAACATAGGCCCAACTGATTTAAAACCTATATTTTTATAAAATTCAATTGCTGTATTCTGACTATTCAGGTAGATATGTTCACCTTTTGGTATTTGACTTAAAATAAATTCAGTCATTTTTCGGCCAATTCCAAGCAACCTGAAACCATCTAATACAGCAAAACGTTCAAATTTTATACCTTCATCCGTTCTCCGCCAACGTGCAGTGCCCACAGGAGTATTACCCAAATAAGCAAGAACGTAATGTGCATCATCTTCATTATCATCAATTTCCAAACTTTTAGGAATATTCATACCTTTGATGAAAACATCTTTACGAATTGATATTACAGAAGACTTTTCTGCGCTTGTTTTGACATTCTTCACTTTAACATTCATTTGGTATATTAAATACCCCTAATTTCTATCATGCGAAATAAAAATAAACAGATCCTTGTGGTGGGCGATCGGGTATTGATCCGCCCGGATAAAGGTGAGAAGAAATCCAAAGCAGGGTTGTATTTACCCCCCAGCGTGGTGGAGAAGCAGGAAGTGCTCAGCGGTATTGTAGTCGAAGTGGGCCCGGGTATCCCTTTAGGAAATCCTGAAGAAAATCTGGATGAGCCCTGGTCAACCAATGACGGCGGTTCGGTGAAATATATTCCGCCGCAGGCAGAAGTGGGCGACATGGCCCTGTTCGTGAATAAAGCATCCATTGAGGTTAAAATTGAAAATGAAGATTACCTCATTATGCCTCAGTCCGCCATTCTCATCCTGATTCGGGATGACCTCCACAGTCTCGCCGATTAATTATTTCTGATATACCCAAAGCCGGCATTTACATCCACATGCCCTTTTGCCGGGTCAAGTGCATGTATTGTGACTTTTATTCTGTGGCGGATAGAGATGATGCCATCCCCGCCTACTTTGAGGCGCTCCTAAAAGAAATTGAATTGTGTTCAACGAATACGACCCATTGGGACATTGATACTATTAAATACCCCTAATTTCTATCATGTTAATTCGCGCCTTAACCGACAAATTTGATATTGCCAACGTTTCTGAATTTACCATGGAGGCCAATCCTGGCGAAGCGCCGGCAGATCACTTGAAGGCCTACCGCGAATTGGGTGTAAATCGGATTTCCATGGGCGTTCAATCTCTCGAGCCGGCTTTGCTTCAGTTCTTAACACGGATTCATGGTCCGGATGAAGTGTTCAATACATTTGATGCAGTTCGACAGGCGGGATTTGACAATATCAACTGCGACCTCATTTTTAATATTCCCAATCAAAACATGGATATTTGGAAACGGGATCTTCAACAAATCGTCGATTTGAAACCAGAGCATCTTTCATGTTATTCATTGACGGTCGAAGAAGGGACGCAGCTTTTTCAATATGTGAATCGAGGAAAGGTGACCATGCCCTCCGATGATCAAAGTGCTGAACTATACCAATGGACCCAATCTACTCTAGGGGAAAATGGGTACGCGCAATATGAGATTTCCAATTGGTCTAAACCCGAATTGCCCTGTAGGCATAATCTTCACTATTGGAAAATTCATCCATACTTGGCATTCGGTCCATCGGCCCATGGATTTGACGGGAAAAATCGATTCTCTAACATTCGAAATTTGGATGGTTATATTAAACAACTAGGCGACGGCAAATTGCCGCGCCAGGACGATTACGAATTATCGGATAAAGACAGAACCAATGAAATGATTGGTTTTGGATTACGAATCAAAGATGGCATCGATCTGAAAAATATTCCGGATATGCATCGTGATGCGGTCCGTCAATCCATTCAAGACAATGAGTCGAAATGGGGAGCATATTTTATAACAGAAAAAGACAGATTAAAATTGACCACAGAAGGCTTTAGCTATACCGATGCAATCGCTGTGGATTTGATGATAGAATAAAGTGTGAATGTGTCCAAGTGTTAACGTGGACACTTCTTTAATATGTAAAATTAATAATACTGAAAATTGGTAAGCAGAATCCAATCTCCAAAATCTTTTGATGCAGTACCGGTATAGTGATTGATCCAATCTTTTACGATGATTGTTTTCTGCATTAGAGTCCCTGTCCTTTAATTGTGAGTGATACAGGACAATGATCTGATCCCATAATTTCATCATGAATATCTGCATCTTCCAGTTGCTCAACAAATCCTTCATTCACCCAAAAATAATCAATACGCCAGCCCACATTTCTTTCCCGTGCACCAAATCTATACGTCCACCAAGAGTAGCGATCACCTTCGTCATGAAAATGGCGAAATGAATCTACCCATCCATGGGATTGATACACATCCAATTTTTCCCGTTCAATGGGCATAAACCCGGAAGTCTTTACATTGTCCTTGGGTCGAGCCAAATCAATGGGATGGTGGGCTGTATTCCAGTCCCCGGCCACCGCCACATTCATGCCATTATCTACCTGTTCATTAATGATAGGGAGTAGTTCATCATAAAAATCGAGCTTGTATTGGATACGAATATCATCCTTCTGTCCGTTGGGGAAATAAATATTATAGAGTAAAAAATTATCATGTTCCGTAACGAGGACGCGACCTTAAATGTGGCTACACCGCTATAACCTTTTTTTTCTGCCGAATGCCAATAAGTATGGTAGCCATGATCTCGAATTAAAGACGATCCTAACTGATCTACATTGGCTTTAGTCTCCTGGAGGCAAAGAATATCGGGCTGGGTTTCTTCCAGCCAATCTAAAAATCCTTTTTTTTCTGCAGCACGGATGCCGTTCACATTCCAACTATAAAGTTTCATTAATTCCTCAATTGTTGGATGTGAAATTGAGGAATATTGGAGAAATACGGAAGTACCGTGTTCACAAATAAATGGTAAAACATCTTCTAATGTACCATAGTTTTCTTGATGTGTTAAAACTCGTATAATTTTCAGAATTAATAGGCTATGTAATCGTAATTTCGGCACCCATATTCGGACTCATTTTAATGGAACCAGACGCAGTTAAAGCATTAATCGAATCGGGCATACCCGATGCAAAAGTTGAAGTGGTGGATACCACCGGTACAAAGGACCATTTTAGTGCTGTCGTAATCAGCGACTCTTTTGATGGCCTAAACTTGGTGGAACAGCACCAAGTAGTTTATAAAGCTGTGGGCGATCATATGACCCGGGAGATTCATGCACTGCAGCTTAAAACATATTCACCCCAGCAATGGGAAAAACAAAATTCATAGGAATCATAATGACCTTATCAGAACAAATCAAAAATGATATCGCCTCTAATCTCATTATCCTTTACATGAAAGGTACAAAAGATATGCCCATGTGCGGATTCTCAAACCAAGTAGTACAAATTTTGAATCATTACGGAGTGGCGTATAAAGATGTGAATGTTCTAGAAGATCCAGAAATTCGGGTTAGGCTTTCTGAGCAATCAGGGTGGCCCACCATTCCCCAACTATTTGTCAAAGGGAAACTCATTGGCGGTGCGGATATTACAATGGAACTGCATCAGCGCGGTGAATTGCTGGATATTTTAGACATATCTGAAAATTGAGAAAATTGGTTTGGCGTATTCCAATCAAACCACATAATTTCGCCACCGCTTCTTTGAAAGAATAGCACAAATTGGCCCGTTCGTCTAGTGGTTAGGACTCCAGGTTTTCATCCTGGCAACAGGAGTTCGATTCTCCTACGGGCTACAAAACAAACCCCGCAGAATTGCGTGGATTTTTGTTTTAATTTATACCATGAATTTTCCCCTTCCCCCCGCCCTCGTTCATTTCCCTATCGCACTTTTGTATGGAGCAATGATTCTCCATGCCATTCATTTATGGCGACATAATTGGATTTGCCGTGTTGTGGGCATGTGGCTACTTGGATTGGCGGCCCTGTCTTCTATTTTTGCATCCATTACTGGTGAATGGGAATTGACAAAAGCAGGCGAAACCGGCTACCCCACTGCAGTAATAGAAATGATGAGCCGTCACGAATTGATGGGAAACATTGTTACATGGGGTTCTATCATCATTTGCATCGGATGGGTGTATTTATTCTTTAAAAGAATGGATGATCGTCGTATCGATAAACTTGCCATGGCATTTTTGGTTCTGCTTGTGATGATTGTATCATTTACAGCTTATTTGGGTGGACAATTGGTATGGGTCCATGGGG
>LUMJ01000626.1_pt2 | contig 11767 bp, 13 predicted proteins | sample 729631 | NCBI WGS metagenome assembly LUMJ01 (sample SAMN03860266, study PRJNA289734) | marine metagenome | biome: seawater column; feature: ocean; material: water; isolation source: Red Sea water column Station 22 - depth 500m | place: Saudi Arabia: Red Sea | collected 2011-10-15 | depth 500 m | reverse complement strand
GGATCAAATGTGTTTAAAAAATTCCCATTAATGTCAAATACCTGAACACGGGAATTCATACGATCTGCTACGAAAATTTTTTCCTCTGAAATTGCAACGTCACTAGGTAAACTAAATTCTCCAACACCTTCACCCTTCTTTCCAAACTCGAACAAAAAATCTCCGCTCAAATCAAAAACCTGAATTCGATTTTTGCCTATTTCAACTACGTAAATCTTATCATTGAATACATCAAGTTTGTAGGGCTGACTATCAAATTTGTCTCTGGAACCAAACGTACTGACATAGCTGCCATCTAAGTCAAAAATCTGTATACGGTAATTATCAGAATCGGCAACGTATATTTTATTTTTATAAATTTTTATATCGTGCGGACAATTAAAGAATCCGTTAGACGAACCTTTGGAACCAAATGAACTGACATAGCTGCCATCTAAGTCAAAAATCTGTATTCTATTATTACCAGAGTCTGCTACGAAAATTTTTCCACCTGAAACATCAATGCCCATGGGATGTACCAAATCACCATTCTTGGTACCAATCTTACCAAATTCCATAATCATGTTATTATTTTCAGATACAGAGACTGAAGACGAGAATGAGTATATCTTAATTTTATTCTCATGTAAAGCAGACACAAAAATTTTCCCTTCCGAGACTGCGATAGAATAATAGTTAGAAATTTTCGGTGGGCCTCCACCACCACTTCCACCACCGCCACCTCCACCACCGCCTCCCCAAGCGAAGGCGTATTGTGGTTGGGTTACAACTGACAATGAAAGTACTGACGAAAACAAGATTATGCAGACTATGAAAAAGAGCAGATGCCTCATTCTCTAATGATAGTTTTGTTTCAGTTAAATCTGATCTAGACATAGATTTGCTAGCAAAATTATAGCTATACAGATTTGTATAGCTACATTTCTATTTTTTATTATTCTAGAGTACTCCGAGAGAAGTGGCTAGGCACGCTAATCGGCTTTTTACCCCGATTTTACATTTTTAAAAACTCTTTTTTTGGCTAAACCTGAATCAGGCCTTGCTGAATCAAGTATTGTATCGCATTGACAAACGTTCCATCATCAATCGTTCCATCAGCCCACCACCCAGCAGTGTTCTTCACCCACCCGGGAACAGTGCCAGAAGATTCAGAACCAGCATCTGTAGGTGGGATAACAATTATGTTATTTTGAATTAGATATGAAATTCCTTGAAGGAATGCAGAATCTGGAATTTGATCAGAAGCCCACCACCCAGCGTTGTTTTTTATCCAGTCTGGAATAGTAGCTTCCACCTCTGGTTCTGGTTCTGGAATGTCTCCAATAATTATAGTTCCTATCATCCATGGATGAACTATACAATAGTAATCATATGTCCCGTCAGAGAAACCACGTTCGAAACTCTTAGTGTATTGCCCGCCAGCCATAATCACACTGCTGTCAAAAAAACCATCTGGTCCATCAGTTGGTGTGCCGGATGTTACAGTATGAGCTGCGTTGTCAGTGTTTAGCCAAGTAACTTCAGTGTCAGCCTTTGCAAGAACGACACTACTTGGGATATAGCAACCGTCAGCTGTTTCCTCACAGCCTGGTACTGATGATCCTAACGCTATATCTATCGTAATCTCATCATGATCTGCAAATGCTTGAGGAGCTGCAAAAAGTCCAATTGCAAAAACTACCAAAAGTGATGTAATTGTGATGTATTTCGTATTGATCAGGATCGTGGGCTTTTAGTTAAGTCTGATCTTGACATAGATTTATCCAAAAACAACTATTAGTATAAACGCCATTCCACACACATTCGCTACTACCAAAATCTTTTTGAGGGTTGATCTTTTCATTAATTAGAATCCAACATCTGTATGTAAAATGTATGTAAAAAATGGGACATTAATTACCAAAAAACATGCAAAAACCCTAGCTATCTAGGCCTATTGTGAAACCGCGTAAGCGATATCGGCTTCGCCAGAACCAACCCGCACTCTGCCCTTTTCCGTAATTGTATATCTGTAGGGCCTAGCTGAAGCGTCTCTGCTGACAAAGCCGTCCTCAAACAGCTTCTTCATTAGCCGTGAAGCATGTTCACGTGATTTACCTAATGTCACTTCAATGTCACGTGATGTCATTGGACCGCTTGTGATTAATTTCAAGACATGTGTAACCGAATCTTCGAAGCTCATGTTTGGAACTCGAGGTGTTGTCTGAGGTTTTGGGGCTGTAAACTCTTGTTTCATTGCTTCAGGCTTTTTTACCTGCTTGGAGTTTTTCCTAGGCAAATCTGGATTAGTGAAGTTTTTGCCGTCTAATTCCATAACGTCTAGGCGTATTTTCATGTCAATGAACTCCTTTTCATAGAATTCCATGCGTTCCAGGTTTGTAGGTGCTATCTTTGCTGTACTAGACGATCGTATCCTTGTGTACAAGTACAAAGTTACAAGGCCACTCAAGAATGCTAACACTGAAACCAGTATTATGCCCGCGTCGGGAATATCAATTAACATCACAACAAACTAAACATGAAATGATATATCATGACGGGACAACAATAATTTACAATTACACGAACAAAAAACCCATAACGTCACAATTTCATTAAGGAAACTCACAAACAAAATCACATGCCTACCAGCTGTTTCACGGTTTTATGTATGACATCTACTATCTGTCCTTCGTTTTCAGGCGCAATCTCATTATCTTTTATCACAGAGAATTTCAATTTGTCGCTCTGTAAACAATGATTTTTTGATGATTTCTTGGATAATCATGTTAAAATTAGATTTCCTAGGCTCATTCATAGCTATACAAATCTGTATAGCTATCATCCAATTAAGTTTTATTCGTGGTTTTTACCGACCATAAGTATGAGGAATAAGGTAGAAACTAGGCTAAAAAAGTGCAAAAAGGGGGGTAAAACGACAATATTTTTGCTAGTTGACTCTGAAAACCTTAGCTCTACATCCAGTGTAGAAAAGACAGCAAAAGAGCTTTCTAACGCATCTAAAAAAATGAAGAGTCTTTATCCCGTAATTCTGGTCGGTGGCTCTTCTGCAACTGATCAAATGGGGATGGATAAAGCTGGCAGGATTTTGAGAAAAAAGACCAAAATTGACATTGTGTTATTTCCTGGAAATATTACAGGGGTGGTTCCAAAGGCCCACGCAATTTTGTTTACCTCATTGATGAACTCGGATAATCCATACTATATTACACAAGCCCAAGCGCTCGGCGCGCCATTGGTAAGGAAGATGAAATTGGAAGCACTGCCAACAGCGTATTTGATAATAGGTGAAGGTACATCAGCTTGGTTTTTTGGAAACGCCAGGGGGATACCATTTGACAAACCAAAAATCGCAGCAGCCTATGCAATGGCCGCCCAATACATGGGTATGAGATTCGTATATCTTGAAGCGGGATCCGGAGCAAAGCAAAACGTCACCCCGGAGATGATCCAAACTGTAAGGAGCGTCTTTGACGGATTTCTCATGGTAGGTGGTGGCATCAGATCTGCCAAAACTGCAAACTCCTTGATTAAGGCCGGAGCGGATGGTTTGGTCATCGGGACGTTGCTGGAGCAAACCGGCGGTTTAAAAAAATTCACAGAAATGGTCAAATCAATCCAAAACTGAATTCCAGTTGGGGAGAGATATGATTTGTAAAAAATGTAAGGTTGATGGTAATTTCATATGGGATCAACAACATCAGGAAAACACTGGAAAATGGAGATTGTTTGATCTGAATATGGAAAGACCACATGATTGTTCGGAAGAAAAAGAAGAATCTTCTTTGGAGACAACAATGTCAAAGCCGCGCGTAAAATGCCCACAATGTGATCCGTTAAAGGACAGCGCTTGGATGGAACGTGAAAAGCTTCAGGAGCATATCAAGACCGCTCACTTCGGTTTTTGGTAGTTTTACGCCTAGATTTGGTATAAAAAACAGCTTATTTTATTAGTTTTTAGGCACTTTTTTGTCCAAAAACTAGTGTTTTTGGGCTATACGAATGATTTGGTAAGACCATTCCCGTCCCGTTTTTGTACGCTCGATCTTATTTCGTGAAGAAAATCTAGCAAGATATGTTGAAACCACACTTAGTTTGATTGGCTCGTTATACTCATCCTCGTATTTTTCAAGTATTTCTGAAGAGGTAAATTTGCCTACAGGGAAGGAGTTTTCTACAACATTCCATATTTTGCCACCTACTGAATCTAGGTTTGGTGTTTGTTCTTCCTCAATGTTGATCAAATCCATTAACTCAAATATTTTGAGGGCCTTCTCTTTGGTGATGTTGCCCTCTATCTTAAAGTCGTATTTGGCACCATCCTTATCATGCACGTCTATTCGTATTCGCTTCTGTTTCATATCGAGATCATTGAGGATCTTACATTAACACTTGAATTGATCCTACAAGTTTTGTTAACAAAGGAAATTGTTAAGGTTGACTGCCTGAGTCACGCCTATGTGTTTTTAGAAGTTAACACTGACTGGAGTGGAAATATGGGGGTATGATTGGTTTTCATGCCTAGAGTGGAAATTAGGGGGTCTTTTTGGGCTGTTAACAGGTGTTAAGAGCCTTATTCACGCTTATAATCATAAAAAGAGTGTAATTTAGGGTTATTTAGTAAAAATAGGGCCAGAAATTAACAGAATTATGTGTTGGGAACCCACACACCTATGTTTCTAGTCTTTTTGTTTTAAAAAAATTTTTTTTATGATATAAACAAACTAACAAAAACTAACATAGGATCACTACATTCTAAAAACAGATAAGAAACAATGGTGTGTGTGTGTCATCGATCAGGTCGATCAAAGCATGTCAACCAGAACGATCAATGTTGTAAAAACGAACTAGCGGATCCATTCAAGTGTTTAATCATGATACTAAATGATCTCAAAATGAGTATAACAACTTTAGACCCAGTGGAACGACTCCTTGACAGTGCAGAACAAGGCAACTTACTAATCAAAAACCCAAACGTATTACGTCATGATTACATTCCAGAGCGAATTTTACATAGAGACAAACAACAAGAATTAGTAACACAATCATTAATTCCATTATATAAAAAATCAATACCACCAAACCTACTAGTCTATGGCAAACCTGGTACTGGTAAGACACTTGTTATAAAAAAAATACTAAACCAAATTCAGAACCGAGTTGACAAAAACTCACACCAAATTAAAATCGCTACCACAAATGCAAAGGACCAATCAAACCTTTACAATGTGTTGGTTGATTTAGGCAGACAACTAGGACTCAAATCAAAAAAAACACCTGATGATAAACTTTGGTTACCAAACACAGGACTATCAATCAGCGAAGTCTTTAATCGCATTCTTTACATAATTGAAAAAAACGAAATTCACACCGTTTTTGTAATTGATGAAATTGATCATCTTGCCAAACTTGTTGATAAGACAGGTAAGGACATACTTTACTCAATTACAAGAGCAAACCTAAAACTAAAAAACGGCTCGTTATCATTAATCGGAATTTCAAACGATGTTAGGTTCAAGGATGAGTTAGACCCAAGAGTCATCAGCACACTAAGCGAAGAGGAACTTGTTTTTCCTGCATATGAAACAAATGAAATAAAAGAAATTTTGGAAGATAGAATACCACTAGCATTTGATGATAATATCGTAACAAGTGGAGCTTTGAATCTATGTGCGTCTATGGCATGCAGAGAACATGGTGACGCTAGAAGAGCAATAAAACTATTAGATGTAGCAGCAAAGACCGCTGAGCTAAAACAAGACAAATCTATAACAGACGAACATATTCGTCTGGCATCTCAAAAAATTGAGATAGACAAAGAATCACAACAACTCAACGCTTTCTCACTTCATGAAAAACTACTTGTAATTACCATAATGAAATCTCCTAACATATCAACAGGCGATGTTTATTCTGCCTACAAATCACTTTGTAAACTAACCCACCAAAACACACTCACACAAAGGCGTGTGACACAGATGCTTAATGAGATAGAACTATCAGGACTCATTTCTGGTAAAATGATACACCAAGGAATTCATGGAAACACGAAAAAATTCAACCTTACAATTTTACCAGATCTAGTAAAAAACACCCTAAACCTTGATGAAATATTCACAGACGTTCTGTAATCAGAAGTTAATGTAAGACTCTGGTTTTGTTTGGCTAATTACCATCACTGATAGGTCAGAAAATTCCTTTCCTTCCAATTCTTGCATAGTACCAGTAAAGGTTTGTTCTCTTCCGTTAGTTAGAGACTCAAAAACATAAACAGGAATATTAGACGTATCAAAACCGTTTTTCTTGAGATAGACGGCAACCTCTGACGGCATGAAATGTCTTTTGGGGTCTTTTGGCCAAGGTCTAGGAATTAATATAATGTTAAAACCATCCAACACAGTTTTTTGGAGCTCTATCTTCTTTTCTTCAATCGATGTTGTTACATGCATTGTAATAACTTTGGATTTATCTAGAGGTATCTTGGCTTTTGAAGCGGCAACCTGAACCGAACTAATTCCAGGAATAATTTCGACCTCTCCAAAAACCTCAATCAATCTATCTACCACTTCAGATTCAGAAAAATTACCATCCCCAGTAAATGGAACAACCAAAACCATCCCCAGTAAATGGAACAACCAAAACACCTCTCCCCAACTCTTTCTTGATTTGTTGATATGTTTTTTCTTGGTCTTCCATCGTAATTATATGGACTTTTTTATCCTGAATCAAACTAGAGATGATATCAAGTGTGTATTTATGACCAACAATAATGTCAGCACCCACTATTGTTTTTCTTACTATTTCCGTGATATAATTTTGGGAGCCCGGACCAACCCCAACAGCAAAAACTTCACCCATTTTATTTCGTTATGATTTGTTTATCTTTAATGTATTTTACAAACCTTGACCAGTCAACCTTCAAAAACTTTGTAGGAGCGCTTAACGGATATTTTACCCAATCTTGTACAATAGAATATTGAAATTTCTTTTCCTTTCCATCTTCAATTACATCTAAAAATAACACACTGCCCCAGATCTTTTCTTTTACCTCAATTTGTAGAATATTATTAAAACTAATTTTTTGGTTTTTCTTATTTTCTAAATCCTCTCTTAATTTCTCTAAACCATAACCATCTTCCACAATCATTACATCTTTGAACTGCAATAATCTAACTACTTGCCTAGTTCTGATAGCACCCCACCATTTTATACCAGCTTCTGTTTTTGAAATAAAATACAATTGTTTGTTAGTTAAAATTAACATTCCCTCTTTACCTTTGCCGCTGAAAAATCCTCTACTTTCTTTCCAAACTGAAAGAATATGTGCCTGAATCTCTTCCTCTTCCTCCATGGGACAACAATCATTTTAACTTGATAAAAACTGATCCTAGGATTGGCTTTTATTGAAGTCAGGAAAAACACGAATGTGAATTTCAAACTTTTACTAATTACACTAATACTAATACCTGGTTTTGTTGGCAGCGCATTTGCCCTATATGCGGATCTGATTGAAGAAGATGATATTTCTGATATGATACAAAAAATGGAAGGTAAAGCAGTTCTCATACAAACACATGAGGGAACTTTTATGATCGAGCTTTTTCCTGCTGATGCACCAAACCATGTTTATCGTTTCTTGGAACTAATTGAAAGTGATTATTATGTAGGCACACATTTTCATAGAATAATAGACGGCTTCATGGTTCAGGGTGGTGATGCAAACACGAAACAACCTGAATCTCCTGAAAACATCTGGGGAACAGGAAAGCCTGGATATGAGTTGAAAAATGAATTTAATACCATCAAACACGTACGCGGGGTTGTTTCCATGGCAAGGGGTAATGACCTAGACAGCGCCGGCTCGCAGTTTTTCATAGTACACCGAGAGGCAAATCATCTTGATGGACAATATACTGCCTTTGGAAGATTAATTCCAGGAACACACAGCCTGAAAAATCTTGATAACATGGCAGGAATGAAGGTGGACATCGATAAGCGACCGTTAGATCCTTTAAGGACTAAAATCCTAAAAACCTCCGTAATTGAATGGACAAATCCTGGTATTTTTTTACCGCCAGAGCGACTTGACTCAGTTACAAGAGATGTCAGAAAGGGCGGAGGTATAGTTACTCAATATATCGACTCAAGATATAGCATCATATTTGATCTTCCATATAGATGGGATGCTGTTGATATATCATCTGGCTCTCTTGGATTGTCATTAGAACCCAACAGCTTGAACCATAGTGCTTTAATGGCAATAGAAAAATCTGGATTTGTTCCCAAGATTTTTGTTGGTGCGGAAAAAAGAGACCCAAACATTGAAGGAAACTATGTGATAAACCCTAGTGACTTCTTTGCAATAAAAAGCGAAGCCGCGGCTGAATTTTTAAACAACAATCTATTTGAAAACGAAGACGGGAGATTTGCACATATTATGACCACAACCCAAGTGCTTACAGACCCAACTAGCACAGACCCCGTCACGTTCAAAATTATACAAATACATTTTACTGATGGCGAAACTAATTACTCTATAATCTACATTAACCTTATTGACTTTTTTAGATATGAAATCAACGCATTTGACCAAACAGTACAAAACTTCAAAATAATGCTTGACGGACAATATCGCTTCATTAATTTTGCCGGCACTGATATTTACAAACAAGTAATTCGTGACGGAAGAGAACCACCACAAGGAGGCGAGTCTCCGTTTGCAAAATCGGAGCCAGAACCACTATTAGGAGATGGTGGGTGTTTAATAGCTACAGCATCTTATGGTTCTGAACTTGCCCCACAAGTCCAGCAGCTACGAGAACTTCGTGATAACACTGTTCTACAGACAAAATCTGGCTCTATATTCATGACAACCTTCAATCAATTTTACTATTCTTTCAGCCCTATGATTGCTGATTACGAAAGGGAGAATCCAGCATTTAAGGAAGTTGTGAAACTGACAATAACGCCACTTTTGGCCTCATTGACCCTACTACAACATACAGACATTGATTCTGAATATGAGATGTTGGGATATGGAATCAGTATCATTTTACTTAACATGGGAATGTACATTATCGCTCCAGCTGTTCTGATAATGAAGATTAGAAGTTTTTACAAGTTACAATAAAATACTCGAAAGCAGTACTGTGAGTATGAAAAAAGAGTATGTTGTAGTACGCATTGATGCCGCGCCAGACGCAGCTCCTTACGTAGTAGTTTCTTTATCTTCCAAAAAAGACGTCCAAGAAGATAACGGACAACTATCTTCTCCATTCGGCAAGGCTAACGTTATGGGGTTTTCCAACATGAACGATATGGCCAAAGAGCTTAACAAAATGATGTCAGGTGGGGGACTTGGTATGATGGGCAACACAACTTCCATTAAACTAGACATGATTGAATACAAAAAACTTGGTCTTTCAGTAGGCGACAAGGTATTTTTAGATCTTACAAAGGCTGAGGGTTCTGGCGTTTAGCACCTTAACGATCCACTTTATTTGAAAGTAAGCCTATACTAATAGAGCGAAATGGGTCTATTTAGTAAAAATAACAAAGATGAAACAAAATGCAAGAAATGTGATCTGGAGTTTTCTTCACCAGAGCGACTGGAACGCCATACTGAGAAGGCGCATGGCAAGAGCTCAAAAACTCAGATAAAGAAGAACACTTGGGGAATCATCAAAACCAGGAACAGAAAGGACCGAAACGTAGGCGCTGGATAAATCTATCGTAGCTTTACGTATTCATACGCACCAAGCTTGTTATCAAAACAATACTGAGTTTTTTGATATTTTTTTCGAAATTCAGCAATTTGTTTTGCAATATCTTTTCCGTCTTTTTTATCAATAATTATATTTTTTATGAAAGACGCAATTTGTTGCATTTCGGATTCTTTCATTCCCAAACGTGTCACTTCGGAGCTACCAAGCCTAATTCCACCGGGGTGCATGTAATGCCTCTTGGCTTTTATGTCACCGGGAATCAGCTGGCGATTTACAATAATGTTTGCCTTTTCTAAATCGGCTTCAATTTTACCACCATCACCATAATCTAGTACGTTTACAACAGTTTGGTGTGATTGCGTAAAACCCTTTTTTTCACCTAAAACTTTGAAGCCCAAATTGTGCAGTTCCACAGCTAAAGCTTTTGCGTTTTTGACTGTTTGGGCTGCATAGTCTTTTCCAAACTCTAATGCTTCTGCAAACGTAACCGCCTTTGCAGCCATATGATGAATATGATGAGAACTAGTAAGTCCTGGGAATGTTGCTTTTTTGATTGCTTCTGCATCATTCTCAAATGCCAAAACAAGTCCACCTTGCGGACCAAACAACGTTTTGTGAGTACTCATTGTCATGGTATCTACGCCCTCCCTTAGTGGATCCTGAAATTTACCACCAGCTATTAATCCAGCAACATGCGCAGCGTCATAATTAATGTGCATGTCATAACCTTTCAGAAAGTCAGCCAGTTCTTTGATTGGGTGAGGGAACAGAAATACAGAGCCACCAAACATAGCTATTTTCGGCAGCCTACCTTGTTTTTTTAAGTCATCAACCCTACTCTTTGTTTTTTCAACATCAATGTTCATCTCTTCGGAGTCAAACTGGAAAAACTCAATTTCTAGACCATGTACAAGTCCCGCAGTTCCTGAGTGTTCCTTTTGCTAGGTTGGCAACAACCCCAGAAATAGGTCTTACATCTGCAAACTCGGATTTGAACAGTTTTTTAGCAAGATCCATACATTGAATCTCAACCTCATCAATGTATGTACAACCAGCATAAACTCGTTCTCCTGGCCAACCTTCAGCATACCTGTTACCGAAATCGGAGATTATTGCTTCTCTCACAGCTGGGCTTGGAACGTTTTCACTAGCAATCAAAGGAATTGAGTTTTCAAACCATTTGTTGTGTTTTTCCAAATTTACGAAAATTTCATCATAAGCGTCTTTATTTGGATTATTTGTCATAATATCCAGACTAATTTTCCCAATTAAAAAATACCTATTGGGTTTGAAGCACAAAATAAAATAAGGTATAAAATAGGCAAATGGAGTTTTGTTCCCATGGCAGTTCAGGCTTCAGGAGCAAACATGCCAGTTGTTTTGCTTAAGGATGGTGCAAGTCAAACCAAGGGTAGAGAGGCACAAAAAAACAACGTTTCGGCAGCAAAAATTATAGCTGATATAGTACGTACCAGTCTAGGTCCAAGAGGCATGGATAAGATGCTTGTTGACTCGTTAGGAGACATGACAATCACAAATGATGGGGCTACTATACTAAAAGAGATTGACGTTCAACATCCAGCTGCAAAAATGTTAGTAGAAATTGCAAAATCAACTGATAACGAAGTTGGTGACGGTACTACATCCGTGGTAGTCCTAGCAGGAGCTCTCCTAGAACAGGCTGAATCACTTTTGCTGCAGGAAGTTCATCCTACAGTAATTGTCGAGGGTTATAGAAAATCTGCAAACAAAGCCAAAGAATACATTAAAGATATTGCTGATGAAGTTACCGCCGACGATAAATCAACTCTACTAAAAATCGCAAGGACATCCATGCAAACAAAAATGATAAGAAAAGATTCTGATAAACTGGGGGACATGGTTGTGAAAGCTGTTTTGTCGGTTGCTGAAAAAAACGACAATAATTACACAGTGGATGTAGATGACATTAAAGTAGAAAAGAAAACAGGCGGCTCGATTGCAGAGTCATCAATTTTACAGGGCATTGTTCTTGATAAGGAAGTAGTTCATTCAGGAATGCC
>LUMJ01000413.1_pt2 | contig 11773 bp, 11 predicted proteins | sample 729631 | NCBI WGS metagenome assembly LUMJ01 (sample SAMN03860266, study PRJNA289734) | marine metagenome | biome: seawater column; feature: ocean; material: water; isolation source: Red Sea water column Station 22 - depth 500m | place: Saudi Arabia: Red Sea | collected 2011-10-15 | depth 500 m | reverse complement strand
GAAGCAGTGGCCTGGCCAGTGAGGAGTTTTGTGGAAAAGTTCAAGGACGAATTCCTGGAATACTTACCTCAAGAGAAGGTGGCAGCCTGATGCCCTTATTAAAGATAGACGGCAAGGAAATTGAGGTAGAAAGCGGCACCACGGTGTTGCAGGCGGCAGAGGCCAGCGGCATTGAGATACCGTACTACTGCTACCATCCGGCTCTGGAGATTGTAGGAAGCTGCCGAATGTGCCTGGTGCAGGTGGAGGGGATGCCGAAACTTCAAGTTTCGTGCAACACGTTCATCGGTGAGGCGCCCCCAGAGAGAAAAATCGACGGCAAGTATGATATGGTGGTGGATACACAGAATGATCTCGTGGTCCAGGAGCGGAAGAATATACTTGAATTTCTCCTCCTGAATCATCCGCTCGATTGTCCTGTGTGCGACCAGGCCGGGGAGTGCTATCTTCAGGACTACTCGTTCAATTTTGGTAACGCGCACAGCCGATTCGAAGAGGATAAAAGGGTACAGCCTAATGAGTATCTTGGCTCGCAAATTGTCATCAACCACAACCGGTGTATTCTATGCAGCCGTTGTGTCCGATTCACCCGGGAGATTTCCGGAACTAACGAACTCTTTGTAGAAGAACGTGGCTATCGCTCAAAAATTGCTGCGTTGGATGACAAACCTCTCGATAATCAACTGGCGGGAAATGTGGCGGACATATGTCCCGTTGGCGCTCTGTTGAGCACGGATTACATTCATAAGAATCGTATCTGGAATCTTCAAGAACAATCTTCCGTATGCCAAGATTGCAGTGTGGGATGCAATGTTGATGTCTTCTATCAGAAAGACCGGATTTTCCGGTTGACACCGCGAGAGAATCATGATGTGAATGGCTACTTCATGTGCGATATAGGACGGTACGGTTTCCACAGATTCGAGGAGATAGAACGGGTGACTATGCCTTTGGTGAAGTCCGATGGGAATTTTACTGAATCAAGTTGGGAGGAAGCTATTGTCAAGACTGCGGAAGAACTGATCAGCGCGGGAGCAAAATCTGCTGGCGTTGCTTCTCCTTTTCATACCAATGAGGCAAACTTCATACTTGGACGTCTGATGAATGGTAACATTGGAATCCTTCCTGCGGTGACTGATCAGGAGGTCATTTATCCGTCCGGTTTCCGCATCAGTGCTGATCGTTCTCCTAACCAACGTGGTATGAATGATGTATGTCCGTCGATCGTGGAGGACTTTGCCTCTACTATCGAAGGAAAGGATATCCGTTTTATTTATATTTTGGACGACGGTATTGACAGAGAATTGGACGACCGATGGAAAGAGCTGTTAGAGAAAGTCGGTTTTGTCGTTGTGCAGAGTTATGCAATGACTGATATGGCAAAATACGCAGATATTGTATTGCCGGGAGAAGCGCCATTTGAACGGGAAGGAACCATTACCAATGACGCTGGCCGAGTGCAGTGGTTGAGGCCATCAATTAGGTCTAAAGGTGAAGCATGTCCCGATTGGAAAATACCGATGCTAATTCAATCCAAGTGCACTGGGGTTGAAGAAATGTCCGATGTAAGTGCCGTGATGAACGAGATGGGTAAGGAGTTCCCAATCTATGCAGGTATCACTTTCTTTAGGTTGGGCGACCGGGGCCTTCCACTAAATGGGAAAGGTGAAATGTGATGGATCTTCTCGGTTTCTCAATCATCTGCGCAAAGGTGTTGCTCGTTTTTGCGGCTACGATGCTCACAGTCCTATTAATGGTCTACGCCGAGAGGAGAGTTTCGGCTTTTATGCAAGGCCGGCTCGGACCCAACCGCGTAGGGCCTCAAGGGATTCTTCAGCCAGTTGCAGATGGCATCAAGTTTCTCATGAAAGAGGATATTATTCCAAATGGAGTAAATAAACCGATCTACCTCCTTGCACCAGCCATGTTGCTCATTCCCGCACTGATGACTTTCGCTGTCATTCCCTTCGGCTCTACCCTTACCGTCTTAGGCAGAGAAGTTCCGCTGCAGGTGGCTGATCTGAATGTGGGGATTCTCTACATTCTTGCCCTCACCAGCATTGGTGTTTATGGTCTGGTACTGGCGGGATGGGCTTCCAATAGTAAATTCCCTCTTATTGGTGGACTCCGATCCTCAGCTCAGCTGATCAGTTATGAATTGGCCATGGGACTTTCAATCGTGAGTATTGTTCTCCTGGCAGGATCATTGAAACTGAATGTTATTGTTGAAGATCAGCAGGGATACCTGTTATCATGGAACGTATTCAAGCAGCCTTTAGCTTTCCTCGTTTTCCTAGTGTCGGTTTATGCGGAGACTAACCGGCTACCATTTGATCTTACGGAAGCTGAGCAGGAACTGGTTGGTGGGTATCACACTGAGTACAGCAGTATGAAATTTGCAATGTTCTTTACAGCTGAGTACGCCAATATGGTCACAGCCGCTGCCTTAACTGTCACCCTCTTTTTTGGCGGGTGGGATGTGCCACTCTTGAATGAGGCTTCTATGGGAGTATTGGGAGTCATACTGTCAGTACTATCCTTTATTCTTAAAACAGCTTTTTTTCTATTTCTGTTCATTTGGGTGAGATGGACTTTTCCGCGATTCCGATATGACCAACTGATGAAACTGGGATGGAAGGTTATGCTTCCTCTGGCACTGATAAATATATTTGTCACCGGTGGATATCTGACACTTGCTTCGCTGAGATAATGGCCACTGTTATTAAATCGTACGAACCCAGTTTTTGGGACAAACTTTACCTCCCCGCATTGGCAAAAGGCCTCGCTGTTACACTTCGGCATTTCTTCAAGAGAAAAATTACCATTCAGTATCCTGATGAAAAGCATGTGCCACCCGAGGGATACCGCGGTCTTCACCGCCTGAATAAGTATCCCGATGGTCGTATCAGGTGCGTGGCATGTGAAATGTGTGCAGCTGCCTGTCCGGCTGACTGTATCTACATTGAGCCGGACTCCTCTCCTTGGGACGGAGGAAAAGAACGCTATCCGGTCAGGTTTGATATAGATTTACTCCGGTGCATATTCTGTGGATTCTGTGAAATGGCATGCCCTGAAGAAGCTATCGAACTGACAGAAATCTATGACTTTTCTGATTACACACGGGAAGACCTTATAATCGACAAGGGCGGGCTATTGGACGTTTATGAGTTGACGAAAGACAAGAACTATTATTCTCGCGGGGCTGCAAGCCAAGAGTCCGAAGCGGCGACATCGGACCAATCATAAGAAGTTCAATAAAGTAATTTGCTCTCCTTCCTGTTCTATTTCGCGGCCGTTATAGCTGTAGGCACAGCGATCTTTGTGGTGCTGAGCAAGAATGCTGTCTATAGTGCCTTACTACTGGTGGCCTGCTTCTTTTCTCTGGCGTTCATCTACCTTTTGTTAGAAGCCTATTTTCTCGCTGTACTGGAGATATTCATCTACGCAGGGGCCATAATGGTTCTCTTCCTGTTCGTGATCATGCTCCTGAATCTCGGGCGTGAGAAGGCTTTGGAGCATTTCATGTACCTGCAGCGAGGGTTGTCGATGTTACTCATTATTGTGTTCTTTGTTGGTGTATCACTCTTGTTCCTGGGTGAATCGGACGTGTTACCTCAACCCGCCGGTGAATTCTCCGCGGGAGGCGTCTACTCACTCGGAGAAGCACTTTTTACAAAATATCTGCTTCCCTTCGAGGTGGCATCACTTTTGCTTCTCGTAGCTCTCATCGGGACAGTTTACTTGGCCAAGAAAAAGATTTGATGATCGTACCCCTGGAACATGTGATTGCATTAAGCTTGGCCATTTTTTCGACAGGAGTAGTGGGTGTTCTTTTCCGCAGAAATGCCATCACCATTTTCATGTCCATAGAGCTGATGCTGAACGCGGTTAATCTGGCCCTCGTAGGTTTTTCAAGATATTACAATAGTGTTGATGGACTGGTTTTTGTTTTTCTGGTTATGGCGTTGGCCGCGGCTGAGGTGGCAGTGGGTTTGGCGATTATAATTGCAGTTTACCGGAATCGTCAAACGGTGAATATTGATGAGATCAATTTGATGAAGAATTAACCTAGGCGGATGGAAACGGTTGTATCCATAAAACCTTTATTGTCGGTGCTAGTCTCTGCTGTGGGAGCGGTGTTTATTGTTCTGGCAGGGAAAAAACCGAATATCAGAGAAACTTGGTCTATAGTTGCGGGAGTAATAAAACTGGCTATTGTTCTATCCATGATCCCGACTGTGGTTTATGATAAGCAGATTATTGAGTATACCCTGTTCAGTCTACTTCCCGGTGTTGAGATTGGTTTCAGAGTGGATGCTTTTGGCCTTTTATTCGCAATGGGAGCCTCGTTACTCTGGATTGCAACATCCTTTTATTCGATCGGATATATGCGATCTACAAATGAGGGATCTCAAACACGTTATTTTGCCTGTTTCGCAATTTCCCTATCCGCCACGATTGGGGTGGCATTCTCAGCAAATCTGTTTACGATGTTCCTTTTCTATGAGGGCCTCACCATTATTACCTATCCCCTTGTTGCTCACAAGGGTACACCTGAGGCAAAGGCAGGGGGAAGGAAATATGCCATATACCTACTGGGAGCTGCAAAGGCTTTCTTGGTCGCGGCCATAATCCTTACTTATAATCTTACGGGCACACTTGAATTTTCCAGAGAAGGGATTTTTCCGGCGATTGTTCAGTCGGCTCATCCTGAACTGCTATATGTTATCTTTGTACTTTTCCTGTTCGGGTTTGCCAAGTGCGCAATCATGCCCTTTCACGGATGGCTGCCAGCGGCCATGGTGGCCCCCACGCCGGTGAGCGCACTCCTTCACGCTGTTGCTGTGGTTAAAACAGGGGTCTTTACTGTCCTTCGAGTGATTTTCTTTGTCTTCGGCGCTGACCTCCTGATGGATATTGGCGTGGATGTCTTTGTTGTTACACTTTCCTCTTTCACCATCATAACCGCATCTCTCCTCGCCTTGAGCAGGGATAACCTGAAGGCGCGTCTGGCCTTTTCAACTATTAGCCAACTCTCATATATCATTCTGGGCGCTGCCCTTCTTACTCCCAGTGCTATGATAGGCGGACTAATACATATCACTAATCACGCCTTCTCTAAGATTACACTCTTTTTCTGTGCTGGTTCAATCTATGCCTCGGCTCACAAGACTGAAGTGAGCCAGTTAGACGGCATAGCGAAAAAAATGCCGTGGACAATGGCCGCCTTCGCAATTGCCACGTTGAGTATGATAGGCGTTCCCCCAGTCTCTGGATTTGTCACAAAATGGTATCTCGTGTTGGGGTCGATGGAAAGGCAGAGCGGGGCCGTGCTTAGTGTCCTGTTGGCAAGTTCGTTTCTCAATGCAGCGTACTTTGCTCCGATTGTGTATAAAGCATTCTTCAAGACGGAGAATTCAGAAGCTCAAAATCATCATAACGGTACACTAGAACATCAGACTGTAAGAGAAAACCCGTTTCTGGTGGTGCCTCTATTTTTGACCGCTATAATAAGTGTCTTATTGGGCCTCTACCCTGACTTCATAGTTCGATTAGCCGAAATGGTAATCTGATGAGATTGTTGGAGATAGTAGAAGTACTGAGAACAAGGAAGGTAAAGCAAATCGCTTATGGAATACTCCTTTTACTCATCATGGTTGATTTTGTTATTCCGCGCCACGAAGTTCATTTTTTTGGAGATAAAATACCCGGATTCTGGTCCCTATTTGGCTTCATCGCATGCGTTGTGATCATTGTTGTATCCAAATGGCTTGGCAAACATGGATTGATGAAGAACGAGGATTATTACGATAAGTGATTTTTTCATGATTGAGTTTATACATCCGTCTCTGTTCTATCTCTTGGGAGGTCTTCTGATACCTCTCCTAAAGGGAAGGTTAAAGCAAGGCTATATGCTGTTCTTAGTTCTTTCGGCTTTTCTCGCTGTTGTAAATATGCCTCACGGCATATACGGTGTTCATCAGTTCCTAAATTGGGAATTAACCTTCGGGAGCGTGGACAAGTTGAGCAAGGTCTTCGCTGGAATCTTTGCTCTCATGGGAGTGATTGGGGTAATCTTCTCCTTTCGTGTGAAGAATGATGGTGAGCATCTCGCCGCGTTCTACTATGTGGGCGGTTCGCTTGGGGTGACCCTCGCAGGCGATTTCCTTTCGCTATTCATTTTCTGGGAGATCATGGCTTTTTCTTCGGTGTTTCTTGTTTGGTATCGAAGAATACCCTCATCTATTGACGCCGGATTCAGGTATCTCTTATGGCACGTCGTTGGTGGACTTATTCTATTGGCTGGAATAATACTTCAGTACTCGGTGAGCGGTGATTTAACTATACAGCATTTGCCGTTTCACGGTTGGTGGCCCGCTGACATCCAGAGCCTCGCTCCATTTCTCATTCTTCTAGGCTTCATTTTTAATGCTGCTGTTCCTCCATTTGGCGCCTGGCTTCCAGATGCCTACCCAGCAGCTACTGTAACGGGTGCAGTTTTCATGAGCGCTTTTACCACTAAAACCGCTGTGTATACTCTGATACGAGTCAGCGCGGGGTCGGAGATACTTATGATTCTGGGAGTTGTCATGGCGATTTACGGGGTCGTTTATGCGGTATTGGAAAACGATGCCCGAAGGCTTCTGGCTTATCACATTATCAGTCAGGTGGGTTATATGGTCGCAGGTGTGGGCTTGGGGACTCCCTTGGCAATTAACGGCGTTACAGCTCATGCCGTCTGTCACATCCTTTACAAGTCCCTGTTGTTTATGGGAACAAGTTCAGTGCTATATGTGACAGGAACAGCAAAGCTCACTGAACTTGGTGGTCTCTACAAAACTATGCCCCGTACGATGATCTATACAATAATAGGGGGTCTTTCGATTTCTGCGTTCCCTCTTTTCAGTGGTTTTGTAAGTAAATCCATGACTGTTGCAGCTTTCGGTGAAGAGCATTTAATGTGGGCGTTCATCGCACTTATGCTTGCCTCTGCTGGGACATTTCTTCACACAGGTCTGAAAGTCCCGTATTTTATATGGTTTGGCAAAGAACAGGGTATCGAAGCCAAGGAACCTCCGTGGAATATGGAGCTGGCCATGATAATAGCATCACTCTTTTGTATTGGGCTCGGGGTGTTTTACAAACCTCTTTACGCGCTGCTTCCTTATCCTGTTCATTTTGAACCTTATACGGCTTATCATACTTGGGAGAGTTTGCAAATTCTCCTGTTTACGCAGCTTGGTTTCTTCCTGCTACTTAAAAAGCTCTGGTGTGAAAACACCCTTAGCCTGGATACAGACTGGTTTCCAAGAAAGATGGCAAAAGGATTCATGTGGTTTATAAATAAACCGTTGGCGACTATAGAGTACAATTACATTGGTGAGATTTACGAATTTATTATTCAAAAACCCATATTGAGGATTGCGAAAGTTTTTCAGAAAATTGACACAGTCGCAGTTGATGGATCTTTCAGTAATCTGGGGAAATGGGTTCTCTCATGGAGCAGGAAAATGCAGAAAGCGCAGACCGGTCAGGTGCAGCACTATGCCATGTTTATGTTAGCAGGGGTTATTGCTGTAATCATAATTGCAATGGTGTTGCCGTAAGAAGTTGAGAGATGGAATCTATTATTTTCAACACTCTTGATTATCCCATACTGACGGTTACAACCTTTTTGCCGCTGGCCGGAGCATTCTTCCTACTTTTGCTAAGAAGAGAGGCGCTTATCAAATGGTTTGCATTTGGGATTACGGTTGCAACATTTCTTGTTTCGTTGCCGATTTACGTTCATTTTGACAAAGCGACCTATAGAATGCAGTTTGCTGAAATATATCCATGGATATCGGCATGGGATATACACTACAAGGTGGGCGTTGACGGTATCAGCGTGCTCTTTATTATTCTAGTAACGATTCTGAGTGTACTCTGTGTTACCGTATCATGGAAAGCAATACAGACAAGAACAAGAGAGTTCTATATCTCTATCTTGATCATGGAAACTGCAATGATCGGGATCTTTGTCTCGCTTAATGTTTTTCTTTTCTACCTTTTCTGGGAGCTCACACTTATACCGATGTTCCTTCTTATCGGGGTTTGGGGTGGATCTAATAGGATTTACGCTGCGGTTAAGTTCGTCCTTTTTATGCTTGCGGGCAGTGTTCTCATGCTGGTGGGAATCATTGTGCTCTATTATGCGGGAGGTAAGACATTTGATATTCTGGAGCTGACCAAGATTAGCTATCCGGAAAAAGTTCAGTTTTGGCTTTTCTTGGCCTTCTTTGCTGCATTCGCAGTCAAAATGCCAATGTTCCCAATCCACACTTGGCTTCCAGATGCCCATACTGAAGCGCCCACGGCAGGAAGCGTGATACTTGCGGGTATTTTGCTTAAGATGGGAGCATACGGCTTCTTACGATTTTCCTTTGCCATGTTCCCCTATGCGGTTAAGGTCCTTTTTGTCCCAATGCTTGTTCTGTCTGTTACGGCGATAATCTATGGCGCTTACCTCACTTTGATGCAAAAGGATATGAAGAGACTGATTGCGTACTCTAGTGTAAGTCATATGGGGTTTGTGACGCTCGGTCTTTTCACTCTTAACCAGATTGGAATTGAGGGTGGAATTCTGCAAATGATAAATCATGGTGTGATTACCGGCGCGCTGTTTATTTGTATCGGTATGATTTACGAGAGAACTAACTCAAGGATGATTGAGGATTACGGTGGCCTTTCGAAGACAGTTCCTGTATTTAGTGTGTTTTTCACGGTCTTTACGCTGGCGGCGATCGGTCTGCCAGGCATGAATGCATTTGTCGGGGAATTCCTCATTATTAGTGGTACGTTTCAAGCAAATATGATAATTGCGGTATTCTCTATTCTTGGGGTGATATTGGGAACCACCTATATGGTATGGCTCTATTATCGGGTTGTGATGAATGAAGCGAACTCCAGCACAAAATCTCGCCTCTTCGACCTTGAACTAAGGGAAATAGCAACGCTGGCACCTCTGGTATTCCTTGTATTCCTGATTGGTGTTCAACCTGAAATTCTTTTGAGTTACATGCATGTTTCAGTGGCGCATCTGCTTGAGCAGCTACATGCGACCGCTTCTTATGAAACCTACGTTGTTCATGATACTGTCAATGCAATTCTCGAATATATCAGGGGATTATTGAGGTGGGTGTGAAAAGCTCTTCCCCCAATAATTTGAAAGATTATTTCCCAGGTTTTTCTTTCTCGTCTTATCGAGTGATCCCATGGATCTGAGTCAGTATTTCACATCATCTGATTTCACCGGTATTATACCCGAGATCGTTCTCACTGTAACAGCACTCGTTGTCCTAACACTGGAGATGCTGCGGTTCTCCCGCCCTAAAATCAATCTGATGGCCGCAGCAGTTGGTCTATTGCTGGCGGGTATATTTGTGCCTCAAGGTTTAGATGAAGCAACACTCTTTGGGGGGATGCTTCGTCTAAACAAGTTCTCCATGTTCTTTGATTACCTTTATCTGGCCGTTGGTCTCGGTACACTGATTTTTTCACAGGGCTATTTGGAGAAAAGAGGCAGTGAGTCTCGAGGAGAGTATCCGGCTCTGATACTTTTTTGTGTTATCGGTATGATGTTGATGACGCGGGCTAACGATTTGGTGATGGTATTCCTTGGACTTGAACTTCTTTCTCTTTCCCTCTACGTGCTGGTGGGGTTCCTTCGTACTGATCTTCTTAGCAATGAGTCTGGTCTAAAGTATCTGCTTCTGGGTGCATTTGCCACTGGCTTTTTTCTGTTTGGTGCGGCGATGGTCTATGGCGCCACAGGTTCGACAAACTACCACGAAATTGGGGCCGCAGTTGAATCAGGGCGGATACTTTCCAAGATTTATCTTTTTCTCGGGATCGGATTACTCCTTGTCGGTTTTGCTTTCAAGGTTGCATTAGCGCCTTTTCATATGTGGTCTCCTGATGTATATCAGGGAGCGCCTACAACGGTAACGGCGTTTCTTTGCACGGCGCCGAAAGCCGCTGGATTTGGGGCTCTGATAAATCTTTTCAACAGTGCTTTTTTGGTGATTCACTCAGACTGGCAAGGACTTTTCTGGATACTGGCCGCCCTAACCATGACAGTAGGTAACGTATCAGCATTGGTGCAGTCCAATGTGAAGCGAATGCTCGCCTTTTCCAGTGTTTCTCATGCTGGTTTTATGGTCTTGGGAGTATTGGTACTGAATAGCACCGGTCTATCCGCTGTTCTTTTCTATTTGGTAGTATACTCAATTATGAATTTGGGTGCGTTTGCTATTATCGCTTTGGTAGAAGAAGAGGATAAAGGAATGGCATTCCAGGATTACAGGGGATTTGCTACTCGGTATCCATGGTTGGCGGTTTCCATGACCTTATTCATGGTTTCACTGGCAGGGTTTCCTCCCACTTCCGGTTTTGTCGCAAAATACGGACTTTTATCTGCTGCTGCGTCAGAGGGTTACATCTGGTTGGCAATCATTGCCGTCATCAACACTTTGATATCTGTTTACTACTATCTTCGGCTTGTTGTGAACATGTTTATGAAACAGGAGCAAGAATTTCTACAGCCGACAAAGATAGTGCTGAGTCAGATTTTTGTTGGCCTTTTGGCGGTGATAGTACTTGTCCTTGGGGTTGTGCCAGGAGTTCTTCTGGAATTTGCAGCTGAGGCAGTAATCAGGGTTCATTAGAACTTTTAGTAATAACTTGAAAACTTCAAGAAATAGTCTTGGAAGGTAGTCAATGATTTCTACCGCCATCATCAATGGTGATTCGGTGGCTTTTCGGTCATAGGCCGTCTAATTTCTCGAGGGCGTGAGACAAACAGTCTAATGAAAATGTTTCTGACAGCGGCACTGTTGACACTTCCCGGGGTGCTCTTCGGCGCGGCCGGCGGGAGCGGTGCGCCGCACTTGGAGGGCGGTCATCTCTCGGTCCTGTGGGCAGTTCCTTTCGCGGGGATTCTATTGTCCATCGCGATATTCCCTCTCGTGGCGCCTCATTACTGGCATCACAATTTTGGGAAAGTTTCGGCCTTCTGGGCCCTCGTTCTTCTCATTCCCATGGTGGTGAAGTTCGGCATGCCCGTCACCGGCTACGAACTGCTCCACGTCTCTCTTCTCGAATATATTCCATTCATTATTCTGTTGCTGGCGCTCTTCACCATTGCGGGAGGCGTCAGGATTAAAGGCTCCCTCCGAGGGACGCCTGTCGTAAACCTCACCATCCTGATTATCGGCACCATTCTCGCAAGCTGGATGGGAACGACAGGCGCCGCCATGCTGCTGATACGGCACATTATTCGCGCAAACTCGTGGCGGCAGAAGAAAACTCATGTGATCATCTTCTTCATTTTTCTTGTGGCGAACATCGGCGGTTCTCTCACGCCCCTTGGCGATCCGCCCCTCTTCCTCGGCTTCTTGAAGGGGGTCGATTTCTTCTGGACGACCACCGCCATGTTTCTCCCCATGGTGATTGTGGCAGTCATCCTCTGGATCGTTTTTTACCTGCTCGACTCTTATTACATGAAACAGGAACCGAACAGGACAGCGCCGTTGGAAGGGACAGAAAATGAAGCGATCGGGATGGAGGGATCCATTAACCTTCTGCTCCTTGCCGGGGCAGTCGGCGCGGTGCTGATGAGTGGAATCTGGAAGCCGCAAATCTCATTCTCGATCTATCATGTGGATGTGGAACTCCAAAACATCACAAGAGATTTGCTTCTTCTCGGTCTCAGTTTTGCCAGCTTGAAATTGAC
>LUMJ01000674.1_pt1 | contig 11776 bp, 11 predicted proteins | sample 729631 | NCBI WGS metagenome assembly LUMJ01 (sample SAMN03860266, study PRJNA289734) | marine metagenome | biome: seawater column; feature: ocean; material: water; isolation source: Red Sea water column Station 22 - depth 500m | place: Saudi Arabia: Red Sea | collected 2011-10-15 | depth 500 m | reverse complement strand
AACCTCACCAATCTCAAGATCATCCATTGCACTTGGAAAGATGCTTGCAATATCTCTAGTCGCAGCAATACAAGCAAGTCTTATTTTGGGAATTGCAATGGCGATAGGTGTCACTATACCAAATTTGTTGATGATAGGTCCAATCATGGCGATTGTAATATTGTTTTCAATTGGATTCTCTGGAATATCCGTTATGTTCGCTGCAGCTGCAAAGTCACAAGAAACTTTCTGGGGAACTGTCAATTTTCTTGGGCTGCCCATGTTCATGATAAGTCCGGCACTTTTTCCACTAGCTCTGATGCCAGATTGGTTAGCCACTATGGCTCAGTTCAATCCAGTTACATATGCGGTAATTTTGGTTCGAAGTATGATGTCAGGTTTTGTTGAAAGTTCATCAGCTGTCTTGAGTATAGCCATTTTATGCGGTTTTGTGGTCGCTATGACACTTCTAGCGAGTTATGTATTCACGCGTGAGGTAAACAAGCCGTTCTGATTTAATGAAAATTGACCTAAATAGTAACAAAACCTCACTTTTGGGATCTTTTTCCTCTATTTCATTCAATAATATTGAAGGGATTAGTATTTGTCACACTTTTTGCTAGCTTGTTGTTAATAGGATCTATTTCTGGCCAATCATTTGGAGTGAATGATCATAGGTTTGTCTCTGGTTGGGGCAACTTTGGCATGATTGATGATAGCGAATTTTTATCACCACAGCAACTTGCTTCTGACAACGAAGGAAACATCTATGTCACAGATTCAGGAAATGCACGAATTCAAAAATTTACTTCAGATGGGCAATTCTTGGCAAGCTGGGGTGTTAGGGGCACTGAGAATGGACAATTTGAATATCCAGCTGGTATTGCATCTTATGAAAATTTTGTATATGTTGTCGATAAAAAACTAAACAAAGTTCAAAAATTTGACAGTGATGGAAACTTTATTCTGAAGTGGGGAGTTGTTGGTAATGGTCCTGGACAATTTTCTTCCCCTCATGGTATAGAGATTGATTATAATGGAATGGTTTATGTCGTGGATACAAAAAACTATCGAATTCAGCAATTCACAGCCAACGGGGAATTTTTGTCAGTATTTGGAAAATTTGGTAATAGTGACGGCAAACTAAAAAACCCCATAGATGTTGCAATTTATGAAAATTCTGTGTATGTAGCTGATCCTGGAAATTATAAAGTTGAAAAATATAATGATGAAGGAACTTTTGTAAAAAGTTTTGACTACAATTTCGGCGGTTACCCAATTAGACCTGGAGGATTAGCAACTGACCCAGATGGAAATATCTACATCACTGATTCGTTGAGCCAGAGAATAATTCAAATGGATCCAGATGGGAAGACAATAAAATCATTTGGTACTGTAGGGAATGGAAATGGTGAGTTCATGGAACCTAGGGGCATCATTTTAGATAATCAAGGATATATTTTTGTTGTAGATTCCACTCTTAGTAAGATACAAAAATTTCAAACTCCAATTGTAATGAAAATAGAACAAGCTTTAGCGGATGAGCAAGCAAAAAAATTAGAAGAATCAGCATATTCAGAAGAATCTAACGATTCTGAGATTGAATCCATTGAGGAGAAAGCAATTTCTGAAGAACTAATTGTTGTAGATGTTACCAAACCTGTTTTAATTACACCCGCAGACTTGGTGATTGAAGCTACTGGAAGTTATATGCTAGTAGATATCGGTGAAGCAACAGCAAATGATGAAAATGGTATTCAATTACTTGTTAATAATGCCCCGCATATGTTTCCATTAGGTTACACTACAGTCGTGTGGACTGCGATAGATAGTAGCGGAAATTCAGAATCTGCAACACAAACGATTCACGTAGTTGATACAACTTCGCCTGTCATAATTCCTATTCCAGATATTGTTGCTGAAGCTGTTGTGCCCTTGGATAACATCATTGAATTAGAGACGCCTAGTGCAGCTGATACATTTGGGGATGTTGTTATTACCAGTGACGCACCAGAATTCTTCCCAATAGGTGAAACTATTGTCACATGGGCAGCCACTGACTTGGCTGGAAATGTATCAAATTTTATGCAGAAAGTAACTATTGCTGATACGATAGTTCCAATTTTACAGGTACCTGAGGATATTGTTATGGAAGCTACAAGCTTAAACCAAAATGAGATCAATTTGGGTGAGGCTGTTGCCTCAGACAACGGTGAAATTGTTTCAATGATAAATGACGCACCACAATTTTTTGCGATTGGTGATACAATCGTTACCTGGTCCGTAGCTGATTCCTCTGGAAATGTTTCAAATGATACGCAGCTAGTTTCTGTGGTAGATACTACCGCACCAGAAGTTTCATCATTTGAAGATGTTATAGTGGAGGCAATATCAATAAATGAAAATATTGTTAGTCTAGTTAACCCATACGTCTCAGACATACAGGAGGTTATAATTTACAATGATGCACCAGAATTATTCCCAGTTGGTGAAACCATTATTACATGGATCGTGACCGATGCGTCTGGAAACCATTCCGTGTCAACACAGACAGTTTCAGTAATTGATACCACCATACCAGATTTTACAGTGCCAGAGGATCTAACTGTTGAGGCAACTAGTCTTGAATCCACGCTTGTAGAGATTGGTCAAGCTCAAGCCGAAGACATAACTGGAATTTCTTCCATCGTTAATAACGCACCAGAAACTTTTCCACTGGGTTCCACTGTGGTTAGTTGGAGTGCAACTGATAATTATAGTAATACAGTAACAAGTGATCAAACAATAACTGTAGTGGATACTACAGCGCCTACAATTACTCCAGAACAGGATATTGTGGTTGAGGCAGTTGATCCCATTATGAACCATATTGAACTTAATGTACCTAATGCAACTGACAGCGTTGGAATTGAATCTATAGTTAATGACTCACCAGATACATTTCCATTTGGAAGCACAGTAGTTACATGGACTGTTACAGACACATATGGAAATAGTTCACAGGTAACTCAGGTTGTAACGGTAGTTGATACTACCGCACCAGAAGTTTTTATACCATCTGATATTGTTGCAGAAGCTGTTGGTATATCCAATAATGTTGTAGAATTAGGTACAGCAACAGCATCTGATATAATTGATTCTGTCTCAATTTCTAACAACGCACCTGGATTTTATCCTATTGGCGAAACAACTGTTACATGGACTGCAACTGATTCGTCTGGAAATTCTGCTACCGCAACACAAACTGTTACAATAATTGATACTACAGCACCAAGCATTATTGCGCCGGATTCAGCTACGGCAGAGGCTACATGGACTGCAACTGATTCGTCTGGAAATTCTGCTACCGCAACACAAACTGTTACAATAATTGATACTACCGCACCAGAATTAGTAGTACCTGATCAAGTTGTGATTAGCGCCTTTTCCTTAGAGGAACAAGTGCATGTTGGTACTGCGACAGCATTTGATCTAACAGATTCTACACCTACAATAGTGAATGATGCACCAGAGACATTCCCATTAGGTAATACAATTGTAACCTGGAATGCATACGACAAGTTTGGAAATACCGCTGTTTCTCAGCAGGTGATTTCAGTTCAACCATGCGCACAACCAGTATCATACTATAACCAGATCTTAGGAACTTCGGAAGATGACATTATCACAGGAACAGATCTTGCTGACCTTATTTTTGCATTTGGTGGGGATGATATAATTTATGGAGGGCAAGGAAACGACTGTATCATTGCGGGTGGAGGCGATGATCTTGTATTTGGAAACGCAGGTAACGATCATCTGATTGGTGGTGAAGGCAACGACATTTTGAAGGGTTATTCAGGTGAAGACAAACTAACCGGTGGACTTGGTTTTGATGTTCTTGATGGAGGAGATGACTCTGACTTATCTTATGACTCTGTTTTAGACATTGTAATAAAATGTGAAGAAGAACTGTAAAATATTTTCAGTGAATATAACTAGATAGCGATATTATCAATGAATCCCTTAGTGAAAGTTAAAGAAGCATTTCAGAACGGTATGTTACCTGAGAAGGAATATTCTTTAATAGTTAAACGATTTCCTATTATAATTTCTGGTATTAATAGAATAGAAAAAGCATCTAATGTTAATTTTCCTATAGCATATGTTGAACCTTCAGTTATCGTATCTTCTTCAAATCCAAGCTCCTTTGAATTTGGTATATTATTTGCACGGACTATACCAGTTATTACTAAAAATATCTTACAGATTGTTATTCAAATATCAGCCCCGCTAGTAGCATATGGTCTGAAAGGAACAATACATGCTATTTTGGCACATGAATTTTTGCATTATTTAGAATTAATCCGTAAAATTACTAAAATGGATTTACTTTCTGATGAAATTTCTACTAGTATTTTTGAAAATGTTTATACAGACGGTGAAAGATTATTTGAACCCAGAGCAGTATTTAATGATAAGACACTACTTTCCCATATAACAAAAAAATTTCCATCCGGGTTTAGAGATTATAAACTTGAGGATAAGGTAATAAAATATTGGATTGAAAAAAATCTTCCAACAACTGGGCTCACATTAGATACTAATGTTACAAAATTATCAGCTGATTTTATTTCCCAGATGAAACTAAAACCAGACATTATCACAAAGATTGAGAATTTTGAATTAAAAGGATCTAAGTTAAGAAAAAAAAGGCTTTATTAGGAGAATTCTGTGTTGCTACACTTACCACACGTTCTACGATCTTTGTGCTCTGACATGAAAACACCCTTACCGCAACGTGTACAAATCTTACGAGTTCTAGTAACTTTTTCACCATCAATTTTATAATACTTGTAAACACTTGGGCTTGTACCCTTTTTTCCTGCCATTAGTTATTCTTACCCTTATCTTTTTTTTCTGAATCCGCTTTATCAGTTGGCGCATCTGATTTTTCTGGTTTTGCACTAGTATCTTCTACTTTTTTTTCTGATCCGGCAGTTTTAGCCCTATCTAAACGAGCAAAAATAGTAGGGTTGACATGCTCTTTTGCAAGTTTCTCGTCATCATATACATAAAAAGTACCAGTTATTTTTGATCGACCAGTATGATTTTGTAATTTAATCGGAATTACAAATTTTCCATTTAGCTTAAATTCCTTAGTTACCATATTCACGGCTTCAAGTTTCTTCAGTTTTCCACCTAGACCTTTAAAATCACAAACAATCTCTCGTCTAGACAAAAAAGAATTGTTTTCATCATTTAACGTTTCAATAATTGACATAATCAAAAACCTTTTGATATTTCATATAAACCTTCAACAAATTGCCAACAAATTTAAGAAATTATGGAATAAAAAAAATTAATGGATAGATTCATGGTGCACTTAAAAAATTCTAATTATACACCCAAAGATGCCCAGGACGTTCTTTCTAATTCACGGGATTTATCTTATGGAGTGAATTCAACCATTCGTGATTGTAGAATATCAAGTAAATTTATTGAATTTGATATTTCCATCCCAAAAAATAATCTTGAAGTATTGTTAGAAAAATTGGTATCAATTGGGAAACTTGACCATTTTAGACATATTATTGAGGAACAAATTGAAAAGAATCAATTGATTAAGGACGGAATTTTTTATTTTAATAATGAAAGATTTTGGGAAAGTCATGAGGCTCTGGAGGGCGCATGGAAGCAATGTACGGGTAACGAAAAAGAGTTAATTCAAGGAATAATACTTGTTGCCGCCGCATTTGTACATTACCAGAAATATGAAAATAAAATATGTCTTTCAGTATTAGGCCGTGCATTAAAAAAATTACATGACAAATCAGGTAAATATCATGACGCTAATATTGATTCAATTAAACAAAAACTATTTGGAATGTTAGACAAAAACGAAATCACTATTTTTACGATTTAATAATGTCTATTCCAGTTTTTACTACTTGTACTCCTTCAATTAATCCTATAGCACCTTTCTTCGCTTCTATCTCAGTATAACGCTGTGTATCATCATTTGTTATAGCATCTCCTGAAATTAGTAAAGGAACTGGATCGTCACTATGACCTTTCATAATACACGGTGTAGAATGATCCGCTGAAATAATCACAGTAACTTTTGTTGTATCTATATTGTCTAATAGCGTACCAAAAAATTTTCTATCTATATCTTCAATATTTCTCATTTTGCCTTTTGAATCCCCGTCATGCCCAAATTCATCTGGTCCTTTCAAATGAACATATATGGCATTTTGTTCATTCATTGCCTTTGCTGCAACATGAGCTTTTTTCTCATAGTCATCCAATCCTCCAGCACTGTATGTCTTCATTTTTAGGATTTCTGAAATACCAATTTCAACTGGCATATCAACTATACAAGAAAATTTCATTGCATACAAATCATTAATAGGTTGTACATTTGGTAATTTATTTCCCGCATCACGTAAGAGAATACTATTGAGTAATTTCTTATCTTTTTTACTTCTTTGTTGATTCACTTCACTTTTCTTCATAATAGACAAAGATTGTACCGTAAATTCATTTACTAAATTTGCTGTTAATTTAGAACTTGAAGTTTCATCCAACGGAAAGCATTTTTCAATTTTCAAGAAATCAGTCACAGCCTTTGCTACTCCCATACCAGCAACTCTCTGATAAGCAGGATCCGTATTTGTAATGTTAGATGATAACGATTCATTCGTTCTAATTCTAATTACAAGCCGATGATCAATAGTAGGCGCTACAATAACTGATGCATTTTGGTCTGAGAAGGTTATCTGTTTTTCAATTTCTTTTGCTATAGACTCTGCATCATATTTTTCAATTTTCCTACCAGCTCTTCTATCTATGATTACTTCATTATTGTCTAATGTCGCAAAATTACCTCTTAGTGCTAAATCTCCATTTCTGAAATCAATACCAATTCCTACAGCCTCAACAACTCCTCTTCCAACATAATCATTATGTTTGAATTTGTAACCAAGCATATTGAAAACAGCAATGTCAGATTCTGGAGCTATTCCTTTTCCTACCGAGATAACTTCTCCCATTCTACCATTTTTGGTTAATCTGTCAAGATTTGGTGTACTTGCAGCATCTAATGGTGTTTTTCCCATCAAATCTGGGTGGGGTAAGTCTCCAACACCATCCAACAAAACATAAACTATCCTTATATCACGATTAGTAATTTTTTTCAGCTCCTAATTTGTTGGGACAGCTGATTCGCTTTAAAGTTTACAATTAAAATTACGAGTCATAATTATACCATATAGATCTCCTGAAAAGATTTTAACACCCAAAATGCCATTATTTCATATGGGAGCTATGCGAAAAGACTATGTTATTGAACGATCAGTTATCGTTTCTTCTAACAAACAAAAAAATGTCGATTTGAAAAAATGCCCTTATTGCCCAGGAAATGAATCAATGACTAATCCTTCTATGTTATCTCTTGTTTCTAAAGATGGTATGTTACAAAGACTACAGGATAGCGAAGATTATTTTGTAAAAAATTGGTCGGTACGTGTATTTGAAAGTACAAATCCTGTAGTTTCCACATCTGCTGAGAACACGTACAGTGATAGACCATTATATAGCGAACCTGCGTATGGTTATCATTATGTTGTAGTTGCTTCTTCAAAGCATACTGATACTTTGGCTAGTATAGATACTGAACAATGGTCAAATGTTTTGGTTGTAATTCAGGATAGATTACGTTGGCTATATACACAAAGAGGTGTAACGTATGTATCAATTTTCATTAATCATGGTAAAGATGCGGGAAGTATTATAGATCACCCACACATTAACTTGGTCACTTTTTCAAATATTCCTCCAGTAATAGATGAAGAAGCTGAGGCTTCTCATAAATTTTTAAATGAAAAAGGTGCATGTCCAATGTGTCAAACAGTCAATACTGAAACTGGTGGACCACGACAAATATTGCAAACTGAAGGATTTATTGCCTTTTGCCCTTGGGCACCTTCTCATAATTTTGAATTTTGGATCTGTCCTAAAAAACATACAACTAGCTTCTCAAAAATAACTCAGAAGGAATTAAATGATTTATCATTGATACTAAGGGCAACACTTGGTGGGCTGTCAAACGATATCAAAAATTTGTCATATAATTTAGTTTTTCACCTATCACCTGAAAAGAAAAATAGCAGGCAAATTCATTGGCATATTGAAGTATACCCACTGATAAATTCCTGGTCTGGTCTTGAACGAGGTTATGGTATATTTGTAAATACTACTTCTCCAGAGAGTGATGCTGTAAAACTAGGCGCAGCGTGTAGAAAAGAACTTGCTGCACTCGTTGGTATAGAGTAGATAAAAAAATAGTTTATTTATACACCATAGAAACTGTTTCGTATGGCATTACAGTACGGATTTTACATTGCATTGGCAGGTGTTGGATTATATGCAATATTTGTTGGTGAAATGATTTCAATTTTTAATTATATGCTTGAACCATCAGAACAAGCATTACAGGATGGATTCATAAAACCGCCAGTTGAACCATCATCAAAAATTTTACAATTCATATCAATAGGCGTTGCGCCTGGATTGGTTATGTCTGCCACAGCTTATATGCTTGGAAGGAAATTTGGTTCAAAACAAATTGGCATGCTGATAATTGTTGGTGGCTTGATATTGTTAACTGGTATGTTTTATGCAAATACAATGATAAATGACATAGAAAAAGATCTTCGTGTTTTTACTGTTATCATAACACCTCCATTATTCATGGGTGTTTCTATACCTATGATTATTGTTGGAGCACTCCTATTTAGAATTAAAAAAAGACCGAAAAAATATTTTTAATTATGATCATATCTCATACAGTTTGATTCATTCTTGAATCCAATTTTCTCATAAAATGGTTTAACATTATCATTACAGTTCAAGATAGTTTTGTAGCATTGTTTCTTTTTTGCATATTCTAATAATGAAAGAACTAGTTTTATTCCAATCCCCATTCCCTCATAATCTTTTCTTACGACAACATCTTCAATATGACCTACAAAACCACCATCATGAATGAATTTTTGTTCAATGAATAATGTAGCAGAACCCACAATTTTCTTATCATATGTTGCAACATGGATTACATGGTTTGAATTTTGTTTTATTTTCTTCAAAATTTCCTTCGCCTTGTTTTTATCAAGACTACTTGCATTTCTTAAAAAATCTAGAGTTTTCAGGAATCCTTTTTCAAGATCGCCCTCTTCAATTTCACGAATTTCAATTTCTGACATATTATCTCAAATATTACCATGTTTTCGATATTCTAAGTTTAATTTTTCATAAGTTTTTTTGTCACCTACATCTATGAATCCTTTTTTTACTAGTACGCTGTTAACGTGTTTACGTTTAGAAATTGCTTTTTTTATTACGTCATCCATTCCATATGGTTTGTTTTTAGGAATAAAGTTTAGAATATTGCGTTCCATGACGTAGCAACCCATGTTGATTTTTAATTTAATCTCTGGTTTTTCATTCCAAGATAATACTTTACCATTATTTTCAGTATCAATAACCCCATATTTGATGTTGGTTTTGTGTTCGTAAAGACTCATTGTGATAAATGATTTCTTTTTCTTGTGATGTGTTATCATATTTTTTAGGCTAAAGCCAAAGAGTGAGTCACCATAAACACAAACAAATGTATCATCTATGAATTTCTGTGCAGTTTTTAGTTGTCCTGCAGTAGCTAGTGGTTTACTTGATACAGCATATTCAATTTTTACGCCAAATTTACTGCCATCCTCAAAATATTTTTCAATTGTTTCATGTAGATAACTTACACATAGAACAATATCTTTCACACCATTTTTTTTAACCCATTTGATTAGATGCTCTAATAGTGGCTTCTTACCTAACGGCAGCATTGGTTTTGGTTTTTTATTAGTAAGTGGGCGCAATCTTGTACCCAAGCCACCAGCAAGAATCACAGCCTTCATGAATTTGTATTCTCATTCTGGGACTATTTATGTTAAGTTACACAATTTTTAGCGAAACGATGCCAATTTTGAAACTTTCTGTATTATCTCATCAGGATTTTTACCAAAGATTAGAATCATTGGCTCTTTTCCAATGTCACCCTTATGATAAATTACGTCAGGTGATTTTGCATTTAGAGATCCGTATATTCCCCAAGAAATGGTAGAGTTTTCCTTTTGTTTTGACTTTTTTGGTTCCTTATTTCTGTCATAGCTTAGAACAGTTAGTTTTGATTTTTTGGCCCTTGAAATAATTTTTGGGTTATATTTTATGTTAAGACCAGAACGGATTTCCGGAAATTTTTTGTTTACTTGAATTACTGCAGTTCCAACATGCTGTGAACCACCATATACAATTTCACCAGCCGTTATAACTTCTTTACCTGATTTTACTAGACGTCCAGATATTCCTAATACATCCATTATATTCTTTGGATTTTTTTTAGCAAAAACAAAGTTTGTTTGGCACTCTGGAATTAATTTGTAAATGTTTTTGATTTGCTTAAAGTGATTAATCGAATTTGATAATTCCTTGATTCCGTTTGAAATATTTTTATGAGTAATATTAACACCTCTTCCAATTTTTTTTGAATTCTTTATGGATTGGTAAACATAATCTTTGGCTATTTTTACCGCATGATTGACTGTATTTCCTTTTGCAAGTGAGACAGAAATTGATGCAGAATAATTGCATCCACTACCATGGTTTCTAATAGGAATTTTTTTTCCAGAAATCATATATTCATTGTTTTTCTCTAAAACAAAATCAGAAATTTGATTATTTGATGAGGCTGCACCAGTAATGATTACACATTTGGCACCCATTGATTGAATTTTTTTCGCAGATTTGTTAGTATTTGATATTCCTGACAAAACTTTTGCTTCATACTTATTTGGAGTTATCACATCAGCCAATGGAATTATCATTTTTTTGTAATCATGTAATGCACTTTTTTTAAGAAGAGTTGTGCCTGTTGTTGATTTTATTATTGGATCAACAACGATTGGAACTTTGACGTTTCTTAGTTTTGAATGAATTATCTTTATTATTTGAGAATTGTAAACCATTCCAATTTTGATTGCATCAACATGAAAATCAGAGAAAATTGAATCTAGTTGGACTCTTAAGCTTTTAGTAGAAACAGGTTCAATTGAGGTAACTTTTTTTGTATTCTGACTGGTAATTGCAGTTACAGCTGTAAACCCATAGACATCGTAATTGGAAAACGTCTTAATGTCACTTTGTATTCCAGCACCTGAGGATGGATCAGATCCTCCAATAGAAAGAATATTCATATCTATCTGATTATGTATCGTGTTTTAAAATTTGATCGCTTACCTGACTACTGTTTAAATTTAGCAGAAGGCTAGTAGACTTATGGCTACTCAAATGAGCTCTGCAAGAAGGGGCATTGCAACTGATGAGATGAAACAGGTTGCAAGGGATGAAGATGTTACACTTGATTGGCTTTTACCAAAAATTGCATGTGGTTCAATTATTATTCCAAGTAATAACGTAAGGCCACAAAAGATTCACAATGTGGGAATTGGAAAAGGCATGAAAACCAAGGTTAATGTCAATATTGGCACTTCAACATTAAATGTCAATGTTGAGGAAGAAATTGAAAAAGCCAAAGTAGCTGTAAAATATCATGCTGATACAATCATGGATCTTAGTGATGGTGGAGATGTTGGCAGCATCAGAAGGATGTTATTGGATACGGCGCCTATAACATTTGGAACTGTTCCAATTTATGAAGCATACAATTTTGGTGTTGAAAAGCACAAAAACCCTCTTGATATTACAG
>LUMJ01001244.1_pt1 | contig 11791 bp, 15 predicted proteins | sample 729631 | NCBI WGS metagenome assembly LUMJ01 (sample SAMN03860266, study PRJNA289734) | marine metagenome | biome: seawater column; feature: ocean; material: water; isolation source: Red Sea water column Station 22 - depth 500m | place: Saudi Arabia: Red Sea | collected 2011-10-15 | depth 500 m | reverse complement strand
CCAATGTTACCTGTCTTAATTGGCATGGAAAGAACATCAAAGTACATTCTTGTTAATACCATTATCTTGTTACCATATTCGTTAATGTTGTATTTTTTTGGTATGGGTGTATTGTATACTGTTATTGCAGCTATAGCAGGTGGTCTTATGCTGTTATATCATTACAAGTTATCAAAGATGCCTACATCAGATTTTGCATGGAAGGCATACAAAGTTACCGCTCCTTATCTAACTATAATCTTTGTAGGGATAGCATTAGATGCGGCTTTCCATTTTAGGTTTTAATTAAATATCACTTTTTGCTGCAGGAAAACTTGCTTCATAGTCATCCACTAATCTTTTTTTATTCTCTAGTTCAGTTTCATCCTCTTCATTTTGCTTAGAAACAACTTCTATTCTACGCGTATTTTTATTTAGCCAGCTTACTGTGATTAATCCCAGAATCTCTAGGTCAAGTAATGTTTTGTTAATTATGTCCTCAGGTAATAGATATCCATCTTTTGTAAGACTTTTAGTTAGAGCTGTATCAGTAACAGAGCCAGTTTCACTAATCTTTTCTAATAGTAAATTTTTGTGCTGCATAATTGTTACCCATAAAAAGTCTTATCAGATGACCTAGGGATTATGTTTGATACTTCATCCTTTATTGATGTATACCATTGGTCTATTTGTTTAGTGATAGATGGTTTTATTTTCTTTAAAGCTACAGAAAAATCACTACTGTTAATTTTTTTAGAATTATTTTGCATTGCGTTTACAACAGCCTCCCTACACAGAGCAGCTAAATCTGCGCCAGTGTAATTTTGCGTAGATACAGCAATCTCATCAAGATCAACATCATCAGCAAGTGGTATTTTTTCAGTTAAAATTTTTATTATATCCAATCTTCCTTTTTCATCTGGAGGTTGAATGAATAGAACTATGTCAAGTCTACCAGTCCGTAGCATAGAATTATCAATTAGATCAGGTCGATTTGTAATTCCAACAATTACAATTCTTGCTGTGCCACTATCTTCCATTTCTGTCAACATCTGACTAAGAATAGTTTGTCCACGATCACCATCCTCAGATGTTTTTAGTTTTGCCAATGAGTCTAGTTCATCAAAAACTATGACACATGGCGCAGATGCTTTTGCCTTTCTAAAAATTTCTCTAATCGCTTTTTCAGATTCACCCACCCATTTTGATAATATTTCTGGTCCTCTAACTAAAATCATATTTGCACCACATTCAGCTGCTAATGCTCTAGCAAGAATAGTCTTTCCACAACCAGGAGGCCCATAAAGTAATACACCTTTAGGTGGTCTTATTCCCATCTTTGTAAATTTATTTGGGTCGTTAACAGCTGTTATTACATTATCCTCTAATGTTTTTTTTGCATCATCTAAACCACCTACATCTTTCCACCAAACCTTTCCTCGTTCAACATAAAACTCTCGCATAGCAGTTGGTACAACTTCATGCATAGCATTGTAAAAGTCACGTAATTTTATTTCCATTGATTGTAACATCTTAGATGGTATACGCTCATTTTCGAGATCAATCTCTGGTAGATAACGTCGTATAGCTTTTATGGCAGTCTCTCTACATAGTGATTTAATATCTGCACCAGTATATCCATGAAGCTCAGTTGCGAAGCTTTTCAAATCGATATCATTTGATAGCGGCATTCCACGTGTATGTATATGTAAAATATCTAATCTACCATCAGCATTAGGAACTGAAATTTCCATTTCCCTGTCAAATCTACCAGGTCTCCTTAATGCAGGATCAATACTATCTGGACGATTAGATGCTCCTAGTACGATAACATTTCCTCTTTCAGTTAATCCATCCATTAATGCCAAAAGCTGAGCCACTACACGTTTTTCTACATCACCATAGGCTTCTTCTCTTTTTGGTGCAATCGCATCAATTTCATCTATAAAGATTATACTAGGTGAATTATCCTTGGCTTCTTTGAAAATTTCCCTAAGTTTAGCTTCTGTTTCTCCATAATACTTATTCATAATTTCGGGACCATTAATTGAATACATATTAGCATCTGATTCACTTGCAATAACCTTAGCTATGAGGGTTTTTCCACAACCAGGAGGCCCATATAGTAAAACTCCGCTATGTGGTTCTACTCCAAGTCTGCTGAAAAGTTCTGGGTGTCTTAATGGTAACTCGACAATTTCTCGCATAGCATTAATTTCTCCTTGTAAACCACCCACTTCTTCATAGGTAATTCGGATTTTTTTATCAGTTGCTGTTTCAGAAAGTATTTTTAGATTAGTAGAACGATCAATTTTAACAACACGTTTTGGTGATATTTTATTAATCTTGAACTCCATCGAGTTTCCCAGAATCATCACTGAAATCTCATCACCATTAGTTAATGGCAGTCCTTTCAATCTATTTTTAACAAAATCAGTGAATTCCTTATCTATAGTTACAACATCATTTATCGGCATAAGCACAACATTTTTTGCAGTTTTTACCTCTACTTTTTGTACTTCAACTATATCATCAAGTGCTACACCGATATTTTTCCTAGTTTGACCATCGATCTTTATAAAATCTGGATTTTTTTCATCCTCATCAGCTGGCCATACCACAGCACTGCTTGTTTTTTTTCCCTTTATCTCAATAACGTCACCAGGCGCAACATCCAGATAATCCATTGCCTCAGGACCAATTCTAGCTCTTTTTTTACCAACATCTCTTTGTTTCGATTCTCCTATTCGCATTTGCAGTGGTTGTTCAGTTTTTCGTGGCAAAGTAACACCTATTTCATATCAACTGATAATCTACTCATATTCAAAACTTCAAACTCACTTACTCCCTTTACTGCACGTATCGTGTTTTCCAATGAATCCATCTGGCCCTCTTTGTCGTCTAAAATAAACTCAGCGTTGAGATAATACAAACCAAAAGCCAGTGGATTTTTTTGGAATTTTTTAAGTTGTATACCATCTTTTAGCGTATTTTTAATTGTCTCTGCTAGATCGTCCAAATTAATTTCTGTTCCAGTAGGAAGTATTTTTGTGATCAAAAGTAATTGTGTCATTTTAAGGTCCCTTGAAGTTACATGCTGGGCATGTATAACTTCTCACTGCTTCCCTGCAACTTTCACATCTCCAAATAAGATTTTTCTTATCACAATTAGGACAAGTGAATTTAACACATTTATCATTAGGCATTATATGTCTGTTACAACAACTGCAGACAGGTAATTCTACACTTGATGACATTTAAAAAACATCTTTGTGTTACTCATTTATACCTTGCCTATAACTACAAAGAGTTAACGCATTAGTAATCGTTTGATCTCTGACCCCATGATATTCTGAGCAGTATTCAGGGATTTTCTAATCCCAAGTAATTTTACAATAGACGCTGCGTGAAAATCAAAATTATCATTGTCTGAAATTTCAGATACTATGTCTGGTGTAATGGTATCAAATATTTTATCTATTGTATTATTATCAATTCTTTCGAGAATCTTTCTCGCAAGATGTTGTTTTTCAAATTCCTTACCAAATTTTTTATGCCAAGATTTTTGATATTTATCCAGCTCTGAAAGATCTTTTGTGGTAAAATATCTTGCAACTGCATCACCAGCAATAATTCCACCTAATCCACATGAATAAATTCCTCCTGCAGTAGTTGGTTTTGCTTGCCCAGCTGCGTCTCCAGCTATTACCATCTTACCTAAAACAAATTTTTTAATTGGACCTTTAATCCATATTGGCGCAAAAATTTTTCTTATAGTTGAGTGTTTACCCTTGGATTTTAGAAAATCTGCCATTATTTTGGATACGTTGATTTCTTTTCCCGCAACTCCAATTTTACCAACACCATTCCCAGATGGAATTATCCAAGCAAAAAAACCAGGATATTTTATCTGATCAAAGTATACTTCAACTTTCCCATCAACAATCCAATCTGCATAAACCTCGTATTGTGCCGATAATAATATTCCATCTCTGTTACTATTAACCAGTCTACTGACTCCTCTACAATCAATCATAACTTTACATTTTATATCACCATTTGATGTTCGTATTAGATCACCAGTTTTTTCCTTAAAGCTTGTTTTAACCATAATTTCCGCTCCAGATTGTTGAGCTTGATATGCAGCTTGTTTGTCAAGCTCTCTTCTATTAACCACAACAACTTCCTGATTTTTTGAGTTAATTTTGATCTTTTTTCCGCTGGGAGAATAAATCTCAGCAGAGTTTATCATGCAATCAAATGTTTTTTGTGACGGCTTAACTCCTAAGTCATATAGTGCAGATTTACTAACTAAACCACCACAATGATCTGGTGTTCCGACCTCGAATCCTTCTTCTAAGACTAAAACAGAATAACCGTTTTTTGCAACTTCCCTAGCAGCTAGTAGTCCAGAAATACTACCACCAGCAACAATCACGTCATAGCCTTCCACAGACGATACAAATCTCTATTATACAATAAATGTTACCAACTTTTACTACATTGTTTTTAACGAAGATCATTGTTTACAATACATGTGGTATCTTTGGGCAATGATTGGCTGCGCCGCACTTTGTATTGGTATACCATTATTTCTTGTTTATAGAGCTGACAAGAGAAGGAAAACTCGATATGATAAAAAATTTAGACTTGGGCGTTTTTCGAAAAAGAAAGAGAATGGAGATTCAAAATCTTAAATTGTTATAATATCACCAATAAATCAAAATGTTGGTCTATGGAACTTGAAAATAGATGGTGCAAAAAATGTTTTTGTAAAACTCCACAAGAAATACTTAATTCTGATCTAGAGATGGTTGGCAAGAAAACAAAATTTCTTTACAGGTGCACAGTTTGTGGGACAACTACACGCATGCCAAAATACCGTGGGATGGCAGAGAGTACATATTGATTTTTTAATTTGATAGACTATTGTATATCATGCCATATTGTATGAAATGTCAAAATCAAGTTTCTAAAGTCTATAATTGTGAGCATACTAATGAAAAGAATTATTGCGTAGAATGTTATACCGAACTACATCATTATCTTACGGAACCATGAAAAAAATAGTATGCCCTACTTGTAAAAAGTACCTAAATGAACATGATAAACGACAGACCAATTTATGCTTAGAGAAATTCATCAATGTATCAACTAATCCTGTTGTTTACAGTTCTACAAAAAAGATAATTTGCCCAACATGTAAGAAAGATATGCTTGAGCATAATCAGTACCAAGCAATGGAATGCGTGAACAAGTTTATTAAACAAGTAAGAGAAGACTCAGATTAAAGAACCTTAATGACTACAAGCAAACTTACTGTTTGTAGTCTAAGAATGTTCTTATTTTGTTATATATTGATAAAATAATTTAGGAGACAACAGGAGACATTAATGATTATTAGCATCATTCTTGTATCAGTCACAAATTTGCTTGAATGAATTGCAAAGTTTTTCATAATACATCATTCTTGTAAACATATGACAATAAAACAGGTTATTGTGGTAAGAACTGATCTTGATATGGGAAAGGGAAAGATTGCTGCTCAGGTTGGTCATGCATGTGTGTTGGGTGCAGAATATGTTAGAAAATCTAATCCAGAATGGTTCTCAGAATGGTGGAATGGGCAAGAAAAAATCGTATTGAAAGTTTCAAATCTAAAAGAACTTGAACAAGGATAAAATTACTGGCGATTTGAAACTTATGTGAAGCTTTTGTATTTAATTATAATCAGATATAACATGGTATTCTAGAATCTTACTATGAAAACTCGTACAAAAGGAATCATATTTTTTGCGTTCGTTGGAGGAATTATGTTAGCATCTGGTATTACAATAGCACTTCCAGGAACAGTTTCTGGTCCTACTGATCCGGAGATTAATCAAGATGAATTAGAACCTTTGGTTCTAGGGGATGGTTATACAGATGAGCAAAGACCACAATTTTGTGGTACAAATGATAAAGCAAAATCAACTGATTTTGTTACAGAGTACAGAATACCAACTGAATGCAGTCAACCTCTTGCAATAACAACTGATCCTAGTGGTGGAGTTTGGTTTGCACAAACAAACATTGGTAGTGTAGCAAAATTTGATCCAGTAACTAAAACGTTTACTGAATACACTAACGCAAAATGGGTAAATGCTGAAGCACAACTTAAACAAAAACTACGTTCTATGATGTGGGGAATGGATTATTCTCCCGATAACGCTATTTGGTATACGGATGAAGCATCAGATTCAATATGGCGATTCTCAATTACTGATCAAGAATATAATTCAATTAATTTCCCGATAATAGAAGGTGAGCCATCTCTTCCTCAAAAATTGGCAATTGAAGGCTCTAATGTGATAGTGAATGATTTTACTGGTGACAAACTAACTATTTTTGGATATTCACAGCTTGGTGAGCTAACTTATGCTGCAATACCCTCACCAATTGATGGCTTTACCAGTGATTTTACAGTTGATTCTAAGAATAGTATTTGGTATACAAACTGGAACCCAGATGGAACGGGAATACTTATCAATTTTGATTATGGTGAATGGGATTTACAACGAACAATATCTTCACAAGCTGACAGTCTACTGTTACAGGAATTCGTTAATTTTTTCCAGTTTCCACCTGGGATGACAACACCTAATGGTATAACCATGGGACCAGACCAAAATATTTGGATAGTTGATACGGCAAGTAGTTATTTTTTCAAGTTTGATCCCGTAACAGAAGAATTTACAAAATATGTTACTTCAATACCAACAATTGATTCTTATGGTAATGCTTCTGGTTTTATAAAATCTCCAATATCTAGACCATATTGGATTGAACACTCAGATGGAATTCTAGTTATGAATGAACAAACTGCAAACCGTATTGGTGTTTTTAATCCTACCTCTGAGACTTTAATAGAATATACCATACCATCACGAAATCCACACTGGTCTGACTGTGAAGGAATTACGAATTGTGGTGTTGCGCAGGTATTTGGATTTACAGTTGATGGTAAAAAGATCTGGTTCACTGAATGGGTAGAAAATAATATTGGTGTAGTTGATACATCTGTTTCACTCCCCTTCTTGATTGATACCAATACCCAATCTATAACTGTAGAAAGGGGTCAAACGGCAGATATTTTATTGTATGTTACACCAACAACTGATTCAGATGATACGGTTACCATAAACTCATCCACAACATCTACATTCTCAGATATTACGGTAAGATCTCCACTTTATTTTACGACAAATCAGTTTGATCTTCATGGTGTGACGGAAACTATTCCAATGCAGATTAGCATAAAAGATGATGCGTTACTAGAGACACATAAAGTACTTTTAGGCGTGTATAATGATGATATTGCTGTTTCTCAATTCATCACTGTGAGAATAGTGTGATCCCAAGAATTGATTCTGAGTTAGGAATATCAACTTACACAACTGATTTTCCTGGTTGCGGTGGCATAATAAAGAAATTAAACGACGATTTTGTCGTTTCAGAAATCATCTCAGAAAAAGCACATTCTCAGATTCATCCAGAATTTGGATATGCTGTTTGTAAATTAAAAAAAAATGGTATTGACACTACGCACGCATTGAGTAGAATTTTTAAAAAATATGGAATCAGATTCAAATCTCTTGGTCTAAAAGATGCATCAGCTATAACTGAACAATTTGTAGTTACGACAGCCAAAATTAAACATGATTTTTTAATTAATGAATCAAAATATAGTATAAAAAAAATTGGATTTACAAAAAAACCTCTGTCAAAAAAGGATATGATTGGCAATCATTTTATGATAAAAATTAACAATGCATCTAGTATATTATCGGAGTTTGAGGAATATGATAGAGTTCTTAATTTTTATGGTTATCAGAGATTTGGATCAAGTAGACCAGTCACTCATTTAATTGGAAAAGCGTTAATCAAAAAGGATTTTGCAAAAGCAATTGATCTTTTGCTTTCATTTACTTCTGAGTATGATACAGTAGAGAACATATCACTACGAAAAATTATGGCTGATAAATCAAGATATTCTGAGGCATTAAAAATAATTCCTAAAAGCATGGATCTTGAAAAAATCACCTTAAAAGAAATGCTGGAACATGGTAATCCGGTTAAGGCATTGCGTGCATTGCCACTATCGATAAGACGTTTTTTTATTCAATCATACCAATCATTTATTTTTAACAAAACATTGAGTATGTCTTTTGAAAATGATGAAGCATTATTTTCACCACAAGATGATGATGTTTGTTATGATAAAAACAGTGATTTAGGAAAATTTGAAAACGATCCTTTACAACGACTTGCCGTTCCCTTTGTTGGTTATTCATACTATAAAAAAACTAGATTTCATTACTATATTGAAAAAATATTAAGCGATGAAGAAATTACACATAAGGATTTTTTTTCAAAAGAAATGCAAGAAATAAGCAGTGAGGGCGGTTTTAGAAACTCGTCAATAAAATGTGAAAACTATAAAATCAATGATAATGTTGTATCATTTTCGCTTTCGAGAGGATCATTTGCAACTATTGTCCTTCGTGAAATCATCAAGCCTGAAAATCCATTAGCCTCAGGGTTCTAAAGATTTTAGCTGAAGAATACGCTCATTATTCATACATTCGTGATATTGTAGGTAAACAGAATTGATCAATTACTAAATGATTTTTTTGTTTCTTGTTTAATCCATATTTTTTTAGAAATTAGTATGTCAAATTGGTTAGCTACAAATGAATCTGATTCTATAACCACACGTTATTCGACTTTTATAATATTCAGTATAGCAGCTGTTTCAGCACTTAGTCTTTTTGTAATATTTCAACCTATAATTGAAAGCATCACGGCGGAAACTCCTATTATAGTGAATATTATGTTTATACCTACATTTATTGTGGGATTTCTTTATGGATTAAAAATTACTGAGCGTGTAATGAAACCTTCCGATACACGTAGTCCATTTAGACGTGGAGTTGTTAAATTATTTCTCTTTTTCTTTGTTATTGGAGGTCTTTTCAGCTCTGTAAACTTTGCATTACATGGTGGAAGTATGATGCCAGATCTGTAAGTCTTACACAGTCCGATCCAACTCATTCACAAGTATTTCTTTACACATTTTTTTACGCAGGAATAATTTCTGGCGCTTTGTATGAGATGAACAAACTAACTACTAAGCAAAATATGTGGGAAGATTATTCAAACGGTTATCTTTAAATCAGTTATTCTTGTTCTTGTGCATTTTTCATTATTGTTTCTAGTTCTTCATCCTGTATAACCCACATTCTGTATTTCCAACATTCAGAGCTCTCAGTATCTTTGTTTTCTCTACATTCTTGTAATTGCATTTCATCCAACCATTTTGCACACTGTGGATCCTGGAATCCACCAACCTTGCAATCTTCAAAAAGTTCTATTTGTTGTCTTTGTATGTTATCCCCAAAAAGAACATCAGGACCTATAGCTAATTGTAAAATACCGATAATAGCTAGTGAGCCTGCTACCATAATCATACCAATTCCAACTTTCTTGTGGTGATGAGGCTCTTTCATCAGTTTCTGAATCTAAATTAGTAGCATTTAATCCTTAAGATAGATCCAATGTAGATTAGTGTATTAGATAACTAACGGAAAAGAGAAAAGTAATAACTTTTTAGTAAATTTAATGGCCATTCAAATCCTTCATTATGAATTCTTAGGACCAATCAAAATATCAGAATGGGGACCTCCAATGGAAGCAGTTGTTTATATCATATTTTCTAAGAATAAGGATGCTTTTAACATGTTATATGTTGATGAAACAGAAAAAACTGATGCAGAAGATTTTTTTACAAAAAATGATCAATTCAAATGCTGGCTTTCAAATGCTGGAAATGAAGATAGTGTATACCTTTCTATTTATCCAATGTGGGAATCTAGCGAGTCTCAGAGAAAACAATTAAAAAATAAAATAATTTCTAGGTATAAACCAATTTGCAATTATTATGATGATAATGATCAAGATGGATTTAATACTTCTGTTAGGGAAACTGAACCAGAATCAGAACCCAAAGACTAGTTTCCATTTTTAATTTTAAACATTTCCAAAGTAACCAGGTCAATCGCCTTTTTCAGATGTTCAAATTCTTTAAACAGGTTTATCTCACCCTGTACAAGTATTTTGAGTACACTTACCATCGCTCTTTGATATTCATCATTAGAAGAAACCTCAAGACCATTAACCCTTGACATAATATTATCAAGAGCCTTCATTGTATCATCAAGAGGAATGTGTTTTTCCATATGAGTAGTTTCACCACTTCATATATGAACTATTTTTAAAGTAATTCCTCATCTATTTTTTTTATAGCATCAGAATATTGTTTACAGTGACAAGTAGGTATCATACATTGACCTCGTTTTACTAATGAATCATTTTCAGCTGATTCATGAGCTTCGTCTGTATGGTGACATCTTATACAGTTCATAAGTTTTACAATTAAACCAAATATTTTAAGGAATAAGAACTGCACGTGCATCTATTTCTGAATTCTTAAGTTTAATCAATGCTTCATTCGCTTGTTCTCTGTATCTGTTACCTCATCAACTGGTGCAAAAACAATTGCGGCATCAAATAAACCGTATTTTTCGTTAACATATTGGAGAAATTGTTCCTGTTTAGACGAGTAAACAAAAACATTATCTGCTCCTAATTTTTTTGCTACGTTTATGTGTTTTTCTTTCCGTGAAATTGCACTAACCTCACATCCTTCAATTTTGGCAAATTGTATTGCCATGTGACCTACACCGCCTATACCAAAAATTGCAATTTTTTTATTTTTTTTAGGTTCTGCAGCCTTCACTGCTTTGTAAGCTGTAATACCAGCACAAAACAACGGTGCTGCATATTCAGGTTTCATCGTATCAGGAACTTTTGTTGCAAAATCCTCTGATACAGTTATGTATTCTGTGTATCCACCTCTTAGAGATTCACCAGTTACATCCATCTTTTCACAAAGGTATTCCTTACCATCATTACAATACTGACAATCTAAGCAGGAATCAAGCAAAGGAGTTATTCCTACTCTTTCACCCACTTTAAATTTTGTAACGTGATTACCAATCTCTACTATTTTTCCCACAACTTCATGTCCTGGAACAGTCGGTAATGTAGGGGGCAGTCCAATGTCTTCCCAGTCTCCCTCTATCGAATGTAATTGTGAATGGCATACACCACATGCCTCAATCTTTACCAGAACTTCTTTGGGATTTGTAATCTCATGTTTATTAATTTCGGTAAGCTTCAATGGGTTTGATTCTACCGGACCAAGTTTTGAAAGCAGCATAGCACGCATTTTTTCAGGCATAATATTCAACTTTAGTATCGGTTCTTAAATTTTTGTAAACAATAAGGATTAAAACCAATCCAAAATTATTCTATTTAATGGATTATAGACTTACAGATGATGATAAAGAGAGAATAAAGCTTCTTGACGAGGTTTCAAAAAATAAGTTAAAAAATTTTACCCTTGAAAAACTCATACGGTTACAGGATCTTCTGGAAAAGAAAGATTATAGCCATGAAAAAAAGGCTGAAAAATCAAAGAAGAAACTTCTTAGTCAAATCAACGTGGAAATTTACAAGCGCGATGACGCGGCAATCTGGAAATAATGAGTGAAAACAAACTAGGTAATGAATCCAGCCCTTACCTATTACAGCATGCTCAAAACCCTGTTCATTGGTATGCATGGAATGAGGAAGCACTTGGCAGAGCAAAAAAAGAAAACAAACCAATCTTTCTAAGTGTTGGATACAGTTCATGCCATTGGTGCCATGT
>LUMJ01001598.1_pt1 | contig 11795 bp, 10 predicted proteins | sample 729631 | NCBI WGS metagenome assembly LUMJ01 (sample SAMN03860266, study PRJNA289734) | marine metagenome | biome: seawater column; feature: ocean; material: water; isolation source: Red Sea water column Station 22 - depth 500m | place: Saudi Arabia: Red Sea | collected 2011-10-15 | depth 500 m | reverse complement strand
GCATTACGATATCCTGATCTCCGCGAAGTTCTCCGAATTCAGACTCCACCGCACGGGGCGTTTTGACTTTTGCCGGTAGAAAAATTCCGTTGCCGATAAAGTCAGCGACAAATCGGTTCCCAGGTTCGTGATATAGATTGTAAGCCGTGTCCCATTGCAGAAGACGCCCTTCCGCCATCACGCCGATTTGTTCACCCATTGAAAACGCATCATTTTGGTCGTGAGTCACCAGGATACAGGTGATCCTATCTGCTTTGAGCATATCGGACACCTCCTGTCCCAACCGCTCGCGCAAGTCCAAGTCCAGACTGGAGAACGGTTCATCCATGAGCAGCAGTAGTGGTCTGGGTGCCAGCGCTCGAGCAAGCGCAACCCGTTGCTGTTGGCCGCCGGAAAGCTCATGTGGAAATCGCTGCGCCACTCGGGTTAATCCGACGCGTTCCAGGATTTCAGACACAGTCGTGCGCCGATCCGCTGGAGACAACGCACGTAGACCCGACTCAACATTTTGTTCGACAGAAAGATGCGGAAACAGTGCATGATCCTGAAATACCATCCCAACCCGGCGCTTCTCCGGCGACAGAATATCGCCCGGCCGTGAGACACATTGACCATTGATTGAGACACTGCCGGAAAGCAACGGCTGAAACCCGGCAACTGCCCGCAACACCGTGGTCTTGCCACAGCCACTGGGACCCAACAGGCAAACCTGGTCGCCTTTGTTGACCGTCAGACTGAGATCGTAAACCGCCCGTTCCAAACCATAATTACAAGACATACCCTGGATCTCAAGCAGCGGCACATCGCGAGAACCGGCCGGAAAGATCTTTGAAGACGCCATGCTCATTACCTACGCCAATGTACCACTGCTGGGCCGAGTCGAACGTGCCCGGGCGGTCATAGTACTGAGCAATACAACCGGCAGCAGTCCAACCAGTACTATCGTCAGCGAACCCAGCGCTGCTTCACCGAGCATTTCGTCAGAGGCAAACCAGTAAACATGTGTCGCCAACGTCTCAAAATTAAAGGGTCTCAAAATTAATGTGGCCGGTAATTCTTTCATGCAGTCCACAAAAACAATCATGGCAGCTGTCAGCATACCGCCCCGTATCAGCGGCAGGTGATACCGCAGGAGCGTTTCACCTGCTCGGTAACCCAGTGTGCGCGCGGCCATGTCTAATGATGGTGATACCTTAGCCAGGCTGGATTCGACCTGGCCCAGGGCAACAGCGAGAAAGCGAACAACATAGGCAAATATCACCGCCACAAGCGTACCGCTGAGAAGCAATCCAGTCGATATCCCGAACATCTCCCGCATCAGTTCATCCAGAGAATTGTCAAAATAAGCGAACGGTATCAGTACCCCCACCCCTAGCACGGCACCTGGCACGGCATAACCCAACGACGCAATGCGCGTCGCGATACCAATAACCCGACCGCCGGCCAGCCGCTGACTGTACGCAACCAGCAAGGCAATGAGCAGCGCAATGACAGCCGCAGCCGCAGAGAGCATGAGACTGTTTAGCGCATAGGACCTGAAGTCAGCAGGCCACGATTCATGAAAGTAGATCACAGCCAGCCTGAGCAAAACAATCAGCGGAACAGCAAATCCAATAAGTATCGGCAGCAGACAGGCGGTCAAGGCCAACAGGCAGGGTAGCCCTTTAAGATGGTAGCTGGGCAATTCGCGAAAACGACTGCTGACGTTCTGGTACACCTTCTGCTGACGCCGGCTAAAGCGTTCTATAGTGATCAACAAAACAACAAAGGCCAGCATAGTGGTTGCAATCTGGGCACCGCCAGCCAGACTGCCCATACCCTGCCACACATCAAAGAGCGCCGCTGTCATGGTCTGTACCGCAAAGAAATCCACGGTCCCGAAATCGTTAAGCGTTTCCATCAGAGCCAAAGCCACACCGATAGCAATTGCCGGCCGAGCAGCAGGTAGTGATACACGAAAAAAAGTTCGCCACGGACCGTGTCCCAAAACCCGAGTAACCTCGAGAACATTCACCGATTGTTCGAGAAACGCAGCGCGGGCGAGTAGGTAAACGTAGGGATAAAGAACAACGCCCATGAGTATGATGGCACCACCCAAACTGCGAACCTCAGGAAACCAGTAGTCCTGTGGAGTCTTCCACTCAAACACCATGCGAAAAAACACCTGAACCGCACCGGAATATTCAAGTAAATCAGTGTACGCATAAGCGATGACGTACGCCGGAAATGCCAGGGGCAGCAGCAGTAGCCAGGCGAAAATTCGCCTGCCCGGAAAGCGACACATCGTGACCAGCCATGCTGTTACCACTCCTGTGAGAAGGACGCTCGCACCAACGCCCAACATGAGCCAGAGTGTCGTACCGATGTAGCCGGGCAGTGATGTCGAAATCAGATGAGCCCAGATATCACCGCTGGGCTTCAATGCCATCCAGATGACCGCAACGACCGGCAGCGCCGCCAATACAGCTACCGATAGGGACACTAACGTCCAGCTATTTTGTGGAAGCCCAAGGCCAAAACGATGACCTCTCATACCAGTGAACGTAAGGGCGTTCGCCATAAATAATTTTGCCTGTCTAACGATTACAAGAGCGACACCGTCTTACAAAAATACTGTCTGCGCCTGAACGGTGCCACTACTAATAATTATTGCCGTATTCTCTAATCGTTATATCTCACTTCATCTGCCAATTTGACTGCAGCTGTCCGGTTATCAGCAACAACGCCCAGGCTTAAGGAGTCTTCCTTAAATCTGCCCCAGGAATTTTGCAGGTCACTCCAGGCAACACCGGGCTTAACTGGATATTCTGCATTTTTCTGAGCATACATTTCCTGACCAGCTTCACTTGCAAGGAATTCCATCAATTTGATGGCGTTGTCTTTGTTGGAGGCATACTTGGTCAGTGCGACTCCACTGACATTCATATGAGTTCCACGACCTGACTGGTTTGGAAAGATGACATTAACAGCCTCCGCCCATGGCAGCTGTTTCGGATCCTTGAACATCTTGGCCATGTAGTAATGATTAATGACTGCGATATCGCAAACACCCTCTTTGATTGCCTTGACTTGTGCGCGATCATTACCCTGGGGCTTTCGTGCAAGGTTGTCTCTTAAACCAGACAGCCAAGTTTTCGCGCCTTCTAACCCATGGTGAGCAATTATGCTGGCTGTCAACGCCACCATATAAGGGTGTTTGCCCGAACGGGTACAGATACGTCCCCTCCACTTTGCGTCAGCGAGATCTTCGTAGGTCGAAATAGCATTCGGGGCAACACGTTCTTTAGAGGACACAATGATTCTGGCTCTCGTGGTTAAGCCAAACCAGTGACCATGAGGTGCCATGTAATTGTCGGGAATATTTCCAGCAAATCGCTCCCGATTGACTGATTGCGTAAGACCTGCATTATGAATGTCAGACAAACGGCCGATATCCACAGTGAACACAAGATCGGCTGGACTGTTTCGACCTTCGCTTTGCAGTTTTTCCAGCATACCTTTTTTGGCATACACAGAGTTGACCTTAATTCCAGTTTGCTTTGTAAACTCGGCGAACATTGGATCAATCAATTGTGGTTTACGGTAACTGTAGACGTTGACCTCCTCTGCATGACTGACCGACACAGAACTTGCGAGTCCAATTACTGTACCCACCACGAAAGCAACGAACTTCCGGAACATGTTTATCTCCTTAAGCCAGCGAATCATTATTTAATGCGAATAAGAATGATTCGCATTATATAGTACTAAAACCGTACTGTCAATACTGTTTTATACGGCTCCTCGCTAGAGGATCAATCGGAGATATGAAGACGCGACGCGACCTAGGCTACGCTCTTAGACTGAGCAGCGGCAGCCGGAAGCAATGCAACAGCAATTAAAATTGTCAATGCAGCTACAGTCAGCACCCAGAACAATGCGTCAAAACCCCAGAACGCATAGATCCAAGCGATCAAAGGTATCGAACTCGCACTGACGGAAAAGGTGACGATGTACCTAAACCCAAACACTCGGCTACGCCACTCACTGCGGGTAATCCGGCCGAGCAGTACATCGTTGATGGGGATCTGTCCAAATACCGCCAACATGAACACGGCACCAACCGCCAATGCGACTGACCCTGTGGCGCCGACCATCAGAGCAAAAAATACAGTCTGTATGGCAGCAACTATAAGGAAAACCAGCTTAAGTGATACGCGGTCGAGCAGGTAGCCGACTATAATTTGTCCGACCGAGGCCAATGCAAACACAACAAACGCAAAACCACCCACCGAAGTAGCCGTAACAGCGAGTTCTCCCAAACGTTCATCAAACACCTTGGGCAACGAAAATGTCGTGCTCTGAAATACCAGCCCGCCGACTGCAGTCGAAAAAAAGATGACAGCGAAGATTCTAATCAACACCGGGCGTGAAACCTGTAACATCTGGTCAGACTTTGCCTGTCCCGCACCCACCTTTTCCGCAGAACCCCTCGACTGATGGGTCGTGGATAGAAACAGCGCGTAGGCGAATCCAATTGCAACACATGCCGCGCCCGGCCAGACAAATGCTGAGCGCCAACCGGTTTGGTCAATCAGGAACCCTGTAATCAAGGCCGCACAACCAACGCCCAGGTTTCCGAACACTCCATTGACTGCCAACGGCATGCCGGTTTTCGTTCGACCCTGCACGACCATCGCCAATCCAACCGGATGATAAATGGCACCAAACATACCAATGATAAATAATCCTAACCCGATTTGTAGGGGTGTATCTGCAAAGGCAGTGAGTACAGCAGCAATGCCAATACCGATGAAAAACACCAGCATCATCCCTTCTCGACTCCACTTATCGGCCAGCCAACCGGCCGGCACCGCAAACAGACCAAAAGCCACGATTAAGAAATAGGAACTCTAACTGTCGCCGCTTCATATGCCGATTCCTATTTGTGGTTGTTCTACTTTTAGATGCTGGAACCCATCCCAGTATTGATCAGTCTAAATCCGACCTTGGAATGTGACCCCAGTTTGACACACAATCAGCCCCTACGATACCGAAACATCGGGAGCAGACATGTCCTGGATCAAGACAATTCCATATGAGAGTTCCTCTGGCTACCTGCGGACGCTGTATGACCGGATCAAAGGATCGGACAATAACGTCGACAACATCATGATGGCTCATAGCCTACGGCCCCACACCATGGACGGCCATATGGTGATCTACAAGAATGTATTGCACCATTACGCGAATTCACTGCCCAAGTGGTTTCTGGAAACGATCGGCGTCTGGGTCAGCCTGCTGAACCAGTGCAACTATTGTGTTGAGCATCATTTTTCCGGTCTTAAACGGTTACTGAATGACGATGTCCGTAGTAACCGCTTAAGACTGCGATTGGAAGCAGGGGATATCGAAAGTCTGGATCTCACCCCTCGCGAGAAGCTGGCGCTGACTTATACCCGGCAACTGACACTAAGGCCGGGCGAGATGACTGCTTCGCTAATTGAAGAGTTGCGCAGCAGTGGATTTGAGGATGGCGAGATCTTGGAGATCAATCAAGTCGTTGCTTATTTCAATTATGCCAACCGGACTGTTCTCGGACTGGGTACATCGACTGACGGAGATATTCTCGGGCTCTCACCGGGCAACTCCCAGGACCCGGACGACTGGCACCACGGCTAACTCGGCAGAGAGTGCGGTTCACACCCGATAATTCCGCCGTCTTAGTGCGCAGGCTCCAAAGCAATACCGCCGCGCAGGCTGTCAGCTTCAACAATACGCCAAAGCGGCGCATGATCTTCGGGTAACGCCCGGTTGCCGGGCGGGCATAGCCAGATCCGCATCAAATTTCGTTTATACCCAAGGTCCGCATCATCAATAAATGGTCGTCGGGCATGATAAATCACATGATTGTTCAATAACTGGATATCGCCTGGCTCAAACACACCTTCCACACAGTATTCATCGGCAAGGTCAGCTAGAAGGTCTAGTGCGGCCCATTGGTCATCTGTCATTTTGGGCACTTCCGGTAAAAGCTGGGCTGCTTCTACGTAGGTACGGGAATAGTGACTGGTGAATTTCCCTTCACGACAACCAAACACCGGCAACGGGTAAAACATCTGGTCGCCTCCCTTTTCCTCACCCAGGCGAGAGCGGTAAATTGGTGCGTAGAGTAGTGCGGCAAGCGCCGGTCGGCGGCGGATCATTTCGTTGTGCACCGTCACTGAACTGGCAATACGTGTCTCACCACCACTCTTAGCTCGACTGACACACAATAGTCCTACGATATCCGCCCGATCAGTGTGGAACCTGAGCTGTGCAGTTGACGCAGTTCGTGCCCGGGACGACAGAAAGACACCCTCCCCAGTGTCCATCTGACCATAAGTCTTCCCGACTCCGTCTCCCTCATTACAGATATCTCGGAGCAGCTGACCCTGCGAATTCTGGTAGACCGGTGTACCTAGATGCAGGGTCAAGCCAAACCACAGTGTATGCAACTCATCAGATGTATAACGTGCAGGTGAAATACCACGTATAGAAACCATCCCACAACCGTCCTCAAGTTCGGTAGATATTGCTTCGAGCTTTTGCGCAAGCACCGGCAACGGGAACTGAGTCTTTGTCAGTGACGACCAAGCAATCTGCCGAGACACCACCGTATTAAGGGCATCGTCCAGACAAGCAATGTCATCAATGTCCAGCTCTACTGACCAGCCTCCGTTCTGATCCAGCGATGATGCGTTCCAGGCGAAGGGGCCGTGAAGCGGTTCAATATGCGGAGGATTCATAACGTGAAAATAAGACGCGGGTCGCTGTTTTTGTTACCGTTTCAGCGCGAGGGTCAAGCCATCACCAACCGGAAGCATGCTCAATGACACCCGATCATCGTGATGCAGAAAACTATTCAAGGCACGAATTGCTTCGGTATCCTCATCGGTCTTATCCGGGTTCGCCACGCTGCCACCCCACAGCACATTGTCAATCAGCAACAGGCTACCGGACCTCAACAATGCCAGCACATACTCGTAGTAGTATTGGTAGTTCGCTTTATCCGCATCAATGAAACCGAAATCGAACGAGCCTTCTTCTCCTGAATCACACATGGCCTTCAGCGTGTCGACCGCCGGTCCGATTCTGAGATCGATCCGATCGCTGACCCCAGCCTGTTCCCAATATTTTTTACCCACTGCCGTCCACTCCTCACTCACATCACAACAAACCAGTGTGCCCTCTTCGGGCAGCGCTTGTGCGACGCACAGGGCACTGTAGCCGGTAAAGGTGCCAACCTCGACTGCTTTGCGGGTACCAGTCAGCTCCACCAGAAAGGCCATGAACTGGCCCTGTTCCGGGGACACTTGCATCATGCCCATCTTCATGGGCTTTGTTTCTTCGCGGAGTTGCTGACAGACAGTACTTTCGCGCAGCGAATGTCCCAACAGATAGCCAACTCGAATGTCCAGGCAGAACGGTGCTGGCCGGTTAGCTCAAAAACACTCTGAGCAATGTCGTCGGGCTGCAGATAATAATCATCTGGAATGTCCGGTCGTGCTGCACGTGTCCTCTCAAGATCAATAATGCCATCGATAATGACATAGCTAACATGTATCCCCATGGGACCTAAGCGCCGAGCCATCGATTGGGCCAAGCTGCGCTGTGCCGACTTCGCTGAAGCGAATGCTGTCGAATTGGCACCACCTCGCAATGACGCTGTCGCGCCTATCACAACAATTGCACCCGCTTCTTTTGTCTTCATTGCAGGGATGACCTGTTGGCTAGCAACCAGCAAGCCCAAGGTATTGGTCTGCCAGGACGACTCCATACCCTCTACCGTGGTCTCTTCGACATTATTCCATTCGCCCGACCCTGCGTTGTAAATCAGCACATCTACTTCGCCTAGTTTATTGCTGATCTGATCAAAAGCGGACACAACAGCCTTGGGGTCTCTTACGTCACAAGCAATAGCCAAAGAATTATCTACTTCAGCAGCAAGTGAATTTAGATATTCAGAATTTCTGGCCAGCATCGCAATTGAATAACCTTCAGCCGCAAAACGCCGGCAACACGAGGCGCCGTTTCCAGGACCAACACCGGCAACCACACAAACCTTGGACATGTTTTTTCCTCAGGAGTAATTCTGACGTTATTCTGACCGAACCGAGGTGAGACTTCATCCCTGTTCGTAGATCAGTGGCCGACCACCACGCTTTTCCCCACACTCAATCAGGTTACAATCAACCCGAGCTACCGTAAGCTACAGGAAGAACATTCAGAGGGGAACAAGCATGGCACACCTTAAAGCTGTCAAACCAAAATCGGGACTGCCCATTCATGAAGAACCCCAGCATTCCTATACGCTCCCCTCACGTCTTTACCTAGACGAAACAATTTACGAACAAGAAAAACAGAAAATTTTTTACTGTAACTGGCACTACGCCGGTCACATCTCTCAGTTATCTAAAAGCGGCGATTACCTGACTGCCACAGTTGCGGATGAGAGCATCTTTATTGTTCGCGACCAGGACAAGACACTGCGTGGGTTCTATAACGTTTGCAGGCACCGCGCCCATCAGTTACTTGAAGGCAGTGGAAACACTCGCAACATCGTCTGTCCCTATCACGCCTGGTCCTATGCATTAGACGGGGAGCTACGTCATGCCCGCAATTCTGAGAATGTTCCCGGGTTTGATAAAGCCGAATTCTGTCTACAACCAGTTCGGGTCGATACGTTGTGTGATTTTGTCTTCTTTAATCTCGACCCTGACGCTGAGTCACTCGACAGTCACGCCCCGGGATTGGCACAAGATATCCAGAAACGGGTGCCGGAATTAGGTAATTTGCACGTGGTTGACTCAGTCAGTTTAGGATCAGCGATATCGGCAAACTGGAAAGTAGTGGTCGATAATTTTGTGGAACTAGGACCCAAGACCCAGTCCAAGAACACAGCCTATCCCTTTGATTCGGATGCCCCTATACAAAGCGGTGCATTCTGGTACCTGTGGCCAACTACCACCATAAATATTCTCCCGGGGGTTCCAAACCTCAATGTCTTGTCTATCCTGCCTTTGGGTCATGAGAAAACCAGTTTCAGCGGCCACCAGTATGCTCTAGAGATCGATCAAAACTATGATATACGGCAGCAATACCTTAACGACATTCTGGCGCCGGAGGATATTGCTCTGTGTGAATCCGCTCAGCGGGGTTTGAAGTCCAGGTCTTATGACCAGGGACGGTTCATTGTCGATCCCGATTCAAGCGGAATAGCCGAACACGGTGCACACCAGTTCCATCGATTGGTACTGAGTGCGCTGGAATCAGCCGGTTAACTGAACGCTTTAGCCGGGACTAGGAGGCGAGGTCTAAATATGGCAGCAGCCCTAGATTCCTGGCACGAGATCATCCGCAACGGTGATGTGTCGGCACTGGATACCCTGATTGCCGATGACGCGGTCTTCCATTCACCGGTGGTTCATACACCACAGGTGGGCAAGGTCATCGTGGTGAAATACTTAACTGCAGCAGCCAACGTACTGCTCGATGAGAGCTTTAAATATTTAGGGGAAATGGTCGATGAACGCCAGGCCATGCTGGAGTTCGAGGTAACCCTAGATGGTATTGTGATCAACGGTGTGGATCATATTCGCTGGAACGACAACAATCAGATCATCGAGTTCAAGGTCTGGGTACGACCGCTCAAAGGCATGCAGAAACTACATCAGGCAATGGCAAAACAACTTGAGACGTAATTCGATTTATCGTCTTCGATCGGGCCACTGATTAGCCTATTTTATCAACTCAATCAGTCACTGTGGTCGGTATTCATACGCCTCTCTTCGTCGATAATACGCCGGCCCTTCATAATCGTATGGCTGATAGCCTGGTCTCGTTCCATGTGGGTCTCGGCTCGGATAAAGTGGCGTGACTCGATTTCGCCATCGACTTCGCGCTCAATTAGCCCTTCCGTTGTCCAACCGTCCTTATGTTGTTTTGGCGTCGGTACTATGGTGTAGCCTTCGTGTGCGACTGCCTGTTGACGACTGTCGGTTCCACCACTGTCCTTCTCGGAACCAAAGTGCTTCTTCAGAAAATTAAATACCATAGTCACCTACCTCCCGCTACTCTGAGTTGTACCTTCTGCTACCCTGCTACAGGGTCTGCCGCATACACAGGTCACAACGCGCATCTTATCGCAATCACTGTGTCAATCTATCTCAAACTGCCAGCGTATTCCTGGCCAAGGATCAATTCTTTGAGATGATCGAGTCCGACCGGGCCGGAAGCTAGTATACGTCGATGAAACTCCTTGAGCGTAAACCACGGTTTATGTTCGGCTTGAGTCCTCAAGTCCAAGATAAACTTTTCGCCTACTTTGTAGGAGATCGCCTGGGCCGGCCAGCCCAGATAACGCGTTACTTCAGAGCGGGCATTCACAGGTGACATCAGACCATAGTCCCGCAGCATCTCGACGGCCAGGTCAAACGTCCAGGTTTCACCCGGATGGAAAACGCTATCTTCGGGTATGGTCAATCCCAGGTGCATGCCAATGTCAATCACTACCCGGCAGGTGCGCATCAATTGACTGCACAACAGCCCAAAGCGATATTCCGGGCGATCGATAAATCCCAGTTCATCCATTAGTCTCTCGGCGTACAGTGCCCAACCCTCACCATAGCCGTCATACCATATAGCGAGCCGGTGAGCGCGGGTCAGTTCATCGCCCAGGCACATCTGCACACCGATCTGCAGATGGTGTCCGGGCAAACCTTCGTGATAGGCCGTCGTCACTTCGTCAAACAACGGATAGACGCTGGTATCGGTGGGCTTTGCATACCAGACGCTACCGGCACGGGAAAAATCCTCCGACGGCTGAATATAGTAGGCCCCCAGCGTACTGCCCGGCGGTGCGATCTGCACATCGATCTGCTTGATTGGTGCAGGAACGTCAAACACGGTACCGTCCAGTTTATGCAGAGCATCCATCTGACATTGCCGCATTTGGCTGAGAAATTCAGCCTCTGAGCTCGCAACATAGTCTGTGTTTGTCTTCAACAGTTTTACGATCTCCTGGAAACCAAGCGTAGGGTCGATTTGCCGACTCGCTTCGGTCATCTGCTTTCGTAAGGCAGCGACTTCCTGCCACGCCCAGTGGTAGACCGCTTCGTGGTAGACCGTTTCATGGTCGATCTCGGTCAGCAGAAAGTGACGGCTGGCTGTTCGGTAACGTTCAAGACCCACCCCATCGGCTTCGACACTGTCGGGCAGATACTCGCTTTCTAGGTAATGCGCTAGGTGTGCATATGCCGAGCGGGCAGCCACGGTTCCCCTGTCGACTTCAGTCCGCAGGGCATCGGGTAGGTGTGCATCAGAGACCGCCGGCAAGAGTTCACAAAAAAAAGAACCCGAACCTGAGTTCACCCGGCACTGCTCGATACAGGCTGCGACCTGGCGCCGGGCTACGACCAGTCCGCGTCTTCGGCCGTCAGAGAGGCTCTCTATATAACCAGTCACAGCCTCGTCCAGACTGCTGAGCCGCTTGACAATCAGTTCCCAGTCATCTGCTCCGACTTTCGGCATCAGATCAAAGGTTTCCCTGAAGCCCTGAACCGGCGAGGCGATGTTGTTCAGATCCTGCAGTGGGAAATCGTACTCAATACGATCCAACCGACCACTGAGATGGTCTTTCAGAACCCGGCGGCCGAGCTGCTCTCGATATTGGTCAGATGGCGGAAGCGCCTCGATCGCCGACAGGGTACGCTTGAGCAGCGCACCGATGTCCTGCCCCCCCGACGGATCCTGTGCGCCCCATTGTCCATCAAATC
>LUMJ01003565.1_pt2 | contig 11796 bp, 13 predicted proteins | sample 729631 | NCBI WGS metagenome assembly LUMJ01 (sample SAMN03860266, study PRJNA289734) | marine metagenome | biome: seawater column; feature: ocean; material: water; isolation source: Red Sea water column Station 22 - depth 500m | place: Saudi Arabia: Red Sea | collected 2011-10-15 | depth 500 m | reverse complement strand
TAGCCAAGCAATTTGAGAACCACAATCACCAGCAAATTTTGGAGGTACTACAAAAAATTTACAGTTTTGCCTTTTGCATATACTTGTTAGCATAGCTGACAGTCTTTTGTTTGCTGCAACACCTCCTACTATCATTAATTCCTTTTTCTTGGTAAAAGCCAGGGCACGCTCTGTAGCTTCGCAAATCATTGCAAATGCAGTTTCTTGAAGTGAATAACAAGCAGCCTCAACTCCCTTATTTACAATCGCCTTTGTAGCAGAAAGAAGTCCAGAAAATGACACATCATTTCCTTTTACTGAATAAGGAAGTGGTATGTAGTTGTGGTTTCTTTCAGCAAGATCTTCAATTTTTTTTCCGCAAGGAGATGCAAACCCAATTGATCTACCAAATTGGTCAAGCAGTTGGCCCAGAGTGATATCCAGTGTCTCACCAAAAACTCTCCATTTTTTGTCTGAAAAAGCTAGTAGCATTGTATGCCCACCTGAGACCAGCAGGACTAGAGGATTTTTCGCACCAGTCAACATTTTTCCTAGCTCGATGTGACAATAGCGTGGTTTACAGGGTAAATTGGGATTTTGTAATAGGATGAAAGTGCTCTAGATACTACAGCACCAACACGTAAGCATGGTCCAAGTCCAGGACCCGCAGCATATGAGATTATGTCAAGATCATCTACAGAAATCTTGGCTTTCCGTAAGGCTTCAGATAATACGGTACTACTTGTTTCAACATGATGCCTAGAAGCTTCCCTTGGATGAATTCCTTCGCCGTCAGGTGGACCATAAATTTTACGAATATCTGAAAGGATTTCACCATGTTTTCCCTTCCTATCAACCACAGCACATGAGAAGGTATGTGCCGTACTTTCAATACCAAGACATTTCATGTTATCCTCTGCTTAAACTTGACACAATTTTAATTACATCCCCGTTTTTTAATTGGTGATCGGCACCAATTCGCTGTTTTGTTTTAACATCTATGGCATAAAGGAACCCCTTAGCAATGTCTTGATGTATTGTTTCTGCAAGGTTTCTTGCAGTTGCATTTTCAGATAAAATTTTAGCATCTGGAAGTATTTCGCCATCTTTGTTTGAGAGTTTTGTTTCGTCCTCCACAGGAAATACAATAATAAGTTTTAGCAGCCTAAATACTGCAGAATTTAATGCTGTTTGAACACCAGTAGAGTTTAATTTAGACAAAACGTTTTCTACAAGGTTCAACGCCGCTTTTTGTGGTGCAGATATGTCTACATTTTTGTTTATAACGAACTTCTCATTTCCCGGTATGTAGTCAATCAGATCTGCTTTAGCAGCCTTTTTTAATAATAGCTCAGTTTCTGCGCTGCAATTTATGATTGTAAGATCAGAATTATTCCATTCAACAGGTTTTTTGGTTAACAAGCCTAGATTTTGCAAGACTTCATGAACATGATTAACTTTAACTCCAAGACCGCTAAAACGATCCGCAATACCATCTACTAGTTTTGTTTTTGTTTTTTCAATTTCTTTGGAGAGTTTCTGCCATTCACGTTCAAGTATATGTTTGAACCAAAAATCAAACTCTTCCTCAACAAATTTGATATCTTCTCTGGGATCATGTGTTCCTACATTGACAGACTGACCCTGTATGTCAGTTGAACCAGAAATGTCTACAACGTGAATGAGCACTTCTGCTTGTCGTGCGTCATCCAGGAATTGGTTACCTAATCCTTTTCCTTCATGAGCACCCGGAACAAGACCTGCAACGTCAATTGCCAACATTGGCTTTACCAAAAAGTCCAATCTGCATACCTACAATTATGATTTTATGCATATTAGTATTACAGAAATTTTTAACTTGGCTAGTTCTTAAGAGCAATATGTTAGTTTTAACAGGCAACCCTGGCGTAGGAAAACATACAGTAGCTGAAGAGCTTGCTGAGACTTTAGATTATGAAATTGTTGATATTAACAAAGAAGCACTAAAGGCAGGAATGCCAAAACAAGATGATTCTATTGACGTAGATGTTGGGCAGATGAAAATATTACTAAAAGACAAACTTATTGAAAAATCACTAATTGTTGGGCACCTAGCAATCTATGTGGTTTCAAAAACTCAAGTTTCCAAGTCCATTGTTCTTAGAAAGAATCCATATGATCTTATTCAGATTTATGAAAAAAGGAACTATACAGATAAGAAAAAAAATGATAATCTTGGAAGTGAAATTTTAGGTGTGATCGCTTACGATTCAATTGAGAAACTTGGTGCGGATAAAACATTCCAAGTTAACACAACATGCTTAGCACCACAACAAACTGTCAAAAAAATACTGGATGTTATTCATGGAAATTCTAATGGAGATACAATAGATTGGTTAACAGAGATATCTGAAAAAAATGATTTAAAGAAATTTTTTCCAGACTAATTTAATAGTAGATAATGTTGGACTGATCATAAATTGTTTGAAATTACAAAAAGCGATTTAGCGGGTAGGATAGGTGTTTTACATTCTAATCACGGTAAGATTGAAACCAAACTCTCAAAGTTGCAAAAAAAACACTAGAAGACAGCGTAGACAATGGTCAAGTATGGGTTGGTCCGATTCAGGGAGGAGAACACCAAGAGTTGGTAAAAAAATCTACTAAAAATCTAGTTAACTGTGGCTTTCCAATGTTGGCACTTGGTAGTCCTGTAGAATTTATGGAATCATACGAGTACAAACTGCTAGCAGAGATGATCATAATAGCCAAAAAACAGATGCCTGATGCTATCCCGTTACATCTTTTTGGGGCTGGTCACCCACTGACAATTCCTCTTGCTGTTGCTCTTGGGTGTGATACTTTTGACTCTGCTTCATACATACTTTATGCCAAGCATGATAGGTATATAGAAGAAGACAAAACAATACGTCTTCCAGATATTAGATATTTTTCGTGTACATGTGAAGTATGCACAAAATTTAGCCCAAAGGAAGTTCTCTCATTAGAACCTGAAGATAAGATTAATCAGATTGCCCTTCATAATTTGTTTTCCATTAAAGCCGAAGTGGATAGGGTAAAAGAATCAATCCATGAGGGTAGACTTTGGGAATATATAATGAAGAAAATACGAGCACATCCAAAGCTATTTGAGACAATTGATGTTTTTACAAAAAGCCCTGATTACTTTCTTGATTCTACTCCAAAATTTAAGGAAAGATCTATCTTTTTGTTTTCAAAAGAGGATCAATACAGACCAGAAGTATTCGCTTATCAAAACACTATCCAGAAATTCAAGACTAGAAAAAAAATTGTGGTTCTTACCAAAAATACAACTATTAGACCAGCTTATCTGACAAACGAATACACCTCACTGAAAGAAAAATTCAAAGATTCTGAATCTATCCAGTTTTGTTTTTACAATCCGTTTCTTGGTATCATACCATTAGAGCTCTCAGATCTTTATCCAGCATCACATCCAAAAGATTGACTTTGTTGGGCATACACCTATGCATGCACCGTCAGAGATACATCTTTCTGGATAAAATACAAATGCTTTACCTCTCTTCCAACCCTCTACAGGTTTTACACGAAGTACGTCTGGGCCAAGAGTTGTACAGATTTCTACACAAAGTGCGCATCCAATACATCTCTGTTCGTCTACATCTGGAAGTATTGCTATTGGCATTTATTTCACTAAATTGAATCTGTTCAATCGCTATTTAAACGATGGTTGAAATTCATAACACGGTTATAGAAAAAAGATCGCTTAGCTAGCACTAATTAGATAAAGCAAAATAAAAAAGAAAACGTGATTCACACGTATTACTTTCTCATTGCTTCGATTTGACCGGAAGTAACCCAGTCAAGTAGTTCTGCAGATGTTGGATTTAGATCTGCCTTTTGTGCCATTAAATTAGCTACCCAAATCCAGTTAATCTGGTTTAAGAGTGGTTTATTTGCCTCATCACCAGCACGTACCTTTGCTAATAGTGCTTGGTCCTGTGTTTTTGCCCACTCGTCATAACTTCTTCCCATGTTTGATCAGATCTTAGCTAGCACTAATTAAAGCTTATGCAGATTTTCCAGATCGTAATTTACTACTATGTTTGTAAGAAGATTTTAAGGTACAAGCTATGTGAAATTTTTCTATGGATGTCAAGGTTTTGGGCGCAGCTAGTGAAGTTGGTAGATCTGGATTTCTTGTTAAGTGTGATCGCACTAATATACTATTAGACTATGGGGTGATGTTTGCAAAAAGACGTGATGATCCCCCGTTATACCCATTACATATCAAGCCAAAGGATGTAGATACTGCTATTATAACACATGCACACTTGGACCATTCTGGATGTGTGCCCTCTTTGTTTATAGGAGGAAATACGCATGTTTATGCCACGCCCCCAACTCTTGATCTAAGTATATTATTAATTGAAGACATGTTGAAGATTGAAAAAAATAAGCATTCATTTGATTATAGACATGTTAACAGTATGATCAAAAATTCCAAAGAAATTGGGTTCGGAGAACCTGTAAAAACTGGTAATGCGACATTTGAATTACGAGCTTCCGGCCATGTTATAGGCGGTAGTACGGTTCTAGTTGAATCAGGGGGTAAACGACTATTTTACACCGGAGATATTAATCTAAGAGGCTCAAGAATGTTACCAGAAGCGGACTTGGACATAGGTGATATAGATCTACTGATCACTGAGAGTACATATTCTCAAACAAATCAAATGCCACGACAGGAATCAGAAAAAGGATTGATTGAATTTGCAAATGAAGTTATGGATAGAAAAGGAATCCTGTTTATTCCATCATTTTCAGTTGAAAGATCGCAAGAAATTGCATGTGTCTTAAAGAATGCAAACTTTCAATATCCAGTGATCATGGATGGTATGGCATTAAAGGTAAACGATATCATGTTTCGTTATCCTGAATACCTGAAAAATATTAACATTTTTAGTGATGCAATTAATCATGCTTTTTTGATAAGAAATCACGGCGACCGAAAAAAAGCTCTTTCACAACCATGTGTTGTAATTTCTCCTGCTGGTATGCTAGTTGGAGGAAATGCAGTATACTACATGCAAGAGTTAGCTCTTGATGAGAAGAATGGAATTGCAATGGTTTCATATCAAGGGGAAGGTACTCCTGGAAAAAAATTATTAGAAACAGGGATGATTTCTGCACGAGGTAAAGACATAAAGGTAAAAGCTGCCGTAAAACAATTTCAGTTTTCTGGTCATGCTGATAGGGATTCACTTTTTGATATGATCAAGAACATTAACGGTAATCCCAAAGTCTTAACTGTTCATGGCGATGATGAATCTTGCATAAAATTTGCAGAAGAAATTCATGAAAAGTTTGGTCTAGATGCATATACGCCCAAACTTGGTGAACAGATATCTGTGTGAGATGCCTGATCTTCATACTAATATCAATATTCATGAAACCATTAACAGTGGACAAGTTTTCTTATGGGAAAACCACAAAAATGTGTGGTTTGGAATTGATGGATCAGACGTAATTCAGGTAAAACATGAACCGTTTGAAATTCGGACATTATCAAAAAAGTCAAAGGATTTTTTCAGAAGCGATGATAATTATAAAAAAATCCTAAAAAGCATATCACGGGACAAAATTGTAAAAAAGGCTATTAAACGCTATCCCGGGCTTCGCATAACTAGGCAGGATCCTTTCCAATGCTGTATTTCATTTATCATTTCAGCAAATTCAAACATACCTAATATCAAAATGCGTCTCCAAAAATTATGTAAAAAATTTGGTACTAGGGTAAATTTTGATAAGAGAGAGTTTTTTGTCTTTCCTGAACCACATGCTTTAGCTGATGCGTCAATAAATGATTTACAGAAATGTGGTCTAGGATATAGAACAAAATATGTCAAGGACACATCATTTTCTGTAGAAACGGGTGAAATTGATTTTGATTACCTAAAAAAAGCTGATTATCTTCCTCTTTAAAATGGAGAGAGACCTGAATGAAAAAAAGTGGTTGTAAAACCCTTAATAGAGTAAAAAATTTTTATTTTTTGGGCTCATAGCTCAGCATGGATAGAGTGTTGGACTTCTAATCCAATGGTCAAGGGATCGAAGCCCTTTGGGCCCACCATTCTCTTAATAAAATTATTAATGTCTATAAAGTAACCAGCATCATGAGTGACATTAAACTTCAACTAAACAACAAGATCATAAAGCCTAATTCTGAAATTAGGGGATCGGTTGCCGTAAACTATCCTGGCAGGTTTGATGGTATTGTGATTAATGCTCAGATTATAGGTTCAAACAAGCTAATAGTTTACAAATCATACAACGAGAAACAAATTTCTCAGAATGTGTCACGGTTATTCATAAGCAAAGATGACATGCCTCATAACAAAGTTGAGTTTACAGCTGCAATTGAATTTGAGCCTGAACATCCCCATGATGTAAAGTTTCGTGCTTCAATAATTGAACAACATAAAGAGATAGAAAGTGACCAGTTGTTTGCAAATTTTTCAGTCTAGAATCTAGCTTTTGATACTACAACCTTTCCTGTCATCCAAGGATGCGGCTCACAGTGATATTCAATGGTTACAGGCGTGTTTGGTGGAGCATCTGTAAACAGGAATTCATATTCTTCGCCTGGTAAAATTACACCCGTAGAACCAAAGTCGCCACTATAACTATCAGTGTAACGATGGTCTGGTGTAACAGTATGTGCGGTCTCATCAACATTTTTCCATATTACATGATTGTCAATGGTTAATTGCAGATTAACCAATTTTGGTACAAAGTTATCCTGTTGGTCCGCATTTGCAGAACCCATAATAGCCTCAATGATAGTAGATTTTACAGGATGTAAAACATGTTCATCAACTTCTGGTTTTGCAAGCTGTTCTGGTAGCCAATACATTTGGTAGTATCAACGCTTTGCACTCATTTCTAAAAGTCTTATAAAGCTTCTTTACTGATGATGAAGGTTTTATGGTTTATTAAGATCAGATGTTCCAAGGTTCAGATCCTTATCCAATTCTGTAACATCTGATTTAATTTCCGGTACTGATGGTTCGGTAACTTGACCTTCTGATGGTTTGTTACTATCTGGTTTAGAACCCCCATTTGTTGGCTCCAATGGTTTTTGAGTACTAACTAGAGGCTTGGTAGTAGTAGCTGGCGGCATTTGTGGTATGTTTTTTGATTGGGACATTGCATAGCGGTAGAGATGGAAGAATCCACCAAAGGTAATCAGAATCACGCCTGTTAGCCACAAGTTAACGTTATTCATACCTGATAGGAACGCATTGTACGCAGCTATATTCAAGAACACTTGGAAGGCAAGCAAGCCAACAAGCATCCAGTTTGTCCATTTTATTGATAGCTTGATTTCTGACACCTTTTTTGGTCCGTTTGCTTTGGCAAGCTTTGCCTTTCTTTCAGCATCTTTTGCAAGATGAATCATCATTAGGGTAAACCCAAAGCTTAGTGGTACAAGTAATATCATTACAAGATAGAGGTTTATCGGGTCAATTACCAGCCTTTCTACTAGTGGAATTGTAGTGTCAGGTGGAATGTAAAAGCCCCAGTATGTTGTTACCAGTATCTGGGAAATTCCCGTAATGCCAAACGCAGTGACCCAGGGACGATCTTTCCATGAAAACTTTTTGTATCTATCTAGAAATGGCGTAAGCAGTAATGCGCCGATAAACAACGCAGGCCATAACACACCAGTAAGAAACTTGTCATACTGTGTTCTCAAAAATGCATAGAGACCAGTAAGATACCATTCTGGAACCGTAATCCCTGGTGGAACAGTTGGCTCGAACTTGAAACCAAGATCAACTGGAAATACACCACCGGCCAAACACATTGCACCACAAATGGCCATTACCATCGGTACATCGAAGACCAAGAATCGCGGGAAATGAACTGCCATCAATCCGAGCATGACGATGGGCAAGATGAAGACGTGTTGGGCATAGAACCTTAGCACAAAGTCATGGAAACCTGCACCAAATGCCAGTTCACGAATCATGGGACCCGCAACTGGAATGGAGTTGGTAAGCGATGCCGCAATGCTGATGGCAAGCTCCGCTCTTTCACTAAAGATAATGTCATATCCAGTAAAGGCTTCAAGTATTGTAACAGTACCAAGTATAACACCTGTTACCCACAAAATCTCATTTCTTATTTTGTATCTGCCACTAAAGTACTGGTAGTACATGTGAAGAATAGCTAACATAACCATTGCATTTGATCCATGATAATGGAGATTTCTAATATGGAACCCAAACGGTACATCGTTGTTGATAAACGCAACACTGTCCCACGACCTTGTCATGATTGGTTCGTAATAGAACATCAGTAACGCGCCAGTTACACCCAAAGTGATGAACATGATGAACGTAAGCATTCCCAAAAATCCAAATGGACTTACAAATCTTGCTGGGAAAGAAAACTTGATTGCAGTAAATATGGTTCGGTCTAACTCATCCCAAATCCAATAAATGAACGTGAGTAAACCGTTACGTCTCTCAAGCGAAGCGGCCATATCCTACTACTCCGTTAGTGTTTACGCCCCACGTTGGAGGACTAATGTACATAAATCCATCAGTGTCAGCTTCAAAATCAAGTTTGGGAAGTGTGTTTGAAGGAGGTGCTTGCAATGATGCAGGTCCTAGATATGAAGTACCAGTTCTGACATCATACTGGATAAGTGTTAAGATTTGCTTGTGTACCATCAGGCAAAATTACAGGTACCTTTTCAAGAGTTGAAGATGACGGGTTTGGCATAAACTTGCCCCAAGGTACAAACGGTGCAAAAGCCACGGATGTTCCTGCAGCACCTAGAAGCTTAAGAAAGTCTCTCCTGGACATTCCTCCAGATTCTTTTTCCTGCTCAGACATTCAAGCTCACGTATCGGTAAAATGGATATAAATCTTATTTCAGGATTGGATCACCGTAGAAGTTTTTCTAGTTTTTTTAACGGCTACCGAAATAACTATTGCCGCAATAACAATAGTACTGACAATAATCAATAAGGAGGTTTGTGGCATTTCCTTCTTTTCTTTGGAAATAACAGGGGGTGGTTGAACAAATGTATGATCTACGTTGAATGAAAGCACCTTTGTTGCTTCGTTTTCGGCAAGATCTTTGGCTATAATCTTCAGATCATATATTCCGTCATCAATCTTGGTTGTGTTATATGAAAAGAAAGTCATATCCTCAAACGATTGGTCATCCGGGAATAAAACTGAAATAGCCCCACTGTCAGCCAAATTTTCATCATTTACTTTAAAGTCAATTTGCAACGAGTCAGAAACAAGAGTGCCATTTTTAGGTAATTTGACTATGATTTCCGGTGGAATGTTATCTACAGTAAAAGAAAATGTCTTTTCAATATCATTTCCAACAATGTCGCTCGCATGAATTCGTAAATTGTGTGACCCATCAGGCAAAATTTCAAAGTCCAACGTTTCAGATTCAATCTCCTGCCCATCAAGATAGTATTTTACAAAATTAAGATTCTTTTCAACTATTTCTGGTGAGGTGACAAATGATTTGTTAATGAACTCAGGAATGACAAATATTATTTCAGGTGGCGTGTCATCAGGCAAAATTGTTGTAAATTTTGCAGCAAGTGAAAGAGGTTCTGTTGTTGATTCTCCACCAAATAGGGTAGAATGAACAAGCAGTGTATACGTTCCAGTCTGATTGATTGGAGCATACAACACTGTTGAGGTATTATCCTTATTTTTTACGGGAAAGAATCCGCCACCCGAACTAAATGGGCTTGTTCCCAACCAGTCAGTAGTTGGCCATCCCCAAAAGTGGCCAAATACACCTGACGGAAAATTTGTCTGTACAATTTTTCCCTGAGGATCAACCATAAAGACAGAAAAGTTTGTGTCATCGTTTTCCCATTCCAAATCTATTGTAGCAGCATTTATTGTACTGTCTTGAATGTCAAAATAATATTGCCTCCAATCACCAGCCATGTACCTGCTTGTCATATCAAAGGCGCCCTTTACATAACCGCTACCGTATAAAGACTCTCCACTTGAACCAATAATCACGTTTAGTTTATTCTTCTCATCAATTGTTTCAAGAACGCCAACAGATATTGGCACATTAACTTCTTGATGTTCACCTTCAAAGTTCATGAATCCTTGGTACACACCAGTTTGCATATCAGCAGGTACAGAAAGTACGGCCGTTACCTTTGAGGAATTTTTTGGCGGAATTAAAATTTTTTGTGAATTAACCGATACATCGTCCCACAATTTATTTCCAAAATAGCTTGCAGAAAGAGTATAGTCCATTGACGTAGAGTTTTTGTTGGTGTTTCCAGACCAGTAAGAATATCTCTCTGGTACTGGGTATATTCCCACAACCGGTTCATTGTCAAATTTTTCCGATGGATCAGATATACGAATCTCTTGAACCGTTCCCCAAGAACCTCCTCTATTTACTAAAGAAAGCTCATTACTTGAAATTTCAGCGTCATCGTTTTTGTCTTTCCAATCATAAATGTATAATGATGAAATTTTCATGTCGTCAGCATAAACCGTGTCCGTTTGATTCATGAAAGTGTCAAATGGAAAGCGAAGATTCAAGACCATAAGTGAGGCGTCGGCTGGAATTGTGGTTGTTAGGTTTGATTTTGGTGAATCCTGAACACAGTAACCATCTGCTACAAAGCAGTTTGATTGTGATGATATATCCACTGGTAGATCAGCTAGTTTGACATAGTTTGGTCTATATGTTTTTGATTTGTTTAAGATTGGATCCTGTAGTTGTACATCAAGTGTCTTGTTTGTTGGGTTTTCTATTGTAAATTCAGTAGTGGTATTTTCCCCAGGATGCAATCGACCGCCATACCAGCTTGTCATTGGGAATATGTTATCGGAAATTCCAAATTTGTCAATTCCGATTGAACTAGAATTAAATGAGTGCAGTTGAGCATCAATCACTTCTTTTATGTTTGAAAATGTAGCATCATTATGTACGATAAACTTTCCGCCATGACCATGGATCGCTCTTACTGCATTTAGGGCGTTAACTAAGCCTGTGCCCTGTGTCATTGAATCATTTTTGATATCATCTGCAGTAGACATCAGAATGTTTCTTATTTTGAATGGATCATATTCTATCTCCTTTTCATTCAAGCTCTCCACTACAAGAGCTGCACTACCTGCTACAATGGGAGCAGACATGCTAGTTCCCCCAAAAAGTCTGAAAGGTTCATTATCTGAATCCGCGGAAGATTTTGTCACTAACGTTGGAACAAAGCCATATGCCCCAACACTCATCAGATCTGGTTTTGGGTCACCAATTATTCCTGGTCCCCTACTTGAAAAGTCTACAACATGATCAGAATGGTCGGTAGTATTACCAAATCTTGGCATGTCCTTGAATGGACCATATCCAACAAAGTCATTGTTAGTTACTGCACCAACTGACAAGCCAAATGATGAGATGCCTGGTGTACCAATAGTTCCATAACCATGTCCAGAGTTTCCAGCACTTGATACAATAGTTACACCCGTGTAATTTTCATGCATAGATCCTGGCGTTACTAGTGCGTTTAGAATTAGTGATAATATATCCAAACCTGGAGCATAGCCAGTATTTGGAAAATTAGAAATTCCCCAGCTATTAGAAATTATATCTGCTCTTGGACCACCAGTGTATATCCAGCTGTTCTCCTCATTATCAAATCCGGCAGTCCATAACCATGCATAAACTGTGTCACCAAACCATAATGCCTTAACGGGAAGAATTTTTACATCCGGAGCAATGCCCTTTATAGAAAATTTTTTTGTGTTGTTGTA
>LUMJ01001498.1_pt1 | contig 11797 bp, 10 predicted proteins | sample 729631 | NCBI WGS metagenome assembly LUMJ01 (sample SAMN03860266, study PRJNA289734) | marine metagenome | biome: seawater column; feature: ocean; material: water; isolation source: Red Sea water column Station 22 - depth 500m | place: Saudi Arabia: Red Sea | collected 2011-10-15 | depth 500 m | reverse complement strand
GAACCAAAATATGTTATTGCAATGGGTGCATGTGCTATCACTGGAGGATTATATTTTGATTCATACAATGTACTGCCTGGAATAGATGGCATATTACCTGTGGATGTTTACGTACCAGGATGTCCTCCAAGACCTGAAACCCTGATTCAGGGATGCATGTTACTTCAAGAGAAAATTAAACGGATGAAACCAAGGTAGTGATCAAGATGAGCTCTACCGATAGCACAGAGATTGCGAAAACTGATGAATCATCATTAGTTTCTGATTCTGATAAATCATTGACTGATTCAATTTCAAAAAAGTTTTCAAATATTGAAATTGCATATGTAAAACCAGACAGAATTCGTGTAAATGTAAAAAAGGAAAAAATCATTGATGTTGCAACTTTTATTCGTGATGAACTTAATTTTGATCACGCCGAATCAGTAAGTGGAGTTGATTATCCACAAGATAAACAAATTGAAGTGGTATATCACTTGGGTTCCTATACTGATGAACTACTTGAAAAAAAAATTCTTGCTTTAGCTACACGAACATCACGCGAAGACAATCCAAATCCTGGTAACGATAACACAAAACTGCCAAGCCTACGAGATGTTTTTCCAAGCGTTTCATTTCATGAAAGAGAATGTTTTGAAATGCTAGGAGTTTATTTTGATGGTCATCCTGACAATAGACGGCTGTTACTACCAGAAGACTGGGCAGATATACCTCCATTGAGAAAAGACTTTGCAATTAAGGGTAGATAAAAATGAGTGATCAAGTATATCCAAAAGGTCAAGAAACTCTTCCTGGTCTTCAGCTAGAAAAAGTTGATGATAGAATAATGACTCTTAATGTCGGTCCTCAACACCCTGGTTCCGGTCACATGCGAATTATCATAAAAGTTGACGGTGATTATATTGTTCACTGTGATCCAGATCCTGGATATGTGCATAGGGGAGAAGAAAAGATGGCTGAGTATCGAAACTATATTACAAATATTCCTCACCTAGAAAGACCAGTCATTCACGATTCATGTAACATTCTCTATCCGTACTGTCTTGGTGTTGAAGAATTACTTGGATTAGAGGTTCCAGAACGAGCAAAATACCTTAGAGTAATCGCTGCTGAGCTCAACCGCTGTGTCTATACGGAATATTGGCTTGGTATCTATGGTATTTTCCTTGGTCATTCTACAATGTTCATGTGGCCTGTTGGGGATCGTGAACTAATAATTGATCTATTAGATAAGATGACAGGAGCGCGTGTTACCCATGCATATTTTGTTCCTGGTGGAGTAAGAAATGATGTTCCTGCCAACTTTGAGGATGTATGTTTGAGACAAGTGAATTATTTTGAGAAAAGGCTCAAAGAATATGCCGATGTTTTTTATGACAATCCAATTCTAATTTCAAGAACTAAGGATACAGGTGTTTTGTCAAGAGAAGATGCCATTAAGCTTGGTACAACTGGTTCTGTTTTGCGTGCAAGTGGTGTGGACTTTGATATTAGAAAGAAGGAGCCATATGATGTTTATGAAGAATTAGATTTTCAAACTAATATGCTTAAAGAGGGGGATTCTTACGCTCGTTCTAAAATTCCTTGGCTGGATATGCTTGAAAGCTGTAGGATAATTAGGGATGCACTTCAAAAGATGCCAAAATCTGGATCAGTTAGAGTAAAACTAAAACCAAAGCCAAAGGGCGGAGACACAGAGGTTTATCGTAGAGTTGAATCAGGCAGAGGTGCTCTTGCGATGCATATTGTTTCAGATGGTCAATCACAGCCGTATAGAATAAAGATCAATGTTCCTTCATTTAGAAATTTGATTGCTATGCCACATCTACTCACGGGCGAGAAGCTTGGAAATCTTCCACCCGTTTACTGGAGTTTAAACTATTGGCCAGTGGAGGCAGATCGGTAAATGTCAGTAATTGCACCAAAGTTTAGACTTGGTTACCTGATCAAAGGAATTACCGACAACATTTTTTGGATTATTGTACTAGTTACTTTGATGGGCATTCCAGCCATCCAGATAGTTTTGGTTTACATAGATTTTCCTGTGATTGATGGAGAAATTTGGAATCCGTTTAGAGTTTTAGATGCAATGACACATCCTGAAAGAGCATTACCACTTGTAGAAAATTTCATGCAAACTGATCTTTTCAAAATTATCGCATTTCCTGGATTTGGGTTTGCAGCCTTGATTGCAGCCGCAGTTATATTTGTAGAAAGAAAGATGCTGGCAAAACTACAGTTACGAGTAGGACCATTTTATTGTGGTAAAGTTGAGGGCATTCTACAATTAATGGCTGATGGTTTAAAATTAATTTCCAAGGAGATAATAATTCCAGCAAAAGCTGACAAACCACTTTTCTGGGTATCTCCTGTTTTATTTGCTGCAACTGCAGGTGCATTTGTTGCGCTTATACCTGTTGCACCTGGATGGGTTGTAGCTGACATTGATTTAGGCCTATTAGCCGTATTTGCCGTCATAGGATTTTTTCCAATAATCACTATTGTATCAGCATGGTCTGCCAACAGCAAATTCCCGTTTATTGGTGGAATTAGAGCCCTTTACCAGATGGTTTCATTTGAAATCCCATTAATTCTCTCACTTTTGGGAATCGTAATGCTAACTGGAAGTCTTGATTTAGTTGAGATTATTGAAAGCCAAGTCAATTTTCCATGGATCATTTTCATGCCTATTGGAGCAATTGTATTTTTCATTTGCATACTTGCTGAACTTGAAAGGATTCCATTTGATCTGCCTGAAGCAGAAAGTGAAATTGTGGCGGGTTGGCTAACTGAATTTTCCGGAATGATGTACGGTCTTGTTCAGCTAGGTTCTTATCTCAAGCTTTATGCTTTTGCAGCACTTTTTGTTGTATTGTTTCTAGGTGGGTGGAACGGTCCTGTAATTGTTCCACCATTCCCTGCAGAAATTGTTACCGATGGTATCACTGTTATGCCAGATGCCCTTACGGTGGAAATAGTAGGTTTACCATTATTCACACATGAGATGATAAACGGAACAATTTGGTTTATTCTAAAAACAGTTGGGGTAATCTTTTTCATACTTCTTCCAAGAGGGGTTTTTCCACGTGTTAGAATTGATTTGCTGTTAAAAATTGGCTGGTACAAATTGATTGTGTTAGCTTTTGTTAATATCTTCATTGCATTAGCTTTGGTCTATGGTGGCATTATAGGACCGGGAGGCATACTGTAATGGGAACTGCATCTGGAATAATTAAAGCATTGAATTCTGGTGTTAAGCATATTGCGACTAAACGTTTTACATTTAGATATCCTGAGCAGAAGCTAAAGTTTGTAGGAGATGGTTATCAGTACGACCCTGATAGTGGTGTTGGTATAGCTGGATACAAAGGACGTCACATACTTTTTCATGACAAATGTACAGGATGTAACCTTTGTTCAATAGCTTGTGAAGATATTGCTGAAGCAATAGCTATGCCAAAAGTACAGGAAGAGTGGAAACATAACAAAAAATCCATAATGCCTCAGATAGATTATGGTAAGTGTGTATTTTGTGGACTATGCGTTGACGCATGTCCTTTCTATGCTTTGTATATGACAAATGATTATGAATTATCTTCATTTACCAAAGAAGGTCTGATCTATACTCCTGCACAGCTACAAGTAAAACCAAAAGTTGATCAAGACGTGGAAATTCAGATTGATGAGAAAGGTGCTAACCATGGCTGATGCATTTTTTCTTGCATTTGCAGTTTTAACAATTGTTTCTGCAATAGCAGCACTTGAGATGCGTTCACTAATTTATGGCGGTATAGCTTTAATGGGAACATTAGGTGGTGTTGCAGGTTTCTTCATTCTTTTGGATTCACCGTTTGTAGCATTGTTCCAAATTGCTGTGTATGTGGGTTCTATTGCTGTACTGATTTTGTTTACTATTATGCTTGTAAAGAAGGAATTAATCTTTCAGAAGAAAGAGGATCCAAAACGAAGGTATGCGGGGATAGGTCTTATGTTGATAGTAATGGTCTCCTTAGGAGCTCTAGTATTTGATTCAGGTCTTTCCTCCATGACCACTGAGGAACCACCAATCGACTACAAGGAGATTGGCAAGGACTTTCTGACATATTATTGGCCTGCACTTGTTGTTATGGCGCTTGTATTGTCAGGTTCAATTACTGGTGCGATGATCTTGGCGCGAAGACATGATGGAGTAGAAGATGAGCAACGAACTGATTGATTTTGTAATTGTTTCTGTTGCACTTTTAGCAATTGGTATTTATGGTTTATCAGTAAAACGAAATTTCATTCGAATGCTATTTGCGGTTGAAATTGTCATAAATGCAGCTAACTTAAATCTAGTTGCATTTGCAAGATTTTTGCCACATAGTGGTGGGCAGACATTTGCATTATTTTCCATTGCCATAGCTGCTGCAGAAGTTGCAGTTGGACTTGCACTTATCATTGTAGCATACAGGATGTACAAGAACATCGACGTAGCTGACTTTAGGAGCTTGAAAGGATAATGGAATACGCACTACTTCAGGCAGTCTTCCTGCCTCTTCTATTGTCTCCTCTAGCCTATTTTATTGGAAGAAGGCTTGGTCATACTGCTGCAACTTGGTTTACTTTTGGATTATTGCTTTACTGTACCATTCTTATCATCGCTGCATCTGTTGGTGAAACTTACGAAGAACATTATCCTTGGACTGAACTCTTTGGTGAATTTGGATTTTTGCTTGACGGCTTAGCTGCTCCATTTGCAATAATGATCTATGTTTTGTGTACAGTACTTGCATTATACTCTAAACCTTACATGTTGCACAAGTTTCATGAATTTTTCAAGCAGCAAGCACCAAAAACTGTCTATCAAAGTGACGGAACAACATTAGAGTCGGTATCTTTAGAACAATTTGTAAACAGACAGTCTGGCGTGTATTATGCATTATTCCTAGTTTTTTCAATGGGAATGCTTGGGACAGTACTAGCAACCAACCTGATTGAATTTTATATCTTCTTTGAAGTAATGCTAATTCCTGCATTCCTTTTGGTAGGATTCTGGGGTGATTGGTCTTGACGTTGGTAGCTTTGATTTTGCTGACATTAACGAGGCTAACATTTCAGCTGATATTCTAGTTCCCGCAGCAGTCGCAATCATAATTGGGCTAGGTGTAAAACTTGCAGCGTTTGGATTCCATATTTGGTTGCCATATGCTCATGGGTCTGCACCAACTCCTATCAGCGCTTTACTTTCCCCTGCAATGATCGGAATTGGGGCATATGCACTCTTTAGATTAATTGTTGAATTTTTACCGCAGACATACGCTGATCTGTCGATTTGGCTCACCATATGGGGTGTGGGAACGATGTTCTATGGTGGCGCAATGGCATTAATGCAAGATGATATCAAACGTGTTTTTGCATATTCCAGTATAAGCCAAATGGGATACCTTCTATTTGGAATTGGTTCCATCTCAACCCTTGGTCTGGCGGGAGCAGAAATGATGTATATTTCTCACGCACTTGGTAAGGGCTTGCTTTTCATGACAGCTGGAATTTTGATTGTTCAAGTCGGCACACGAAGCCTTTCAAAACTTGGTGGACTTGGAAGTAAGTTACCAATCACAGCAGTCTGTGCAGTGATTGGAGCTCTGACAATTATGGGTGTACCGCCTACCAGTGGTTTCATGGGAGAGTGGATGCTATTTTACGGTGTATTAGAAACTGCACTGGAAGAAGGAAATGATTTGAGATCCTTAATGTTCGCACTTGGATTGGTAGCCACAGTTCTTACCATGTCATACATGCTTTGGATGTTAAAACGAGTCTTTTTTGGAAAGCTTCCTGAAAACTTTTCTAAAGTAAAAGAGGGAAGTTGGTATATGCTCTCACCAATGGTGGTGTTAGCTGGGTTTACAATCGTGGTTGGAATTTATCCCGACATTTTCTTATCAAAAATTATGCCGTACATGCAGGGGGTTTTGGGAGGATAAAAAATGGCTACAGAAGTTGTTGCAACTGAAGGCGAAGCAATCTATGCATGGATGATATGGATTCTTCCGTTCATTGCAGCTCTAATTATTCCTGCAGTTGGAGGGCATGAGATTCATGATCAGATTGATTGGATTTCTGCTCTTGGCTTAAAGGCTGGAGTTTTAGCTGATCCTCTTTCAATAATTATGGCAAACGTTGTAGGATGGATTTCCTTCCTGATCATGTGTTACAGTACTGGATACATGAAAGGAGACAGGGACATTGTTAGATTCTGGTTTTGGATGATGTTCTTCATCGGTTCTATGCAGCTGATAGTATTATCTGATAACCTACTTCAATTATTCTTTGGATGGGAAGGAGTAGGACTTGCATCTTATGCTTTGATTAGCTTTTGGTATCGCGATAAGAAGAAACACCACGTTGGACAAGAAGGTCGTAGTGCACTTGGTGTTATGGAATACTTTTCCCCAACACATGCTGGAATGAAGGCTTTCATCATGACCAAAGTAGGTGACATAATGATGCTTGCTGGAATGTTCCTCATCTTTGCATTTGCTGGAACATTTGGATTAAGAGAACTAGTCAACGAAACTGGTTGGGCAGTTGAAATGTCTGCTCAAGGATTACTGGTTCCCGCCTTTGTACTGTTGTTTGGTGGTGCAATGGGTAAATCTGCACAATTCCCACTTAACGAATGGCTTTTAGAGGCTATGACCGGTCCTACTGCTGTATCTGCATTGATTCATGCAGCAACAATGGTCAAGGCTGGTGTATTTTTGGTTGCAAGAATTGGACCAATTGTATTTGCATTAGCAGCTGCTGGAATCCTGGCAGATCAATTCTTTGAAATTGTTGCTTGGGTTGGTGCGATTACTGCATTATTGCTTGCAACTCAGGGAATGGTTAATCCTGAAATCAAGAAAGTTTTGGCATATTCAACTGGTTCACAAATTGGTTACATGATGATGGCTCTTGGTGTTGCTGGTTTATCACAACAATATGTTGATGGATATACTGCTGGATTCTTTCATATGATATCCCACGCTATGTTCAAGGCTTCATTATTCATGGCTGCTGGCTCGTTGCTGCACGTTGTTGGTTCACGGTTTATGACGGATATGGGAGGTTTGCGAAAAAAGATGCGGAAGACATACGCGTTCATGTGGGCCGCAGGTCTTGGACTGATGGGAGCTCCATTTATCACCACAGGATTCTGGAGCAAAGATGCAATTTTTGCTGCTGTCTACGAATCAGGAAATGAGTGGGCATTACCAATTTTCATCATAGCAGTTTTGACCGCTGTCATTACAGCATTTTATACCACAAGAATGATTGGCATGGTATTCTTTGGCAAAGAAAGTAAACATGTTCAAAAGATGGAGAGTGATGGTCACCATATACATGAAGCACCAAAATCAATGTGGATTCCATACGGAATTCTTGCAGTGCTAACAATTGGAATAGGAATAATTGGACTTTCAGCTGAAGAAGGAATTCATCACCTATTTACTGAATATCTTGACGAATCATTTGGTATCCATACACCACATGGAGAACTTTCTGAATCATTAGGATTCTTGTCAGGACTTAACCCAGTTGCTGTTGGCGCATCATTGATAGCTTTTGCAGTTGGCTTTGGTCTTGGATATATCTTCTATATCGGTCGTTGGGTAGACCCTGTCAAGTTTATCAATTCAAATATTTTCTTTTATTCTTTGCACAAAGTAATCCTAAATAGATGGTATCTTAACGCAATGATCTATTGGTGCTTTGTTATTGCACCTTTATGGACTTGCAGGGCTATATGGAGATACTTTGAGAAAACTGCAATTGATACTGGCATGAATGTTGGATTAGAACGTTCAATTAGGTTTACTCAGACTGGTGTACCACAATCATATCTTTACGTATTTGGAGCAGGACTTCTGTTTGTAGTTCTGATATTGTTGATATAGGTGATATGAAATGATCGATCTAACATCAACTCCAATAATCATTCTTGTAATTCTAGGTAGTGTAGGCGTTGCTCTACCAGTGATCAGTATTGCGTTGAAAGAAAGACCTTCGATGATGTCTTACGGCATAGCAACTCTCATTGCTATGTTCGCCTCAATCGGTTATGTTCTCTATCAAATTGCACTCGAACATGTAGCACCTGCGGCAATTTTTTCACAAGATGTACTAGTTGACGATGCATTTGGTTCATTGTTTGCAATTGCTATGCTGATTGTTGCAATATTCACTACAATTGGTTCATTCAGTTACATGAAAAACAAGGCCAATCCATCTGTCTATTTTTCATTGATTTTACTATCCACCATAGGAATGGTTCTTGTAGCATATTCTACAGATCTAGTGATGCTTTTTGTTGCTTGGGAATTAATGAGCATTCCAACATACATACTAGTAGGATTTTTGAAAAAGGATCCAATCTCTAATGAAGCTGCAATAAAGTACTTTTTGTTTGGCGCGCTTTCGTCTGCAATCATAATTTATGGTATATCTCTCGCATACGGTATTACTGGTTCAACAAACATAGGCGAAGTAATTCAGGGCTTCATGGTTCTTGATGCGAATTTGATTCCAATTGGACTTTTGGCTGTTGGTATGTTTATAGCTGGATTTGGCTTCAAGATGGGTCTAGTTCCATTTCATATGTGGCTACCAGATACCTACGAGGGAGCACCTCCTACAATTGCAACACTACTTGCTGCTGGTACTAAAAAAGCTGGCTTTGCTGCTGCTTTGAGAGTTGTAGTAATGGGCGCAGTTGCATTAAGTCTTGATTGGACACTTGCTTTGGGTATTATTGCTGTGATGACAATGACAGTTGGTAATATTGCAGCTGTAATGCAAAAAAATCTTGCTCGTATGTTAGCTTATTCCAGTATTGGGCACGCCGGATACATACTGATTGGTTTATCCATTGCACCATTTTCTACTATTGGTCTACAAGGATCTCTATTCCACATACTAAATCATGCTGTGATGAAAGGGGCAGCGTTCATCGCAGTTGCTGGAATTGTCACGGCATTAGCTGTTACACATGTTGACAAACTAAAAGGTCTTGCAAGACGCATGCCTATAACGTCCCTAGGATTAGTAATCTCTCTACTTGCATTAGCTGGTGTTCCACCACTTAGTGGATTTTGGAGTAAGTTGATGTTATTTGGTTCTGCAATTGATGCTGGTACAGTAGTATGGTGGGGTCCTTGGATTGCAGTTGCAGGAGTTCTAAACAGTGCATTATCTTTAGCTTATTATGGTTGGATAATACGAAAGATGTACTTTGAGGGTGAGAGAGAAAAGAGAATCAAAGAACCAAGATCAATTATAGCTATAATGATATTTTCGATAATATTTATGGTAACTATCGGTGTGTATCCAGAGCCTATTATACAATTTACAGAATTTGCCACTCCGGCAATTAATGTAGCATTTACACCGTAGTTGTAGTAAATCTAACCAAGTTTTCTAAGTTGTTTTTTGCCTGAGAATCTTTTATTTTTCTAATACTAAATACAGCTCTATCAGTGTATTTTTTAAGCAATTCTTCCATATCATTAAAAACATCTCTAGGATCTGAGCTATTCTTAATCAGAAGATTAAACAGTTTATCTTCATTCTTCCAGTCATGTAAATCATCTCTAATCTGATAGGCAATTCCTATATTTTTACCATAATCAGCTAAAGACTCGATCTCTACATCAGTACCACCTGAAATTATGGCACCCAACCTGGATGCAGTTTCAAAAGCTGTTGCAGTTTTGTATTCAATTACCTTAAGATAATCATCAAAAGTTATGTCCTGACTTGTCTCAAGCCTACTTTCAATTACTTCTCCCTCACTCATCATCATCGCAGTAGTTGCAAGATTTTTTGTTACTCTTGGATTATTAATTCTTGATGCAATACTAAGGATCAATCCTAAAACAAAATCACCAGTTAGAACACTAGTGTTATATCCATATTTTATGTGAAATGGATCTTTCTGTCTGCGTAAAGTTTCGTTATCTATTATATCATCATGAATAACTGATTCTGTATGTAGAAATTCTATTGCACATGCAGCTGCTAAAGTGTTATCATCAATCTGACCCACACATTCTGACGCTAGGAGAAGGATAATCGGTCTAATTCGTTTGCCCCCATCTAACGCATATTTTAGAGGTAGAAATATATTAAACTTGAGTGCTCCCGTCGGGATTCGAACCCGAGTCTCAGGCGTGAAAGGCCTAAATGCTTGACCGGACTACACTACAGGAGCATAAGACCGATCGTTACTTTAATCCATAAAATTCTTTGGTAGCTACAAAGATTTTTTTATTACCAAAATTGGATTAAAACTATGAATTCTCTGATTCATAAAATTGATCGTATTATAGAAGAACGTAGCCTGTTAAATCATCCATTCTATCAAGCTTGGTCTGATGGAAAGTTAACTCGTGAGGCTTTAACAGGATATTCTAAGGAATATTATCAATTAGTCAAGGCAGTTCCAATATTTATGACTCAACTAATGGATCAAGTACCATCATCTTTGTATGACGAATTAGATTATCATCAGCAGGAAGAATTTTCTCATATCAGCATGTGGGAGAGATTTGCTAGTGGATTAGGTGTTTCTCGTAATGACTTGTTAAATTATGACGGATTGTATAAAACAAATCATGCTATATCTGGAATGCATCAGCTAATGGGATCGCTGGAAAGCGGAGCAGCCGCAATGTATGCATTTGAAAAAGAAATACCAAAAATAAGCCAAATTAAATTAGAGGGTTTAGCGGAATTTTATGGTTTAACAAGTGAAGATGTAACTAAGTATTTCAAGGAGCATCTGGAAGCTGATATTAGACATACTGCATCATGGAAAAAACTAATTGGTTCATTTACTCCAGATGACCACGAAGTAATCAGTGCTGCTGAAAGCTCTGTAACTTGCCAAAACTTACTATTGGATAGTTGTTACGAAGAGTACTGTTAGATCCTATAACGTTTTTTACTGGCAAAATATTTTGATGCATAGGGCCTGTAACTCAGCTTGGTAGAGTACCCGACTCATAATCGGGGAGCCACGGGATCGAAGCCCATCAGGCCCACCATTAAATTTAATTAATTTTAAATCAGAGACAATACTAATTTTATCGGCTGCAATGAAGAATCAGAGTTATATCTGAAAAATGATGTGAAGGCATTTGTCTGAGCTGCCAAAATCTGTATTTATTCACTTTTAGCGCAAAATTTTAGTGTAGTATATAAGACCTCTTTATATAGCCACAACATGACTCAGACTAAACCAATAATTAGTATTGAAAATGTTGTAGCTTCTGCATCAGTTGATCAAGCAATAGATCTTGCTGATGTTACAAAAAAATTTCCAGATACAGAATGGCATCCTGATCAATTCCCAGGGTTAGTATTTAGACTACTATCACCAAAAACAGCCACTTTAATTTTCCGTTCAGGAAAAATGGTTTGTACTGGTGGAAAATCGGAGGAAATGTCAATAAAGGCTGTTCGTACAGTTGTACAAAAACTTCGTAAAGGTAAGATCAAGATAAAAAAAGATGCCGTCATTACGGTTCAAAATATAGTCGCGTCTGGTAGTTTGGGTGGAAAAATTCATCTAGAGCAGGCAGCAAGAAAGTTACCGCGTAGTATGTATGAACCTGAACAGTTTCCAGGACTCATACATAGAATGGTAAATCCAAAAACTGTACTACTATTGTTTGCTTCTGGCAAACTGGTTTGTACAGGAGCAAAAAAAGAAAGTGATGTTTACAAATCTGTACATAACATACATGCACTTTTGGAAGAAAAAGATCTT
>LUMJ01001328.1_pt1 | contig 11800 bp, 13 predicted proteins | sample 729631 | NCBI WGS metagenome assembly LUMJ01 (sample SAMN03860266, study PRJNA289734) | marine metagenome | biome: seawater column; feature: ocean; material: water; isolation source: Red Sea water column Station 22 - depth 500m | place: Saudi Arabia: Red Sea | collected 2011-10-15 | depth 500 m | reverse complement strand
GGTTGCTTTTTTCTTAGCTGCTTTTTTCCGGGTTGCTTTCTTTTTCGCTACTCGCCGAGTTGATTTTTTCTTGGATGCTGCTCGTTTCTTCGTGGCTTTTTTCTTTGCCGCCATAGTTAATTTCCTCTGCTAGGGTTGATGTGGGGTGAGCTGTTGACTGCCAGCTGTTGACCGGAACGATATGTTTAGAACAATAACGTTAAAGTTCTCATTTAATCTGTCGAGATAGTTTTACCGTTAATCATTTCGTTCTGGCAAACGCGGAGTAACAAGACACAGTTGCTCCTAAAGCGCGAACTATAGTCAGGCAAAAACAAATGTCAAGCGATAGCCACTTTAATTAAATGCTGTGTAACTAATGTTGAGGTGTTTTTATACGTGAGTGAAGTAGTATTATTTATACTTACTGAGTAGTAATCAGCATTTGTGTTGTTAAACAACATCGCGAAAGTATTGCGCGTTGTCATCAGAAACTACCGTTAACCTAGCTAAGAAAAGCCTATCAATTTGAGTCGTTGAAGGTAGCATACGGTTAGTTGCGTTGGTTTAGATAAGGCAAAATAAGATTTAGTGTACAGTCAGTGGCACCGGTGTTTTCGGATACCATCCGTATACCGTTTTCACCGGTTGTTGCGCGAAGATCAGCATCGCGCAACAAAGTGCACACCTGCGCTTTAAGTGTCTCACGGCCATCAATCTGAAACCCGGCCTGACGAGTAAGCGCGAGTTGGCTGATCTCAGAAAAATTTCGCATATAAGGTCCAAATATAACGGGCACACCGACCGCGCAGGGCTCCAGAATATTATGACCACCGATTCCTTTTATACGAATCAAACTTCCTCCGACGATGGCAATGTCGGCAGCAGCATAAAGCATTGCAAGTTCACCCATGGTATCCGCAATCTGAACAGACACAGAGTCCGGAATGGGGCCATGCTGCTGGCTGCGTCGCACCATGTTGAATCCGGATCGAACGGTCAGTCGGGCGACCTGATCAAAACGTTCCGGATGTCGGGGCGCCAGGACCAGTAGCGTCTGTGGAAACTGTTTGGACAGGTCCTTGAACAGTCCTAAAAGCAGTGATTCTTCACCATCGTGAGTGCTGCCGCAAACGATCACGGAGCGGTCGCGCCCCCAATCTCGCCGCACAGCTTCTGCGACCTCTCGCAGGCTGGGCGGCAAATTGGTCTCGAATTTCATGCTGCCGGTTCGGGTTACTCTATTCGGGGAGATGCCCAGATCAATCAGCCGTTGTCGGTCACTATCCGATTGGACACCGAATTCAGATACCTTGGCCAGAGCTCGCCCGATTACCGGCAAAATACGAGCATAACCTCGGCGTGACTTTTCTGACATGCGGACATTCGTCATCAAGACTTTGGTTCCCATGCGATCGCACTGAGCAATTATGTTTGGCCAGATTTCCGTCTCCATCAGAATCAGGATGTCAGGTGATGTTCTTTGTAGGAAACGCGCTACTGCGAACGGATAATCATATGGCGCATAGCAGTGGGTTACTTGTTGATCCATCGTTGAGCGCACCCTTTCCGATCCAGTAGGAGTCATCGTTGTGACCAAAATCCGGCAGTCAGGCCGAGCATTGAGCAGGTTGGTAATAAGCGGAGTGGCTGCATTAACTTCCCCAACAGACACAGCATGTATCCAGACATTGAATCGGTCAGAATAATTCGGGCCGTACCCAAAACGCTCAGCCCAGCGGTAGCGGTAGGCGGGGCTGTAGAATCCCTTGACGACCAATCGTAACAGTACGACAGGTAGCAGCAACCAAAGTAGCAGGGTGTAGAGACTTCTAGCCAATGGGTTTAGTTGTTCTTGAGCAGTTCACGATTTAACTTCGAGCCAGTCTCTGGGTCGAAGGAATTGAAGGTAAAGCGCTTCTTCAGAAGAACCCGGGGTCGGTTGCCAGTTGTATCGCCACGACACTTCGGGTGGCAGCGACATCAAAATTGATTCCGTACGACCCCCACTTTGTAGACCGAATAAGGTGCCGCGATCATAAACTAGATTGAATTCTACGTATCGGCCTCGTCGATAGCGCTTAAACTCGAGTTCATTCGCGCCGTAGGGAGTTGCACACCGCCGCTCTACAATTGGGAGATAAGCGGGCAGAAAATGTTCGCCGATACTACGGGTCACTCCAAAGGAATTTTCAAAGCCACCTTCATTGAAGTCGTCAAAAAACAATCCACCAATGCCGCGCTGTTCGCCGCGGTGTTTCAGAACAAAATATTCGTCACACCATTTTTTCATGCGAGGATAAAGGTCCTCACCAAAAGGCCTTAAGGCCTCCCATGCAGTGCGATGCCAGTGAACAGCATCTTCCTCAAACCCGTAGTAAGGGGTAAGGTCGAAACCCCCACCAAACCACCAGACCCCATCTTCCTCACCGGTTGATGTTGTGAAAAAACGAACATTCATATGGGCTGTTGGTACGTAGGGATTTAGTGGATGAATCACCAGGGAGACACCCATGGCTTCATATTTACAACCAGCCAGGGTGGGTCTATGGACTGTTGCAGCGGTTGGCAGTCGGTCTCCCGTGACATGGGAGAAGTTAACGCCTGCTTGTTCAAAAAGCGCGCCTTGGCACAGAATTCGAGTTCGCCCACCACCTCCATTGTGGTGTGTCCAGGTATCTTCCGTGAATAACGTTTTGCCGTCGGTGCGTTCTAGTGCCGAGCAAATCTGATCCTGTAGATTTCTGAAAAATTCTCGAACTTCCTCTACAGTAGAAATAGTCATAGCGGGTGTTTACTTCAAAGCCCTATGTTTCAGTATCCACCGCGGATAAGCTGGCCAGTACGGGCATCGCGAATCTGGCTCGGTGAATTTGCCCGTCCTACCGGGCCGTCAATGATCCAATCTATGTGATCACCAAATTCAAACTGGACTTGCCTGGCGGTACGTAGTGGAGGCTGATTCTTTCTGTTTGCACTGGTGGATACGATCGCAGACCGACTTTGTCGACACAGTAGCATTGCCAGTGGGTGGTCGGTGAGCCGTACGGCCAGACTATCGTGTTGACCACGCAGCCAACGGGGGGTAGCGGTTAAAGCCGGCAGTAACCAGGTGTGTGGTCCAGGCCAGCTGGCAAGTGGTGCCGTGAGTGAACTGCGGTCGGAACAATCAACAAGTCGTCTCAGCCGGCGAATATCGTCTGCGATCACGATCAGCCCTTTGGTCCAACTCCGGCGCTTCAGTGTCAGTATCCGCCGGACAGCAGTTTCGTTGAGCGGGTCGCACCCCAACCCAAAACAGTATTCAGTCGGGTAAGCAATTATCCCGCCTGCCGCACAAACTTCGACTGCTTTTTCAATCTTGCTCCGAGTGGGCATTTTGTTTATCCAGGCTTGTTTGCAACTCGTGATCTTTATCTCGAACGAGCTGGGCGTTTGCTTCACGCTCGGTTTTAAGTCTTTCCGCCAGTTCGGCATCACCGATTGCAAGTATTTGTGCGGACAGATAAGCTGCGTTTTTTGCCCCTGCTTTGCCGATGGCGACACAGGCGACCGGTATTCCTCCAGGCATCTGGACAGTGGACAGCAGTGCATCATGCCCGTTGAGTGGTCCAGCGTCCATGGGAATACCGATGACAGGTTTCAGTGTCAGAGAAGCAACTGATCCAGCCAGGTGAGCGGCAAGACCCGCCGCTGCAACAAATACGCCACAGCCCCTTTCCTCAGCGTCACGCACATAACGACGGGTGTCATCGGGCGTACGGTGGGCGGAAGTGATCTTTACTTCAAAAGGTATTGCTAGGGCGGTCAAGGTATCAAGGGTAGATTGTACCGTTGAGAGGTCGGAATCGGATCCCATCAAGACCGAGATAAATTTTTTGCTCACATGAATTCTCCCTACGTGTGTTCGGTTTTTTGCCGGGCTAGTGCACGGTGGCCAATATCGGCACGCCAGAAAGACCCTGGCCAGTGTATCTTTTTTATTGTGCTATAGACCGATTCTCGTGCTGATTCAATGTCAGAACCGAGCGCCGTTACGCACAGTACGCGACCACCGCTGGTGAGGACCTGCCCATCTCGATCATTGGTACCCGCATGAAAGACCTTGACTGTGTCTGCCTCTGGCCTATCGAGGCCATTGATGGGCAGACCGATGTCGTAGTGATCCGGATATCCAGCCGATGCCATCACTACGCCCAGAGAACAGCGCTTGTCCCAAGTGACGTCGATGTCTGCAATATGACCATCGAGTACCGCGTCGCAAAGTATTGCAAGATCCGAATTCAGTCGCATCAGTATCGGCTGGGTTTCAGGATCACCGAGGCGACAGTTGAATTCAAGTACCCGTGGTACGTTATCTTCGCCGATCATAAGACCAGCGTAGAGAAAACCAGTGTAAGGAATCCCTTCGCTAGCCAGGCCATTGACGGTCGGTTCTATGACCTGCTTTAGAATGCGCCGATTGAGCGACGTGTCAACGATCGGTGCCGGTGAATAAGCCCCCATTCCCCCGGTGTTGGGTCCCTGATCACCTTCATCTCGAGCCTTGTGGTCTTGGGAGGTTGCCAGGGGCAGCACTTCTTTGCCGGAGACTAGACAGATATAGCTGACTTCCTCTCCACTTAGGAATTGCTCGATGACAACCTTATTGCCAGCTGCGCCAAAGCGCTGTTCTTCTAAGATCTGCGTAATAGCTTGCTTTGCTTCCTTGAGTTCGTGAGTGTGTTCAGCAGTTGGTATGTTATGGCGCTGCAGAAAATCCTTGGCAAAAGACTTAGACCCTTCTAGCTGGGCAGCTTTCCCGCTAGGCCCCAGGCAGCGCAGCCCTTTTTCGGTAAAACGATCAACGATACCTTCTACAAGTGTTCCTTCGGGACCGATGACGGTGAGATTAACTCGTTCAAGTTGGGCAAATTTACACAGCTGATCCACATCGTTAGCCGCTATGGCGATGTTCTCCACGCCGTTTTCGTGCGCCGAGCCCGCATTTCCTGGGGCAACAAATACCGTGTTTATACGGTCGGATTGGGCAAGCTTCCAGGCCAGTGCATGTTCCCTACCCCCACCGCCGACTACCAGTGCTTTTGCCATCGTGTTTAATGCCGAAAGTGACGCATGCCTGTGAATACCATCGCAAGCCCGTGTTCGTCCGCAGCTGCAATGACTTCGTCGTCGCGGACTGAGCCACCGGGTTCAATAACGGCACTGATTCCAGCTGCCGCGGCTGAGTCAATACCGTCCCTGAATGGAAAAAAAGCGTCTGATGCCATGACCGAACCCGCTGGGTTCAGATTCTCGTCTGCTGCTTTGATGCCGGCTATTCTGGCTGAATAAACACGGCTCATCTGCCCGGCACCGATTCCGATTGTTCGTTGATCAGCTGCGTAGACGATCGCGTTTGACTTCACGAATTTTGCCACGGTCCAGGCAAAACGCAGGTCGCGAAATTGTTCGGGAGTCGGTTCGCGCCGGGTCACAACCTTAAGATCGTCGACCGATACCTGTCCTTGATCTTGTTCTTGAACCAGAAGACCACCGCCAACACGTTTGAAGTGGTGCTGTTCAAAGACTCCACTTGCAATAATGTCTGTCAGCAGGACACGTATGCTCGTTTTTGCTGCGAGCACTTCAGCCGCCTGTTTGCTTTGAGTGGGCCGCATAAGCCATCTGATAAGCATCGAGTAAGGTGTCGGCGCAGGCCACACCACAGGGGTTGGCATGTTTGACGATAACGCAGGTAGGGACATCAAAAGCCGCCACACATTCAAGTGCTGCGTCGGCATCCGCAACATTATTGAAAGACAGTGGTTTACCCTGGGTCTGATGGGCTGTTGCTAAAGTGCCTGGAGCGGGCGATGCTTCCCGATAAAAGGCCGCAATTTGGTGGGGATTTTCACCGTAGCGTAGGTCGCTGGCTTTCAGGAACTGTAGGTTTAGTGTTCGTGGTAATCCTTTTTTTTCACTGCTGTCCGTCAGGTAATTGGATATCAATCCATCGTAACGGGCGGTGTGGCTGAAAGCGTCTGCTGCCAAGCGTTTACGGGTTGCCGTTGAGACGCCACCGTTGGTACGGAGCTCTACGAGAATGCGGTCGTAGTCGTTGCTGTCGACGATAACCGTAACATCTGTATGATTCTTGGCCGCAGCGCGTAGCAGCGCTGGCCCACCAATGTCGATATTTTCAATTGCCTGTTCGGTGGAACAGTCCGGTTGCGATATTGTTTGTTCAAACGGATAGAGGTTAACAGCCACAAGGTCTATGGGCAGTATTCCTGCTTTTGCCATGTTGCCTTCGTCAGTACCGCGTCGAGCCAGAATGCCGCCGTGTATTTTCGGATGCAGAGTCTTTACCCGCCCTGCCATCATTTCGGGAAAACCTGTGTGATCAGAAACTTCGACAACGTCGATATTGTGTTCCTGTAGTAATCGGGCTGTGCCACCGGTTGAGAGGATGTCAACTTGGAGCTCCCGAAGCGTACGCGCAAAGGCTACAACACCCGTTTTATCCGAGACGCTTATGAGCGCACGTTTTACGGGCGCAAAGCGTTCCGTTGCCATAGTGTATTTTCCGAGGTCAAAGTTGCGGCAGTAATAATCCAGCACAGCAGCACAGCACTGTTCATCTAATCAGTTGGTAAAGCTTAAGTTTCTTACGTAAGGTGTTGCGGTTGATGCCCAGAACCTCAGCGGCGCGAGACTGATTTCCGTTGGTTTGCTGCATCACGACTTCAAGCAGAGGGCGCTCGACTTCACGTAGAACCATATCGTAAACCGAAGCTGGCTGCGCACCATTTAACTCCCTGAAATAACGTTCTATAGACTGCCTAACGTGGTGGTTAAGTGGTTTGCCTTCAGAAGTATCTACATGCTCAGTAATTCCTACCCCTCCGGGCCAATCAAATGGCGTCTGACAAACTCGATCTGTTCATCAGGTTTGTCGATCAGATTAAAGCGTCTGCGAAACACTTGAACGTTTCCTATTGCCGCGGTGTACCAGGACACATGTTTTCGTGCGATCCGGACACCGTTGACGTTTCCGTAGAGCAAGTACAACTCTCTCAGGTGTGTCAGAAGGGTATCACGTTTGCTGATTGGATGCGGGTCTCCCAGATCAATTCCACAGTTTAAATAGTTGGCTATGCGACCGAACAACCAGGGCTGCCCCTGTGCTGCTCTGCCAATCATGATTCCATCAGCTTGGGTATATTCCAGCACCCGCTTCGCTTTTTGTGGTGAATCAATGTCACCGTTGGCAATGACGGGGATCCCTACTTCCTTTTTTATTTGCTTGATGGTCTGATATTCGACTGGACCATGAAATCTGCATTGCCGGGTACGACCGTGTACTGACAGCGCGCTTACGCCCGCCGATTCTGCGATCTTTGCGATTCGAACCCCATTGCGTTGGTCTGGGGCCCAACCCGTTCGAATCTTTAGCGTGACTGGCACATCAACTGCTGAAACTACAGCGTCCAGGATCTGGCCCACCAGTATTTCATGCCGTAACAGGGCGGAGCCGACCCTGCGATTGCACACTTTTTTGGATGGGCAGCCCATATTGATATCGATGATATTGGCGCCACGATCTGCATTGAACTTCGCAGCTTCAGCCATCTGTAACGGGTCCGCACCGAGCAGCTGAATACTGATGGGGCCTGTTTCACCGCTGTGATCAGTTCGTCGCAAACTCTCGGACGAGTGACGAAGTGTAGGGTTTGCACTAATCATTTCACTCACAGCCAGTGCAGCACCATGGATGCGGGCGAGTCGACGGTACGGTCGGTCACTCACGCCAGCCATGGGTGCAGCCAATACGTTGCCCTGTAGCTTGATCCGGCCGAGTTGGATACTGGAATCCGTCATCGATGTCTTGCTGAAAATGGGCTTAACTACTGACTATCCTAGCCTCGAAACCTACTGCATTATCTTCGGGCTGGGCCAGGTTTACGACCACGATCACATCAGCTCCGGGCGGCACTTTCTTGTCGAGGTCGTCTATTGCGAGAAACGATTTGGGTGAATAGGTACGACGGCCGACAATACGGCCATTTCGGTCACTCAAGGCGAGTTCAATCGCGGGGTAGGTACGATGTTGTGTGCTGCGGTTAAGCAGGCGAACTTTAACGATCACAACACCGGGTATATCCGGATGCAGATCAACCTTGGTCTCGATCACGCGGAATACAGGGCCCGACAGCGTTAGCGGTATGCTGCAACCGATGTTTTTGCAGACTTGAACCAAGTAGGGTCGGGCAGCTGGTATAGCTGCGAGTTGGTCGAATAACACGTAGCGAGCCTGTAGAAACAATGCCAAAACAGCAACCACCGATGCACCCAACCAGATCAGATTTCTGGATGTTGTTGGGGCTTGATATGGAGTCTGCGAACGACCATGGCTGAGAGCGGCTGTGACAGTTGATGCCCTGTCGCCGTCGCGGGCACTATCACTTAGACCGAGCCTGGGTTCAGTTCGATAGGCTGTTGAATGGGAATCGGATACCTTCTGATTTCCAGTTGGGCCGAAACCTCGCTCACCGCGAAGTACCTTTTTTATCTCATCCAGACTTTCTGTTTCAGTTGCCGGCAGTTGCAGTTCTTCGAGGTGTTCTGTCTCCAGATCGAATAGCCGCGGTCGCGGGCCGACTTTGGATCGGTCAAATTCAGGACTTCGGTCCGCTGATGCACCGGCAGTTGATCGATGCTGTAACGACCGGGCTTGTGTCGGGGTTGGAATCTGTTCTACCAGGTTCCATGCTGCGTTGAATACCGTATCGCACTCGCCGCATTGAACAAGACCTGCCCCAGCTGCCAGGGTATCCGCTGTTACTGATAGGATGCTCTCGCATCCGTTACAGCGAGTTTCAAGCAAAGTCTGTTCGTCATACGTCATTCTTGATGGGCCTTCATGTTGTGCGCGTACCGATAAGCAAAATCCATTCGTCCGCCGGTACGGTTTTAAAAGTATAGCCCGGACCGAATGCGGTACATACAGTTTCAGCCTGAGCGCCCAGTACGCCGCTGAGTAACACCATCCCATCTGCTGCGAGCAGTGAATTCAGCCGTGGTGCCAGTTCGATCAGCGTGTGAGCCAGGATGTTGGCGATGACGATGTCAAAGATCATTGGGCTCACAATTTGTTCGGGTGTCTCGACTGTCAGCTGGTCACCGATCCCGTTGTTCTGGCCATTCTCCCGAGTGGTGCTCAAGGCCTTGGGGTCGATGTCTGTGGCTGTCGCTCGCAAAGCACCCAACTTCAGGGCCGCTACTGCCAGTATTCCCGATCCGCAGCCCCAGTCAAGTAGCGTGCGTTGGGTGAGATCAATTTTGGTTAATTGCCTGAGACAAAGCGCAGTGGTTGGATGTGTACCAGTCCCAAACGCCAGACCGGGGTCAATTATGATGTTGACAGCGTTGGGGACCGGCGGTCGACACCAGCTTGGACAGATCCATAGAGCACCTTCGACATTGAATGGTTTGAATTGATCGCGACCAATCTGCTCCCAGTTACGGTCCGCTAAGATTTGACAACTGATCCCTGTGTGTCCGCCACTGGCGTCATGAAGGTAATTACAGATAGTCTTTTGGTCGGCCTCTGGCGGGAAAAGACCGCTGACTTTTTCTGTTGACCAGCCCTGAAAATCGGATGATGCAGTGTCGAAACGCGAGCTGCCACCGGCATGCTGCCGTGACACTGCCACAGCACCGAGGCCGTCCATTGCTTCGGTGATCCGCTGAACAGCGGATTGTTCAACGGTAATACTGATTTGCAGCCAATAATCCACAGTAGACAGAATGCCAACGGGGTCTGTTATACGACCACCCGGGTCAGTTTCGCCGGTTCCTTTCTAGGTAGTGGATATCCATCGGTTGCCGTACAAAGGCCGAGTCAGTTACCAGGCGTTGTTGAAGTGGAATATTGGTCTTGATGCCGTCGATCACCATTTCCTCAAGAGCACCGCTCATTCTGGTTAATGCCTGTGTACGGTTCTCGCCGTGTGTAATGACTTTGGCGATCATGGAATCATAGTAAGGTGGCACGGTGTAGTTGTTATAAATATGAGAGTCCACCCGGATACCCGGTCCGCCTGGTTGATGGTACTGGGTGATTGTACCTGGTGATGGCAGAAACGTATCCGGGTCTTCAGCATTGATGCGGCACTCTACAGCGTGTCCCTTAAAAATAATGTCCGCCTGAGTATGTTCAAGTGGCTGACTTGCCGCCACCTGCATCTGTTCTCTGACAATATCAATCCCGGTAATCGCTTCGGTTACCGGATGTTCGACCTGGATACGTGTATTCATCTCGATGAAAAAGAACTCACCGTTGTCATAAAGAAATTCAAGGGTACCGACACCTCGATAGTTCAGGACATGGCAGGCATCTATGCAGCATTGAGTCATCTTTGCCCGCAACTTCGGATCAATGCCTGGGGCAGGTGCTTCTTCTAAGATCTTTTGGTGCCTGCGCTGCATTGAGCAATCCCGATCTCCAAGATGGATCACATGTCCGTGTGTGTCCGCAAGTACCTGGAACTCAATATGACGAGGACGCTCCAGAAAACGCTCTAGGTAAACTGCGTCATCTCCGAAGGAGGCTTGTGCTTCGTTACGGGTCAGCTGCCAGGCATTGAGTAGCGCGGCTTCTGTGTGGGCAACCCGCATGCCCTTGCCACCGCCGCCTGAAGCAGCTTTGATAATGATGGGGTAACCAATCTCCGCAGCTATTTTCGCGACTGCCACATTGTCATTCGGCAATGGGCCGTTCGAACCCGGCACGCAGGGCACACCGGCCTTTTGCATCTGCTCAATGGCTGCAATTTTGTTCCCCATCACGCGGATTGTTTCTGCGGATGGACCCACAAAGATAAATCCGCTCTGTTCGACCCGTTCGGCGAAATCAGCGTTTTCTGCAAGAAATCCATAACCTGGATGGATTGCAACAGCGTCTGTCACTTCAGCTGCAGCGATCACAGCCGGAATATTCAGGTAACTGTCTATGCTTGCCGCCGGACCAATACACACGGATTCATCAGCCAAGCGTACGTATTTTGTATCCCGATCCGCTTCGGAATACAGTGCAACAGTGCGAACTCCGAGCTCACGACAGGTTCTGAGAATACGCAGCGCAATCTCACCGCGATTGGCGATCACCAATTTATCGATCATCAGACGTCGGTCAGGGAGACAAAGGATCAATCAGGAAAAGAAATTCAACCGGGTCGCCGCTTGTCTTGAAAATCTTGCAGACGATGCCGGCGCTCTCGGTATCGACCGGATTAAAAATTTTCATCGCCTCAATGACACATAACGTATCCCCCACGTTCACCTCGGTTCCCAGTTCGACATAGGATGGGGTGTCAGGATTTGGTGAGGCGTAATAGGTACCTACCATGGGTGAAACCACGGGCACTTTATCGGTTGGTAAGCTCTCGCTGCCCGCGTGGTTATCCGAGGAGGGTTCAGCAACCGTGTTTGGTGGCGTGGGTGGCATGGCCTGAGCCGGCACCGAATTCATCGTGATCAACCCCGCGGGCTTTACACATACCAGTGTGGCTTTACGCGACGCACTCGCAGGGGTGGCGATTCCGTTCATCGAAGTCCATCTGTCGAACGTCCACGCCCGAGAGAGTTTCCGCCGCCATTCTTACTTTTCTGATCTCGCGCTAGGGGTTATTGCCGGTTTCGGTGCCATGAGTTACGAGTTGGCGCTTGAGGCTGCAATTGCACACCTTGAATCCGGGCACTGAACACCGGCCAACAACTGATGGATATCCGCAAAGTCAAAAAACTCATCGAGCTGCTTGAAGAGTCTGAATTGACT